>Ga0335072_10004862_pt1 | contig 19849 bp, 21 predicted proteins | sample Lox_Sample_21_FD_206725 | JGI IMG/M metagenome (GOLD analysis project Ga0335072, IMG submission 206725) | Soil microbial communities from Loxahatchee National Wildlife Refuge, Florida, United States - Lox_Sample_2.1 | ecosystem: Environmental > Terrestrial > Soil > Wetlands | place: USA...
TGTCCTTTGTTTTTTTTTTGTTTTTTTTTTTTTTTTTTTTTATTTCTTTTTTGGTTTTTTTGGTGGGGTGGGGGACTATACGTGCTTCTGGTTTTTGGGGGGGGGGGGGCGCCCGACAATGTACAGAGTGTCCGGCTTTACTCTTTCGGAGAACGCAGAGTATCATGCAGATGCTGATGCGATTTTATATGGCCTTTCACAGCTTATGTTGCGGCGTCCACCTTCCTCCACAGTCCGATAAAGCCGCCACCGATCGTCATCCTCCCTACCTTCGGTCTGCAGACCATCACCGAATCATCGTCACGGCTGGCTTCGAGCTCAACGGTTTGAAGGCTGCCCGTATCACTCCCAGTAGCTTTGCCAGCATCGGCACCAGGTCCCTTGCCCGAAGTATTTGTCTCATCCCCCAATTGACTCTCACGCATTGCTGGACTGGAATCGTTTGGTCTAGATCGCTTCCTCGCTAACCTGACATCCCAGACCCTCCCATTACTGACTCCCTCCCCAAGCTCCAGCACCTTCTCCATCTGCAGCTTTAGCCCCTTGTCCCGCATTATTCGCACGCAGTCCCCAATCTGCGTTACGCTCGGTACGAACACCACCAGCAATGCCCCATCCTTCATCGCAGGCGCAACAGTCTCGATCTGGAAGTGGCAGCCCGGCATATCCAAAATGACATAACTTAGGAACGGCTCTGCGTTGGCGCTTTTGCGGAAAACAGATGAACTGTGACGACGAGTGTCTAGCTGAGAATGTATCCAGTCGCCAATGCTAGCGACGTGAAAGTCGATATGTGGCACATACATACCGCGGCGGAACTGGTGGGCGAGCTTTTGCGCGTGCGCGGAGTAGGCTGGGGAGACTTCTACGGAGTGGACGATGGCGTGTCGGGAAGTGCGATACGATGTCCAGGCTGCTCGATCTTCGTCTTTTGTGTCTGTCGCTTCGGGCGCGTGATCTAGCTTGGGAGGCGGTAAAGAGGGCGGTGGAGGGTTGGCAGCATGAACTGCTCGTGCAAGATGCAGTGTCAACGCGCCGTGGCCAGTTCCTGCTTCCAGGATCTCTAGGGGAGGGTCATGCTCATTTGAGGCCGTCGGTGCTGCAACATGTATGTCGAGCAAGGAAACTATAAGACTAGCATAGGATGCGTAGACCTACTGTCACACTAATCAGCTACGCTGAGCCGCCCTAGCCACAAAGCATGAGAGCATACCGGCGTCACCTTCCTCGGTGTAAGAGAAATATATTGGTCAAGGGTGGGATACGTGATCTGATACTTTTGTCCGACATTTGTAGAGACGCATGCTCGAGGCGGTTTTCCGATAATGTCATTATGGGCGATGTAGCCCCGAGGAAGCTCGAGCCTATGGTTCGTGTGTAAGGGACCAGACAGCTTCTTGCCGTCAACGAGAACTCGATCGCCTTCTATCGTATTGGTCAGTGATGTCCGGATGACTTAGGGGGCATTCGAACTTGCCTGCGAATCTGGAAAAATCTGGACCAATTGAGTGAACGACGGTTCGCTTTGGGTAGTTGACAAGCCTCTGCAAGAACTTAGAGACACTGGCCATTCAACTCAGAGCGCGCAAGAAAGGGTCAAGCTAATGCACCTTCTTTTTGGCTGCGGTTGAAAATTGTAAGAAGTGCTTCAGCTGTTTGTCGCGTGTAGCCACGACTAACCAAACTGCGAGCGCGGGAAGCGGTTTGCGGGCCCGCTGGCTTACCCCCCGGATTTTGCTAGCAGTAGATCTCATACAATTTCACCGAACTCCAAACCACGTTTCCTGACCTGAACCCTCTCATTTCAGCAGTCCGACTCCCCGGCGACCTTTTTCAACCCCTTCTCGGCCGCAATGAGACTGCGAGCGTTGAGCCCTCATCCTCAGTCGGCGGAGGCGTCCTCGAACGGGCCACCCTGAACTTCTCTCGATTCTCAAAGATCAATATGACAAGACGAATAGTAAGACAAAATCCAAATTCAAATTAGGAGATGCTCAATACTAGAATACTAAAGTGGTCTTAGGTACGAACCGGCTGCCAGCTTGGTTTCCTCGTCTGCGTTGTTCTCATTCTTGTCTACTTCCTCGATAATAGATTCAGAGTCCTCCCCAACGCCATCCACAACCACTTGCCCGCACATTATCCTGGCTTCGTTGTCACAGATATTACTGTCGCTACATGTTCAAAGCTCAATCCTTTCAGCAGCTGCAAGCTGAACGAAGACAAATGGCATCGAATTGAAAAGGACCTCTACCTTGGCGAAGGATTTCTATCTCAGGCGTACCTCCATGTGGAGCGAAAGAAGGAAGAGGAACTTCTCCCGAGCGAGAAGGTTATCTTTGACCTTAGAGTTGGCCGGCTCAACCCCGTGAACGACAAGGATGATTTGGTGGATGGGAAATGGGAGTCACGGGCGGCAGGCATATGGATCAAGAAGTCTTCGAAACGACACATGAGCGATTCTCACGAAGTCATTACGGGTGTCGACGTCCTCTTTGGCGCAGACGCCGTCGATCCTCGTTCAAATTGGCAGGTTCAAGATATTGGCTTATTACTCAACCTGGGTGCAGGTGCGCAAGAGGCTCGCCTCACGATAAGAAGAGGGCCTGCCTTGGGCAAGATAGAGAAGCCAGTTCCAAGGATAGGGAAGGACGGCAAATTCAAGATCATGCAAGCAGCAGATCTACACCTGGCCACAGGATTGGGAAAGTGCAGGGACGCAATACCGGACAGCTACCATGGTGGCAAGTGCGACCCTGATTCACGAACGCTGGAGTTTGTTGAGAAGATGATTGCGGAGGAGCGGCCTGACTTGGTAGTTCTTAGTGGTGACCAGGTCAATGGTGATACGGCTCCTGATGCGCAGACGGCTATCTACAAATACTCGGAGGTGTTCGCAAGACATAAAATACCGTACGCTGGAATATTTGGCAACCACGATGACGAAGGCAACCTCAACCGTGAAGAGAGCATGGCGATAATGCAAGGCCTACCATTCTCCCTCTCCGAAGCTGGCCCCCCAGATGTCGCAGGCGTGGGAAATTACATCGTTGAAGTCCTGGGCAGAGGATCTACGTCGCATTCCGCTCTCACACTCTATCTACTCGACACCCATTCATATTCACCCGATGAACAGCACTTCAAGGGCTACAACTGGATCAAACCAAGCCAGGTATCTTGGTTCCACAGCACTGCGCAGGGGTTGAAGAAAAAGCACAAGGAGTACACACATATACACATGGATCTAGCATTTATCCACATTCCCCTCCCAGAATATCGAAATCCAGATGGATACCAGTGGGTTGGTAACTGGACCGAGCCGCCAACTGCGCCAAACTACAATTCTGGTTTCAAAGAGGCGCTTGTGGAAGAAGGCATCGTTGTGGTTAGCTGCGGACAGTAAGCTTCAGCCCCCATTGTTCCCGCCGTGTTGCACTCTACTTACATATTGTGCAGTGATCATGTAAATGACTACTGCCTTCCCGCGAATGGCAAAGAAAATAAACCAGCGATCTGGATGTGCTACGGGGGAGGCTCGGGCTTTGGTGGCTATGGCGGGTACTATGGCTACACCCGGCGATTACGATTCTTCGATATCGATATGAATGAAGCGAGAATAAGCACATATAAGAGGCTCGAGTGGGGAGATACCGAGTCGAAGATCGACGAGCAAATCATTGTGGATGGCGGCAAGGTAGTTGTCAACACATGATTCTTTTACATACCGCGAGCTTCTCTGTCTACATTTTGGCATTGCAAGGCGCTCGGAAAGAATCCATATCCTCCTTAGGAATGTTTGAATCACCAACTTGGCTATCTATTATAACAGGGCCATTGTGCCTAATACTTCTTCCATGTCCAACGCTTTGATCACCACCATTTCTCGCAAAGTACTCTCCTGTTTTCCATTCCAAGTGCCTTTCCCAACACGTCCACAAACTCATCCGTCATCGTTGGCGGCCCGCAAACATATACAACCGTCTTCTTCCTTTCCTCTTCAGGGCCCAAGCAGTCCAACAAATCTCCATACTCGATCCTCCTCGACTTATGCTCCACGCTCTGGCTCTCCACCGGCCCATCAGCATCCGACACACCCTCCATGCCTTCTCCACCCGTTTCGTGAAGCACAAACTTGAAATCCACATTCCCATCCCTCTCATAGCTCTCCGCAATACCCTTTATCCTCTTGTAAAACAGCACCTCCTCTCCAATCCTCTTCCGTGCCGTACACAATACCCTCACACATCCCACCATCCCCCCAACCCTACCCGGTCCCAAACCATGCATCGCGCTCAACATGCTCATCACCGGATTCACGCCCACTCCACCCGCCACAAACACTGCCCGCTCAATGCTTTTGCATTCTTCGAAACTCAGCGCGGGCGGTGGGTATATGAATGCGCCGCCAACCCGGACACGGAGGGGTTTGTGCAAGATTTGTGATGGAGGAAGCCAAAGGTAGGCGGCAGGAGGGTTGGAGGGGGAGGACTGAATGGCGAGCTCGATGTAAGGATTTTGGTCTGCTGAGTCTTGAGAGGGAGATGGAGAGGGAGAGGGAGAGGGAGGAGGGTTTTGCAGAAGAGCAGTGGAGGGTGGAGAGGTTATGGTGAAGCCGCCCGCTTCGGGGATCGAGGGAATGTAGACGTCGAGCCATTGGCCTGGGAGGTGGCGAAAGGGAGGCTACTGAGCATGAAAGGTTTAGAGAGGTGTCTTGCAAGCTTCAAGGGATATAGATTTGTGAAAGTATGAAGTACATGGCTTTTGTTCAGATTGCTGTAGGCTTTTCAAGAGAGTCTAGATATGTTGTACGGATACGCGAACAAAGGTAGATTGACGTACTCCATCTCGCGGTAGCGACAGTCGCAGAAGGCGAATCCTGGAATTGACCTGCTCTATTCTCGATAAAGTGACATCGTAGAGGCCTGCTTGACGTGGGTCTTTCGCGGTGCGAACGGTGTGAGGAATGGAGTCAACGACCGAAGCCATCACGCGGTAAGGTTGTTTCGGGAGGGGGAGCGTTCGTGTGAAAGCGAAATGGGAAGACTTGAGCTTAGAACAAGAAGATCCAATACTTTGGTAGATCATGACATGGAAAGTTCATAGTGAGGAAGAGTAAAGGTGCTTTTAGATCACGATGTGCTCAAGTCCATCGTCAGCAAAATTTCGAACGAAACCATCTGCTTACTAGGGTTAGAAGAGCATTCATACATGAAGAGTCTAGCATGGTGTTTGTAGTATGTGAGCGATTAGGTTCTATTCTAGAATGCAACACCAGATCCTCCAAAGAGCAGATGACATCATCAGTGCAGTCTTGATCTCTCCGCCTGCGCTTTCAGCAACCTCGTCCACCACTCCTTGGTACTGTGCCTTGCTCCCAGATAGGAGCTCTGCGACTCTTCTTGTGTTCCATGCTGAATGGCTGCTGTACCACAATCACTGGTTGCTTGATCCGATCAATTGCGCGCAGCAGATTGAGAGTTATGATATCTTCTCGCCGCCTTCGATCTCTCAGTCCTTCCGGCAATATGTATCCCTTCAACGGATCACCCATTGCACAAGCAATGCCATCCACCCTTTTGAGCACTGCTTCCAGACTCCGATCCGTCATTCTCAGACTTATGTCTCCCGGCAGCTGATGGAGATGTTTCCAAGGTATTCTTATGACGCTCGCAGGCTGCACGCACTCTCTGTGGTCGAAATTGAGTTGGGCGCCAGGCGTGAGTGTATCCTTGGGCAAATCTTGTACAATGAGTAGATCGCACACACCGTGTGCTTCAATGTAAGCAACTTCGTGGTCGTGAACATGGCGGATTCGGTGGGCAGCTCCAAGAGCGATTGAGGGTGTCCGGGTAATCTGATTGGTCAGCGCACTCCTGCAAAGTTGTTAAAGATTGCTAATATACCGGAGCACAATGATAGAGTTCCAGCCCTCCCGTTGCTCCAGAGCCCCCATCCGGCGATCTAAGTATGATAGCCAATTGATCACCAGTCATAGGCGAAGCAGCACCCGGAATATTTTGGGAACTCAAACGGACGATCAGTCCAGGGTGAGCAATAGACGAGCTAAGGCAGCCTTGCAGGCAGTTAGCGGCGTGTGAGACTTGCATCCGCGCGAAGATTTGTATATGTTCTCAAGAGAAGCTTGCGGTTTGGTAGGAAAACCCCTGAATTGGTCGTTCCGTGGCAGGAAGGGTGGCTTTGTACAGGCCCATGGGAGATGAGTGAGACACATTGAGACATATTGAGACAAAGTTCTTGAAGGCCTCTTTCGAGAATCCGAGACTTTGATTCTGCAGCCAGGTTAGCTAAATTTTGAGGGAGAGTACTAGACAGGTGCTGTAAGATGCTGCGTCCATAGGATCGTGTCTGTTCCAAAGACGTTGTCCGCACTAGGAATTGCATTTTGTGGGAACGAAAGAAAGCAAACCAGCCATGAGAGATTTTCTTAAGCGCAACCACATAATGGCAGGGCAACTCGACTCATCTGCGGTGTAAACAACTCCTCATCTAGATCCCAAGCAAGCGTCAAACATTCCACTCAAGACGTATTTATCCAAGGAAAAAAGGCTTGATGGGAGATCTTCGATGACCGGCTTTGGGAGGCTGTGAGGAGTAACATATAGGCATGCATGGTATGAATGTTGGCAGTCAATAAGACTGTAGTGTTTTCCAACGCAGGAACATTCCTCATATGATGATTCTAGCCTTGCCATTTTCTGCTTTTTGTAAGGTGGCCATCAGATGCCATATACGACGGTATCGAGAGGAAAGACGGGCGGGTGGGAATTTGATATTTGTTCGAGAAAGTCACATGGACAGGTAGATCGATCAAATTCATGCGAGAAGTCGTCATACTGATGGTGTTTTCAAGGAAATGAAGCTGGAGCGTTTCTCGCACACGTAGTGTACGAAGAGCCATGGGTAAGGCTGGAGTGGCAACTAGTGCTTGGACCAGTAGATGCTGAAATCCATCTCTGGGCCGCAGGCTGAGTGTTGTGTCTCGGTCACAACATGGTTTGATGTCGTTAGAACCATCATTGATCATCGTTCTCTTCATAACGGTCAATATGGGGGAGGTTGGAAATGCGGACGATGAGGCGTGAGGTTGATTCAGACATTTTCCACCAAATTCAGCTAGTGGGGGGGGCTTGAGCTTGGGCATTCACGAGTGTCATCTCTCATGCTTTTTGCATATAGAATGCATTGAAAAATCACGCTTCCTGCTTCCAAGCGACTGGAAGATTCCTCAAGATCATACCATCCCAGTCCTTCCGAAACAGAAGGCTTTTTGCGGTTTTCTGCGACGTCCGTTTTCGAGCACTCCAATATCAACCAAGGGCAAGTTCTCTCCGCTTCCAGCACATCGCATATTACACTCCTTCCATCTTGTCTAACAATTGGCAGATGTCCGTTATGCAGATTGGATAAGATATTCCATCATAAGACCGCTGTCGGAGCCCGATCCGTCTCATCTTTCGTATGATCCAATATACGGAGCCAATCCTTCAATCGATATAAAGTCAATGGTAGCAGAAATGCTGGATGAAGTTGATACAGACAGTGAGACCGACATGTCCATTAGTGATATGTCGGTTACGAGTCCAGAACCGGCAATGGAATGTACCACGGGTCATTCAACGCGCATATCAGACGGCCACGGTGCCAATATCGCCAGAGTTGACAACTACTCTATGAAGATAGATGATGAAAGACCCTCGCCCTTTCAATCTAACGATTCAACGATCAAGTCTGAAGATGATGATGACTCGTACGGAGGCGGAGCACAGCTGAGAAGTCTGCAACTTGAAGACGGCAGTCGTGACTCTCCGAACGGCTCTATGACCTCGGCCTCCCTTATGTCTTCGACACATGACGCCAGATCCCCCCCCACGCCTAAATCAGTGAAGAAAGAAGCCGATGCTATGGAAGACTTGAGCGCCTTCCGACTGCCCAAGCCGTACACAAAATACCGTGCAAGATCATCCATCCCGTCAAGAATGCATCCTGCAGAGTACGCACGACAATGCGTAGACGCAGCAGTTTCATTGAGGCTTGATCCATATGCTTTACATCTCGATGAGCATCGGATTCTGCAGCACGCTCTATGCCACAGCCATGTAACCGTGTATCTGAACATTCGGAACGGAATCCTACGCCTGTGGGTGAGGAATCCCAGCGTGGGCGTCAACCTAGAGGAGGCAGTTGGATGCGCAAAAGACCAGCGTTGGTTTGGGCTTGCCTGCTTCGCTTACGAATGGCTGGTGCGGAAGGGCTATATCAACTTCGGCTGCGTCGAAGCTCCTCTTGACAATAAACCCACAAAAGGCAGAAGGAAGGAAAGCTCTCGAGAAACCATTATCGTAATCGGCGGCGGCATGGCAGGATTAGGCTGTGCCAGGCAACTGACCAACCTCTTTCAGCATTATCCAAATCACCCTACACCGAAAGTAGTGGTGCTGGAGGCCCGCAATAGAATTGGGGGACGCATTTACTCGCATCCACTCTCTAGCATGCGGTCCGGCAACCTCCAGCCACACGAGCGATCCACAGCTGAAATGGGTGCGCACATCATCATTGGGTTCGATCATGGCAACCCACTCGACGCAATCGTTCGAGGTCAGCTAGCACTGAATTATCATTCCCTGCGCGACCTCTCCACGCTCTATGATATCGATGGCAGTCCGGTGAATGAGAATCAGGACACAATGGTTGAACGCCTGTATAATGACGTCCTTGATCGATCAATGCAATTCCGCGTGAAGGGACAAAAGAAGAAGACTGCAGAAGGTGACAAGGAATTGATCGACTCAGGTCGGGATCCTGCCGGGGAAGACGGGTTGACCATCAGCCAGTACGAAGAAGCCACGGCGTCTGGAACGATCGATCTACTTCTGCCATCGAAGTCTCGTCGAAGAGGGGCGGGCCACAAGGCTGCCAAGTCAAACAAGCCAACTGAAGAGGTGGATACAAACACGGAGAGCCAGACGCAATTGACCGCCGCCAAAGCTGCTGAGCAGATGGGTTTCCATGTCAAAGACGCTGCAAAGATGAACCATTCACTCCAATTACACGATATCGCAACAATTCCCAACCAGTCCTTGGGCGCTGTGATGAACGAGGGTGTACGACAATACCAGGAATTCTTAGAACTCAGACCAAAGGCCTTGCGTCTCCTGAATTGGCACTATGCTAACCTCGAATATGCGAATGCTTGTAATGTAGACAAACTCAGCCTCGGAAGCTGGGACCAAGATATCGGCAACGAATTCGAAGGCGAACACGCGCAAGTTATTGGCGGCTATCAGCAAGTGCCTCGGGCTCTGTGGAGATATCCTGAAATGCTCGACGTCAGAAAAAACAAGGTGGTCAAGAAGATAAAATATGGCTCGGCGCCTCAGCATCAGAAGACAACCATCACCTGCGAGGATGGTGAGGTGTTTGAGGCAGACAGGGTCGTCTTGACCGTGCCACTCGGCGTGCTGAAGCAGCAGTCGATCGAATTTGACCCGCCACTGCCTGACTGGAAGCAGGGTGCAATTTCACGCCTTGGCTTTGGTCTGCTGAACAAGCTTGTCCTCGTTTTTGAGAAACCATTCTGGGATCTAAGTCGTGATATGTTTGGCCTGTTGCGTGCCCCAAAGTCTGGCAACGGCATACGACAGGAAGATTACAGCGCCAGCCGTGGCCAGTTCTACCTCTTCTGGAACTGTGTCAAGACGACCGGACTACCCGTACTGATCGCGCTGATGGCTGGGGATGCCGCCCATGAGGCGGAACGGACAAGCGATCGTGACCTTATCTCTCAATGCTTGAGCCAATTGCGGAACGTCTTCGGAAACAAGGTCACTGATCCCGTAGAGACTATCGTTACTCGTTGGGGCTCGGACCGTTTTGCGCGAGGGACATACTCATACGTTGCTGCGGGAGCCCGACCTGGTGACTACGACCTGGTTGGCCAACCTGTGGACAATATTTATTTTGCTGGCGAAGCCACGTGGGCTAATCATCCCGCTACGGTGCATGGTGCATATCTCTCTGGCCTGCGCGCCGCATCCGAGGTGTTGGATTCCATAGTCGGTCCAATCCAGCTCACGCAACCACTTGTACCGGCCACCAGCAAGACAAAACGACATTCCATTGATCGCGTTGACAGCATGTCGTCCTCTACCAGCAACACTCCGAAGCGAAAAGGAGACCCCGTCATTCCTGCCGGCACCTTCACCCGCCCGGTAAAGGAGACAGTCTCGTCCGAAGTAAAAGCAATGCAAGAGGCTTGGGACGCTGCGATGTGGGTGCGTATCTATGATGACCTTGGACCACCACCCACCAAACCACCAAAGTCCGGACTCAACCCTTTCCTTCTGTACCAGAAAGAGCACTGGAATGCGGTCAAAGACCACTTAGACCAAGCCAAACAGCGCAGCTCCGGTAAAGCAGGTGCCAAAGCTGGCAGGGACGAGGTCCGCATCGAATTGGGCAAGATGTGGAAGGCACTTGACGAAGAGGGCAAAAAGCCATTCCTTGACGAGACTCAGAGGAACAAGGCAGAGAATACAGAGAAGTGGAAAGAGTATGCCGTCAAAGCGGCAGAATGGGATCGGAGAACGTGGGAGGTGAAAGCTGTTTGGATTTCGGAAGGCAATTCATTTGAAGAATTCTGCCAAAGACAACGGCAGGACAACCTCGCAATGGGCATTGATCTAAGCAAGAAAGCCAAGATCAACCCTTGAATGAAGTGTTTGGACTGTTGTACGAGTTAGGTTTGCTTGTTAGACGATGTGGGGCAGAGCATCTTTAGTTGGGTGCTTTGTGCCACAATGTCCAGGGTAGGACATCTCGGGAGGCCAATTCATGATAATGCACGTTGGGCTTTGGCCTTTGACATGCTTTTGTTCTTGTTCACATGAGCGTAGACTTCGAATTTGATTCTGGTCAGAACACTTCCAACCTCCTTGCCACAAAGGTCAAACCCCCAAGTAACGCCGTCACGCCTGTATACACGATCAACCCTCCATAGCCAGTGCCATAGCCCAGCGACGCCTCTCCTTTCCATGCTCGATCTTTCAGCAAAGCTTCGCTCAGTGGTCCGCAAACAATACTTCCAATTCCTCTACCCGCTGCAAGGAAGCTGAAGATCATGCCTGTATTTGCCGCGTCGTGGTCTTTCTTGACCTCTTTAATCATGCCTGTCCAGCTAGACGTATAGCTGCCTGCAAAGAAGCCGTAGGCCGCAGAGAAGATGAGAAGGAGTGGGACACTGGTGGCCAAACCCCAGAACACCAGCACTGCGAAAACAGCCCCGACTGTACTCACCAATATCACCGTGGTGATGTGGTATCGATCGACCAGAATGCCAATAAAGACACAGCCAAAAACGGCGGCGCCGTTCAGGACGGCCACCGTCGCCGTTGTAGCGGCGCTGCTGAGACCCAGGGAGCGAGCATATGTAGGGAGGTAGATGCTGGGGACAAAAGTAGCCCAGTCCTTCAAGGATATTGCCCAGCTCGAGGTAGAAGAACTTCCGGGAGAAGACAAAGTCGAGATTAAACCGCCTCACGGACGAGGCTTGGGAGATCGGAACGCGAGGTTTGACAAAATACAGAAGGGGGGCAGAGAGAACGACCACAGCCACCGCCCACACTCGCAGCATCGTTCGGAATGAGAAGTGCGCGAGGCCCCAGGAGAAAATATAGGGGACCGAAACACCAGAGAAGCCAGTCCCGGCCCACATGACGCCAAAGGCGATTCCCTTCTTCCGAATGAACCATTCGTCCATCAACAGTATTACCGAGCTGTACAACAGGATGCCGCCGACTGCGTAAAGGGCACCCTGTGTCAATATCAACTGCCAGACATGATCCGCAAAGGACGACGTGACCAGGCCAAGAGCCAGAATCGCAAGTCCAATGCCCGCGCTCCTACGTCGAAAGGTCGGCCACCACTGCAGAGCGACGAAGCTGGCGCCGGCGCCGAAGTACATGATGCCCTGAAAAAGGTCATTTAGATTTCTGTCAGATTTTGTGAAGAATTCGACTATGTTCTACTCACCAGCGCCGTCGTACCAATGGCCGCTATGCCAAATGGCTCTGACGCGAACGGTTCATGCGTACTGTAGTACTCTTGAAAGACACCGTAGGAAAAAGGAAAACCTGCAAAAAGAACGTCGCAACGCATTGGCAAAGTAGTTCTTAACGGAAAATCACACCCGCAAAGGAGAAACTGGGACTTTACCCCAAACTAACGCCTCGACGAAGAACGCCGCGGCGAGGAAGAGCCAGGCATCTTTCCCTCCATCTGCTTGCGCGAGCGAGAATTCCGGCCGCACCGCGTAGGGTTGCTCTTGGTCATGTTGCTGAAGCTCGACGGATTGGGTCTCCATGGTCAGAGAGAGGGGAGGGTGGTAGTGTCTAATAGAGGGCGCTTGGTGGAGACTTTACCTAATGACTGGGACGTGGTGGAGGTGCTAAATTGTGCTCTACAAAGTGCTAGATATCTGTCTCAATTACTTGGTAAGATCAGCAAAATTTTGTGAATTGCCACCGGTGGAGGTCGGCTTCGGCACGTTAATTGTTGAGAGAGTACAAATTTGGGGTCAAGCTCCATGTTCTGATATTTGTTCCAATTCCATGCTGAGTACTAGGCAGCTTTGAAACTGACATTCAAGAGCATTCTTGTCGCGGACTCGACGTCAATTCACGCCTCACCACTGATACACTAGTCAATATGAAGGAAACAATTGTGCACAAGGGCCCGTAGTTGAGATCGTCGACTCGCCCATACCCGAGCCAGGCCCAGACGATGCAGTTACCAAAGTAGTCTTCAGTGGGTCTAATCCCAAAAACTGGTAGAGTGTGCACCCATTCTATAGTCATCTCATTTCAGTCGCTGACCTCAATTGGCCAGGAAAATGTCATCGTTCAACATGGGCGAGCGCAATGAAGGCGAGATTGCAGGTTTCGTCCACAAAGTGGGATCCAACGTCACCGAATTCCATCTGGGTGGTCGAATTGCCGCATTCCACATTCCCAATACGACGTCTTTCGAGGAAGCTGCTGCCATTCCACTTGCTGCAATGACGGCCGCTGTTGCACTTTACATTCGCCTTGGTCTGCGTCGGCGGTTTACGCCTGCGAAGAAGCAGTTGCCACTTGTTGTTTGTGGAGCTGCATCTGCTGTTGGCGCTATGCTGTGCAATTAGCAAAGGATCGGATATCCATCCGCTCAACTGCATAGCTGGCAGGGGTATTCCTTTCGTGGAGATGCTAGTCGACCAAATCGAAGGGTGATGTGACCATCGACTATCGAAAAGGCGACGAGGCGGTCGTCGAAGGTATCAAAGTAGCCATCCCTTCAGTCGAGAAGCTCATGTACGCCTTCGACGCCATTAGTGAGAAGGGTAGCTTTCCGAACATCTGCAAGGTATTGTCAACAGAAGGTGGCAAGATCACGAATGTGCTGGGGTTCGAGGGTACTGTCCCAGATGGCGTAGACCGGAGTTAGACAAGTGTGGGATCAGTACACAAAGAGACGAGTGATGTTGGCTTCGCCTGGTTTCGAATGTTCGGTCGTGGTCTGCAAGAGGGCTGGTTCAAGGCACCCACAGGAAGTTGTGCCAGGTGGCCTGGGAGGAATTCAATAGGCTCTGACGAACCCTAAAGAGGGGAAAGCGAGCACCGTCAAGTATGTTTTCAGGATTGCTCATACTCGGGCGTCCCGAAGCCATCGCTGTAGATTGGAGCTGCAGAAAGGGCCTTCTGCCGAGTATAAACATTCGAATATACAAATTTTCCACACTCATGATATTTCATGTCATGAGTCTCGGGTGCACACTATCCAGCTCATGTGTCCTACAGGGAATGTGTGCATCTGTTGACCGCTCCGAAATGTCCAGCCCTCAAACTTTTTCGTGCGCTCCATCAACTGGCGCACTTCCTCTGGCGTTCTCGTCCGGAAGCTGGAGACGTAGCCGTCAAAAACCAGACAGAATGGTATCAACGGCACGATGTAGGTGAAGAATAGATGTGCAGGGGACCTCCAGAAGAAGCTCCACGTGTTCAAGATTGCCAAGGGACCCAGAAGGAAACAGGTGATGAGGCTAGTGAAGGTGCGAGACTGTAGTTCGAAGATGCTTGATAAAGAAACAGAGTCAGCATACTTGTTTACGCTGCTGAATGGCAGGGTAGCGGCGACTTACCAAAAGCCGTCAGCGGTCTCTGCAGTATTATCCAATATCCTGGCCGCGAGGCCGTCGTCGAAATGATGAAATGCAAGACTGAACAGCCTCATCACCTTTTTGCCTTGGACTCCTTCAACACCTTGAAGGAGATCCTTGGGCGCATTGGCCGCGTCAACGCCTTCTGCCACATAGCTCAAGTTCTCACTCTTTTTGGCCAGCAATTTCCAAGCTTCTGTATGAGGTTTCAAGTCTGTAAGGACAAACTTCACAGCCTGCGTATGGTCATTGCGAGCAGCAATTTGTCTGTTGAGGGCTCGCTCAATGAACGGGGTTGGACCGCCGGCTCCTGATGCAAAGTCGACATAGGCATACTCTGAGACGCTGTCACCAAGGACGCGAGACAAGGTCGAAGCGACAAGTTTGGCAGGTGATTGCTTCTGGACAACAGGCGTGCGTATCCTCCATACCAAGGTCAGGTAGTCTTGGACCTATGCAGTAATCAGTCCGGCTCCGCACCGAGACGAGCCAGGTGCACCTTTTCTCTTAAGAACTGAGGCCACCTGCAACACTTGTCAGGAACTTGCTGAAGCTAGGGGGGGTTTGACGAATTTGAGAGGGAAGGTATGTGCATACCACCACTGATCATTGATCTGGAATCTTTTGTCAGTGCCGAGCTTTGAAACAACGAATTTTACAACAGACCTCGTGGAATTGCAGGCGCGGACCGAGGATCATGATGATTTAAGATACCCTCGGCGCATCCCCTTTTGCAATCTCTAGGATTTGTGAGTGATCAAAGTTGCAAGTAAGAAAGGTTAATGAGCGAGGAGACTGGTATTGCTTAGCAGTCAGCGCCGGTCGTTATCCTTGAAGCTCAAAGAAAATGCACCCACGAGACTTACTTAGCTAGCCTTCCACCCTCAGTCCAAACTTTGAGAAACGTAGGAAACGCGTGAAAAGTGCGATCATGTCCTTCTATAGCTTCTCTTTCTTGTTACATGCGCTTGTCGAGACTCCTGCTTGCATAAACTTCCTGCTCTTCCCGGATGACCAGCTGCCCGTCGCTGCGCCCCAAGCTCACGCTATCATCCGGCAGTACGCCGTCTTGCTATTCTGCTCCGTCATGATCGCAGTCATCTTTGCATATCGATCCACACCTGATGTTACTAGTGGCAAAGTGGCAGGAGCACTAGCCTTCTACCATATTGCACCTCTTGTTCGAGCATGGGCAAGGATTGATACACCTGCGCAATCGGACATTACGCGTCTGCCACTGCTCAAGAACCCCTTGTCGCATTTTGTTATCCACAGTCTCTGCTTGGGCAGCCTGGGGCTGGCCTGTTGGAATCTATATATGTACAATTGTGGACCTTGGGCCTGAGTCATGGGACTATCCTCATCACTAGGGTTAGGGCGCAAGGCGAGGAGGTTGCTCCAAACCCTTCCAACCGCCCATTTGGAGCTACTGCTAGTCAACCAGAGAATCTAGTTCAGTAGTCATCTTGGGACTCAATCAACATCTTCTGCCTCCAGGTATTGATCAGGACTTTCCGTCCCAGATCTTGAAGCCTGGTACCTTTTGAACACCACCATTTCCACCGCAATTCCCGGTCCGAAGGCCACCCCCACAACGTGTTCGGTACCGTCACCGCCCTTCAGCAACTGGCTGAGCACGCTGAAGATCGTTGCACTAGAGCTGTTGCCGTGGTTCATGTAAACTTCATAGCTGGCACGAAGGTGTTCTGGCGTCAGGCCCATGGCTCGTTCTACTCCTGAGATGACGGTCGAGCCTCCAGGATGAAGAGCCCAGTCGAAATCTGCGGCACTGACTTTGTCGGCTTCCATTAAATCAGGAATTGACGTTACCAGATCTGTAAACATGGACGGAACAGCAGCGGACGATATCTTTGGAACGCGGGGCGTGAGCACAACCTTCCAGCCTGCAGCGACGGTATCAGCACTGCAATCGTAGTCGCAAAAGGCCTGCCAACTTACCAGCGGGGTCGACATCAAATCCAAGATCTTTCTCTGTGTCATCGATAATTCTATGATCCCAGCCAAGCAGTTCCAGCAAAGGCTCCTCGTGATATCCATTACTGAAACCATTGCCGAGTACGACAGCGGATGCACAATCAGAGAAGAGCGTCACGCCAATTCGGACTTCTTGATCTTTGTTGATTGATTCGAGCTCTGACCTGACTAGCACACTACTTATCTCGCATGCCAGGACCAGAATCCTGGCTGGTCTCTTGCGGAAACTGGAACCGAGAGCTATGTTTGCAGCTGTGCGCAAAGCAGCAAGTCCTCCGGAACAGCCTACTCCATGTAACAGCACCTTCTCGATGCTGATATTCAAGCCCAACTGTTTGACCACATAATGATCAAAGCCAGGGTTGGCTGAATTGGTGCACGTGGTAGAAACGATATGGGTAATTTCAGACCAGTCGCCGCCCCATTGATCGAGGGCTTTTCGGCACGCTGCCATAGAAAGCTTGACTCCATAATCCAGGAACAACTCGCATAATTCTGCAATAGTTGGTGGGTGAGGTTGGTTGGCGATTGGATGATCGATGCTACCGATCGCCGATCTTGTTTCTATCCCAGTAAACTCGTTGATCATGAGCACCTTATCGAGCCTGCATTAAATCAACAATCCGTACTCTGTCAGACACCAAAAACGTGGTATAGGAAGAGGCAGTCAATAGGCCGCTTACGCTGGCGACGATGGATAGAAGCGCCTAGCGAGAGTTGCTAGGTGCTCGGGCTTGATTTGGTCAGGCGGATATTCGACGCCTATGCCATGTACGTAGAGATTTGGCCTCTGGTACGGGTGGGAAAATTTTCCGTCATGCATCGACGGCGACATGCTGTCGCGTGCTGTTTGTTGGGATCCGGGGGGGACAACAGTGATGACGTAGGAAAATGCAGTAGAAAGCTGGCAGAATGAGGGTGCACTCAAACGGAACGCTTCACACAGCAACGAGTGACTTGGAGGATTGACTTGGATGCGAACAGCGGACGGCAAAAGCAGTATTTAGGAACCGTAGAGAGAGAATTTGGATGTTTTGCCAGAGAAAGGAAGCGGCGCGAGACCGAGGCGTAACGCGCGAATCAGGGAGGTCTCAAGCCCAGTTTGAAGAGGCCATGCTAGTTAGATCTATTTGCTAGCACTGCATCGGATTAGATACCCGCTAACATCTTATGCACCGCCCCCGGGGTTGATGATGCATATCCTCGTTGTAAATGTTGCCACATGATTGTCCCTTGTTGCCGCTGTCCGGATCACCAAACGACGACATGGCGTGACTTTATGATCTCGTCCCAATGGGCATGCTGTGGCCGCTTCTACTCGGCTTGCCCCTATTGGCAGTTGCATTGAGCCGCGTCAATCGCAAACGTAACATACATCGCAATGGCCAGAGATTGAAGTAAGTGTCCATGACAATTATCTTGTATGAAAGCTCCCCATCCTCATCTTTCGACTTTTCCCTCAGGCGACCGCCTCATACGCTACCTGTCTTGGGCAACGCGATCAAGTTCTTGCAACCCAGACATGTCTTGTTCAGCTGGTTCGTGCATTGCCAGAAACTGTTCGGACTCGAGACATACGAGATCTCTGTCCCTACTCTCCCACCTGGTGTGGTGATCCAGGATCCTATAAACCTCGAATTCGTCCTCAAAAACGAGAAGCACATCACCAAGGGAGAATTCTTCCGGCGCAGGACGTGGGACCTGTTTGGTAGGCTGCCGGCTGGAATCTCTGGAGCATCTCGAGCTGACCTGCATAGGGCATGGAATTATCAATGCTAATGGTGAACTATGGAAGGCTCAACGAAAGGCTGGTTTAAGCTTCTTCAGTGGAACGAGCCTTGAGAGCTTCATCGAGACGGTTGTCCCAGAAGCCTTCGTCCACACAAGGATGAGGCTCTTCAAGTGCGCCGAAAGTGGCTCGCAGATCGACCTCCAAGACGTCTTTCTGGAGCTTACAACCAAAGCAGTGGGTAGGATGGCTTACAACGTCAGTTACATCGGAAGCAGTTCTTCTAGTTTGCTCCGCTAACACGAAACTATTGTCAAGATGGACATTGACACGTCGTCTCCTTTCAGCCATGCCTTTGACTACGCGTCTGACCAGGTCGGCCTTCGCTTTCAGAACCCACTCTACGGGGTGACGGAGCTATTCACTGGCTCGAAATTCCGTGCTTCCATCGCCAAAGTCAAAGCGTTCGGACAGCAAATTGTAGCCAATGCCCGTCAACGTCAACCCAAATCGGACAGCGACGATGTCCCAGAAGACTCACAGTCAGCATATGGCAACCTTATTGACTCCTTAATGGAAGCTTTCGACGACACCTCCGTTGCGGCCGACGCAGCTCTGAATCTCCTGTCAGCGGGTAGAGATACTACTGCACAATCCCTCACGTGGACATTTTACCTCCTCATGAGACACCCTTCTGCAAACCAGCGCCTTCGACAAGAAATCTTGGCGACATTCCCACGCAAAGCTTCGGTTGACAACCTATGGAAGACAGGTCTCGCGGAACTCCAGCCTGCCAAGTTGCCTTACACTACAGCCGTATTCTATGAGGCTCTCCGCCTCTATCCGCCTGTCCCGTTCGAGATCAAGCAATGCGAAATCGACATCACGCTTCCCGACGGAACCTTTCTCCCTGCCGGCTCGATCGTGGTGTGGTGTATTTGGGCCATGAACCGATCCACAGAAATCTGGGGCCAGCAGGGACAGGACTTAGAGACCTTTGAACCTGACAGGTGGCTGCATGACGGCAGATTCGTCGGCAAGAGCGCATTCGACTTTCCCGTCTTCAACGGCGGTCCGCGCTCTTGCCTAGGAAAGAGAATGGCTGAGCTCATAGCTGCGTATGTCATGGTGAACATTTTACGAGAGTTTGATTTTGAAGAGACTAGAGACGACAAGCTACCATACAAGGAACGAAGGAGTCAAAATAGCTTGACCTTACCGATGCAGGATGGACTTCCGTGCAAGGTAAGACAAGTCCTCGGAATTTGCTGAACATGGTCGAAGACATTTTGAACGGATGACAATAAACCCGACCACTTCTTTTCAATACTATGGCTCACTGCCTGCTGTGGTAGCATCTGCTACAAGCTTCTCTCTTTAACTATTCGTGACACTCCAACCCTCTGCGAAGAACTTCTGCAAAGAGAGCCATTTTAGCAACTCTACACTCGGAGCTGATAGAGCAATCAGTCCTGAAAAGACTTAAAAGTGATCTGAAGCCAAGCTACCAATCCCCGTCGCAGTGGAACCAAGAATCACCTACCACATCTCTCCACTCAAACAGCTCTTCTTCCAACCCAATGCCGACCCATCAACCGAATGGCTACTCACTTATTAGTCACAAAGGCACCGTCCCCTAAGCGACTAATAATCGCCGACTCAAATACTCCAGCCCTTTTATCATGATCTCCAACAGAGAATCGCAGCCGACCCTTCAACCGGCTGTAGATGCGTGGGCCCGGGGTGGGAGCACAGGAGAAGCAACTCTTCACAGTGCGGAGATGGGTAAAGACGTTTATCATCCTGAGAGGAGGTTTAGGGACATTCGTAGACCGGTCAAGGCACGCATGTGGACGAGGGGCTGACAGTTGGATGTCGAGGAGGGAGAACTTGCTGATGACATGAAGGAACAT
>Ga0335072_10004863_pt1 | contig 19847 bp, 16 predicted proteins | sample Lox_Sample_21_FD_206725 | JGI IMG/M metagenome (GOLD analysis project Ga0335072, IMG submission 206725) | Soil microbial communities from Loxahatchee National Wildlife Refuge, Florida, United States - Lox_Sample_2.1 | ecosystem: Environmental > Terrestrial > Soil > Wetlands | place: USA...
CGCTACGAACCAACCTGACGCGGAGGAGATGGACGCCTACGAACGGGTGCTCGGAGAGGCCATGGCCGGAGATGCAACTCTGTTCGCCCGAGAAGACTACGTGGAACAGGCTTGGCGGATCGTCGACCCGTTGCTGAAGAAGGGAACGGCAGTTCATCCCTACGATCCGAACACTTGGGGGCCGCCTGAAACTGATAGGGTGACTCCCCCAGGTGGCTGGCAGAACCCACTTGTCAGAAACGAAGCTTCAACGGTTTCTGACTGCGCGGCTTGAGATTGAAACACCGTCACGAGATGGGCAAGCGGGTGCGCGGCAGGTGCTGGTCTTCGATGCGCGTGTCCTCTGGTAAGCCGGGGACGGATCAAATCATTCGATTGCGGAATACTTGGCACTTCGAAACACGTGCGCGTTGTCAATACCGACGGCCGCATTGAACGGGCGAAGAAATGAGTTTGAGAATGGGCTTCTGGTCACTGCGTGTGAACCGAGAAGTAGAGGAGTGTTCCCGGTGTCTCAACACCTGAAGATTGCATATTCCGTCGACCTGGATGCAGGAGGGCTTGCCCGGCGGGCTGCGCAGTACTTGGCCCAAAAATGTTCGGCGGCTGCCGCCGCAAATGGCCGGGTGCGCATTGCCATCAGTGGCGGATCGACACCGAAGGCAGCATTGGGTCTGCTCGGTGACGTGGCGGAACCCTGGCGCGGATTAATGCCGTGGGACAAGCTCGACCTCTGGTGGGTGGACGAGCGCTGCGTGCCGCCCGACCACCCTGACTCGAACTACCGCATGACGCGCGAGGCGCTGCTCGACAAGGTGCCACTCAAGCCAGAGCAGATTCATCGCATGGAGGGCGAGCTGGATCCGGCTGAGGCAGCCGCACGATACGACATGGAAATGCGCAATGCGTTTGGGTTGAAGGATTCTGAGTTGCCGCGCTTTGATCTGCTTCAACTGGGAATGGGCCCGGACGGACATACAGCGTCACTTTTCCCCTACACTGATGCTCTTCGCGAGACGGGCCGGCTGGTGACTGCAAATCACGTGTCAGCGGTGAAGGATAGTGAGAGGGTCACGCTGACTCAACCGGTAATCAACAGCGCAGCCGACGTCTTTTACTTAATCGGAGGGCAAGAAAAGGCCCAAATCCTGAAAGAGGTGCTGCTTGGACCGCTCGATACGGAACGGCTGCCGAGCCAGATGATCGCACCAGCGACCGGCATACTAACCTTGCTCCTCGACGCAGCTGCGGCAGCGTTATTGCCAGCGAGCGGTGAAGGCGGAATGGGCACGATTGAGAGGATTTAGACATTAGTTCTGGCCAGCGACGTTGGCGGCAAGAAGTTCCGCGACCCCAGGATTACGGAGATGGCGCCTATGGCCAGAAGCTGGCTGCGCGAAATTTGCAAGTCGATTTCGTGGAGGCTCTCCGCGGCGGCATAAACCGGATCCCGAGCTCCTATATATATGGATATTTGGTGGATAGCCTATTGCTCCTTTCGAATCTGATCCGATAAGCACCGCCATCAAAAACTCATCGCGCGAACACGATCGAGTGTCGCGCCCTGGAGTCGCCCCGGAGAACAGCTAGCGAGCCGCTCCTGCCGAACGTCAGCAGTCCTTTCTAAATCCCGCCCTTCGACCACCGCGAACTATCATTTCTTGTCTTTGAGTTTTCGGTAGCGCGCGATCAGATGATTCGTTGAGCCATCGTGCTTCAAGGCTGGCTCAACCGGATTCTCCAGCTCCGGGATAATGCGTTGAGCGAGCACCTTGCCCAGCTCGACTCCCCACTGGTCAAACGAATTGATTCGCCAGATGGTTCCCTGAGTAAAGACGCTGTGCTCATAAAGCGCAACCAATTTGCCAAGCACTTCCGGCGTGAGCGATTCAGCGAGGATAGTATTCGACGGCCGGTTGCCCTCGAAAACGCGATGCGGAACCAGCCATTCCGCTGTGCCTTCGGCTTTGACCTGCTCCGGCGTCTTTCCGAATGCCAACGCCTCACTCTGCGCAAACACATTCGCCATCAGCATGTCGTGATGACGGCCGAGCGGGTTCAAGGAGTGGCAGAAGCCGATGAAGTCGCAGGGAATCAGCCTCGTCCCCTGATGGATCAGTTGATAGAAAGAATGCTGGCCGTTGGTGCCTGGCTCGCCCCAATAGATCGGGCCGGTCGCATAATCCACCGTTTCACCGCCAAGGGTGACATGCTTGCCGTTGCTCTCCATGGTCAACTGCTGCAGGTAAGCCGGAAAGCGCTTCAGATATTGCTCGTAGGGCAGAACAGCCACAGTCTGCGCGCCGAAGAAATCTGTATACCACACGCCAAGCAGTCCCAGGAGAACGGGAAGATTATGCTCAAAGGGCGCCGTGCGAAAGTGCTCGTCCATTTGGCGAAAGCCGTCGAGCAAGTCGCGGAAGTTGTCCGGGCCAATCGCGAGCATCGTTGCCAGTCCGATGGCAGAGTCCATCGAATAGCGCCCCCCGACCCAATCCCAGAAACCGAACATGTTGGCCGTATCGATGCCGAATTTTTCCACTTCTGCAGCATTCGTCGAGACAGCGACAAAGTGTTTAGCGATGGAGGCTTGGTCCTTTAAGGTTTCGAGAGCCCAGGCTCGGGCTGTCTGGGCATTCGTCATCGTTTCGAGAGTTGTGAAGGTCTTCGACGAGATGATGAAGAGCGTCTCCTCTGCACTCAGGTCGCGCGTCGCCTCGGCAAAGTCTGTGCCGTCGACGTTGGACACGAAACGGAATGTCAGGTCGCGCTGGGAGTAGTGGCGCAGAGCCTCGTACGCCATCACCGGTCCCAAATCGGACCCCCCGATGCCGATGTTGATCACATTGCGGATCGGCTTTCCGGTGTGGCCCCTCCACTCCCCGCTTCGTATGCGGGTCGCAAAAGAACTCATCCTGTCGAGCACGGCATGGACTTCCGGAACCACATCCCTGCCGTCGACAAAAATGGAAGTTCCCCGTGGTGCGCGGAGGGCAGCGTGCAAAACCGCGCGTCTCTCTGTCGTGTTGATTTTGTCGCCGCGAAACATCGCATCGATCCGAGATTGCAAACCGGACTCCCGCGCCAACTGGATGAGCAGTTTCACGGTTTCGTCTGTGATGCGATTCTTGGAATAGTCCAGAAAGAGGCCCGCGCCCTCTGCCGTCAACCGCTCTCCACGGCCAGGGTCAGATGCGAAAAGGTCGCGTAAATGCGCTCCGCGGATTTGCTCATAGTGGGCATTGAGGGCCCTCCAGCCCGTAGACTTGGCTAGAGGCTCAGCAGATAAGCTGTTCGAAGCATTCATCACACTTGTCGCCATAGTTTTCACCTGATACGGTCCGAGTCGATGACTTTTCCTTTTTGTGCGAGGTTGAGCCTCGTGATTACAAACCTTTCCACAAAGTTTGGGTAATTTGTGCGAGCTCCCCACCGGGTTGGATTCGCAAAGGTCTGCGGAGGTAACGGCCTTCGATTGGAAAATATTTGAGCATTTACCGTGCTTGCGATCGATGCCCCGCTCTCCTTAGAGCGTCACCGCACTCCGAGAAGATCGCATGTGGCCCTTTGTGCAAGTTCGTGCGCAGTGCTGCCAGTCAGCCAATCCAACAGGCCCTGTTCCGGATGAATTCCCAGCACAAGGAGGTCGATATCGTTTTGTCGCACCGCCTCAACCACCGTTGCCACGACTGGCCCGTCGCTCAGAATCGCTTTGATTTCGATGTCATGTCGCGCGCCTTCCCGTTGTGCGTTCTCCAGTAGCCGGACCGAAGAATCCTGCTCATCCCATTTCATCATTTGGAGTGCTTCCGAGCTTGAGACTGCCGCATACGCAGCATACGGTGGAAGGACGTGCACAACCGCAATCGCCGTCAGAGTCGCATTGAACTCCGCCGCAAGTTCAATGGCCCGCAGCAATGCTCTGTGAGCCGAATCCGATTGGTTAAGTCCGATGAGGATATTCCGATACATGGTGAACCAGCATTTACCCGATCAATCGTATTGAAAGCGGCATCGTTCCCTGTGTTTCGCCTGTTGCCGACAACGGCGAGGCCTGTGCGGCGCATGCGCTCGCTTCGAAGTCATTGGTGACCAACTTGAGATTGGATCTCCGTCGCCGCCGGTTGATTCCTCAGCAGATTTCCGGTCGCGAATTCAAGGTTGATCGCTCCTATGAATAGCTCAGATCGTGCAGAGACGTTGGACAGCCGCGCTTCCGCTAGCTCCTTCTGCGCGGTGACGACATCGACCAAATTCTTGACCCCGAGTTTGTATGCTTCAAGCGATGCCGCGTAAGAAGTGTTGGCGGCTTCGAGAAGCGCTACAGCCGCGTCATGCTTCCGCACCGCTGTCCGGAATGCAATGTAAGCGGTCCAGACCTCGCGGGTCGTCTGGTCATGAATCGCTGTAAGTTCATCCTGTGCTTCGCGGCGTTTCGACTCGGCCATGAACAGTTCGTTCCTGCGGACGCCCCCGTCAAAAATGCGCCACTGTATGCCGGCTTCAACGGACCATGTGGGCTCGCTTGCGGAGCCAAGTTGGCCGTAATCGGCGCTGGGCCAAAGAGAAGTCTGCGCGGCCGCTCCCGAGAGGACAATCTGCGGCTTGTACTCCGCCTTGGCCGCGCGAATATGAGCCTCGGCGGAGCGGATCGCGAGAACCTGCGCCATGAGTTCTGGACGACTCTTCATCGCGCGGTCGATCAGCGCATCGATGGACATTGTAAGTTTGTCCGGCAACGGAGCACTCCTCTGACCGTCAATGGTTATGTCAGGCGATGGATCAGCTCCCACCGCTTCAGTCAGCGCTACACGCGCAACCTTTTCGTCCCCATCTGCGGACTCTTCGTCGAAAGCGGCCTGCGCCGTTTCGGCCCGGGCGTTGAGAACATCTGGAAGAGTCGCCAGCCCGTTTTTCAATCTGTTTTCAGCCGCGTCCTGCGTGGTTTGCGCAGTTTGCAACGTCTCCTGGGTGGCCTGCAAGCGTTCTTGCGCAGTCACCAAATCGTAGTAGGCGGTCGCGACCTGAAATGCCAGCGCTTGATTCACCTGAATCATGTCCGCACCCGCGGCGAACTCCTCGTCTTTCGCAGAATCTGCGTTTGCCGCGCGCTTACCAAAGTCAAAGATGAGATATTGAAGCGTGACCTCAGGCCCAACCTTGGGCACTTCGACCATAACGTAGCCGCGAGGAGCCATTGGCTCGGGAAATGGATTAATCAATCTCTCGTCGCCGAAAACTGCTAAACCGTCCAGCTTGGGATAGTAGGCGCTTTTTGCCAGACCGAGATCGGCTGCCTTCTGTTTGGCACGCTCCCAAATTATGCGCGTGCTGGGGTTGTGATTTTCGGCAACGTCGATCAGCTCGGCCAGGGTGTAGGGGTGAGCCGGATCGAGGATTGCTGTTCCCTTGCGAGGAGTTGCGCGAGCGGCGCACTCGGCAGCGGCTGCGGGGGAGGATACATTACCCGCACATTGCCCCAGGCCTTGCGCCGTGGAGAGGGCGAGAGACAGCAACAAGAAAAAAACATTCAATGATGAGTTGAATTCGGTCAATCAAATCTTCTTCCGATTCATTCTTAGAGCCACTTCCGCAGCCATCAGCCGCGGCTCTCGTGGACGGCGTCGTAGAGAATTCCCCGTCTCTCGTCTTTTTCCTCCATTTCCCCTGGGCAAGTCATTTGCTCGAGAGCAAGCAACTCCCTCACTGCGCTTACAAACGTGCTCAGCCCCCTGCCGTTTCCATCTCGCCCGCTTAGGCGGAACTGTAGGACGATTCTTCCCTCTCAGTATCGATTAGCGCAGAAGCGCGGAGCCGAGTCTATTGCACCAACGTATTGACCAGGCCCAAAGTATCGACGGACATCGTCTTCAGGCTCTGCTCGGGCTAGTTTGTCCTTCAAGAAAACTACGAAGCGCTGACTTTTTCGATAAACCAGGTTTCGAACATCTACCCAATTTTCCCACGAAGGCAACGCCTCGGCTCTAACGTCCCGATGCGAAAGTATTGATCGATACTTTGGTGCAATAGATTCGAAGCGTAGCTCTATGGCTCAATCGAGACGTAATACGTGGGGTTCGCACTGGTCGCGCAAAAGGCGAGTTAAAGATGGCGGAACGCGCTTTCATGGAGACTTTGTGCCAACCGTGAGATTGTCGCGGCATTGGCATCGAGCGCGGAAACGCCAGCGTTCTCGGGTCATGGCGACGTGTGAGCTTAGGACGATGAGCGGCAATGTTCGAAAAAGATAAGGTATGCCAGGAATGAATGTGGAAGTGACGCAACACGATCGACGCAGATTGACGCGGATCCGCGCACTCTCTCTGGCCGGTCCCCTGCTGTTGGCCGGCTGCTCCCACGCCCCCGAATATAGTGTCTTCGGTTCCTTTTTCCCCGCGTGGATTTTTTGTTCCGTCGGAGGGCTCGCGTTGACGGCGGGGGCACGCGCTCTTATTGCTCGTACCACTGCGGCAGAGTACGTGGGCTCATCTGCGGTGTTGTATCTCAGCATGGCGATTTTTCTTACGTGCATCTTGTGGCTGCTGTTCTACAGCTAGGTAAAGGCGATGCCAACCCAAGACCTTATCGAGCCGGGACAGGACAAGCAACTCACAAAGCTTCAGCGGTACAGTCGCGTGTTCACCGTAGCCATGGTCCTGCTGGCGATCGTCAGTCTGTTTGCTGTGTATTCGGCTACGATGCAACATCCGGAGACCGATGACGCCGAAGTGTTTGCGAACTATATCGGCATCGCCCCCGTTGTCGAGGGGCCGATCCTGCACCTGAACGTCGTGGACAATCAGCGCGTTGAGCAGGGCGACCTGCTTTTCGAAATCGACGATCGCCCTTATAAGTACGCCCTTGACCGCGCTGTGTCAGATCAAGCCGCTCTTGAGGGCGAGATCGTCGACGAGCAACGGCGCATTCGGGCTGAGGTAAATGCTGTCACCGCCTCCGGAGCGGCAACCCGGCGCGCCACGGCAAGCGTCGACCAGGCGCAAGCTTCGATCCGTGAGGCAGAGGCCGATGTCGCCCACTCTGAGGCTGCAGTCGATCGAGCCAAAACCGAGTGGGCGTACGCCGAGAACAACCTGCACCGTGTCGAGCCCCTGCTCGTCAAGCAGTACGTTACCGTCGACCAGGTTGACCAGGCGCGAACAACAGAGCAGGCCAGCGCGCAGTCCGTGCAAGAAGCCGAATCGCAACTGGCTCTCAATCGGGCGCACCTCAATTCGATGCTGGCGGCCCTGGCCGAGGCGAAGGCTTCGGCAGAGCAGAGTACGGCTCAGTTTCACCAATCGCAGTCCAGCGTACTTACTCTCGACCCCCTCGTGTCCCAACGGCAGGGGCGAGCCGCCGCAATCGCCAACGCCGAATACAACTACAACCAATGCCGCGTCTATGCTCCATTCGACGCACGGGTAACCGACCTTGTGATTTCTGAAGGTGCCTATGCCCACGTAGGCCAGCAGATCTTTACGCTCATCGACACTCGGATCTGGTGGGTACTCGCGAATTTCCGCGAAACGCAGTTGCAGCATATTCAGCCGGGTATGGCTGCGGACATATACCTGATGTCGGATCCGGGATTGAGACTATCGGGGGTCGTCGAGAGCACCGGGTACGGCGTTATACCCGACCCTTCGATCCTGGGCAAAATCACGCCGGGTTTGCCCGACGTGCAACGCACTTTGAGTTGGGTACACCTGGCCAGTCGATACCCCGTCCGCATCCGGATTCAGTCACCGCCTCCGGGCGATATGCGTCTCGGGGAATCTGCAGTAGTGGTTATTCGCGGATATAAGCAGAAGCCTTGATATGGCGACTGATGCCGCTCAAATCCGCAATCGACAAATGGGCCTAGGCACATCGTGGGTTTGGTTTCGGAAATTCGTCCGGTGGGAAGCTGCGCCGTATCCTGGACGCATCAACACGGTCATTCGCATGACGGTCACGGCCACGCTGGCCATGCTCATCGTTGTGACCTTCCGCATTCCAAACGCGTTTTTGGCCGCTCTCTACGCGATCCTCCTGGCACGCGAAAATCTCACCGCAACCTGGCATGGAGCGCGCATCCTCGTCCTTGGATTCGTCGGCGCGAGCCTCTACACGCTGCTCGGTGTGATGCTGTTCCGCGATTACCCTCTTACTCATTTCTTCTGGGTCATTGGAAGCCTGTTTCTCGTCTTCTTCGTCATGCGCACGACGACGAACTACGCGGCGGCACTGGCTTTCGCCATTCCGATCGGCATTACCTTACCGCTATGGGACCGCTCTTTGCCCAGCGAAGTTCAGGTGGAAGGAACTCTCTGGCCTATTTTGATCATCGCCGTCGCTGCCGGCGTCACATTAGCGACGGAAGCGCTCTACCGTAGCTTCGATCGCTCCGATCCGCTTATCTTATCTGTCGACGATATGTTATTCGCCGTACAGCAGGCCACGGAAAGTATCGCCGGTAGTCGCCCGCTACCGAGGGCCACCCTCGACAGAGTTCTTCAATACGAGATGATCGGCACCGGCCGGCTCAGACTGACATTGCAGCGCCAAGGTCTGGATCCTACCCGGCGCGCCCAGCGCGCTGCCCTGATTTCGCTTGCTGGCCGGCTTATTGCCCTTACCGCGGATCTCGAGCGTACGCCCTCGAAACCCGACGGCGACGACGTAATCCGCCTCCGCGCCCTTTCTCAAAGACTCGGAATAATTCGAGCAGAACTCTGCGAGTCAGGCGTCATTTCCGCTTCTTCTTCGATATTCGATGGGCGGCCGTCCTTCAGTTTCCCCATGCTCCAGGAGATGGAACGAACCGTTACGCTCTTCGGCGAAGCTTTTCAGCGCGATGAGACCGTCAATGGTCCGCAGAGGGCGCCTGGAGGGGGCTGGTGGCGTGCTGCATTTGTACCTGATGCGTTCCAGAACGCAGAATATCAACGCTTCGCCCTCGCGGGATGTCTCACTGCGTCTGTTTGTTACTTCCTGTACAACGCCCTGGACTGGCCCGGCATCGGCCAGACCTGCGTGATTACTTGCATTGTGACTGCGCTTAGCACCCTTGGTATGTCGCTCCAGGCCCAATTCCTCCGCCTTGCCGGTTTTGTCGCGGGAGGCCTGGTTCTGGGGATTTCGGCGCAGATTCTGATTCTGCCAGGTATTGACACTGTTTTCGGCTTTGCTCTCTTCTTTGCGACTGGAACTGCGATTGCCGCCTGGTTCGCCACCTCCAGCCCTCGGCTTTCCTTCTTTGGCGTGCAGATGGCGCTCTCTTTCTACTTCGTCAACCTGCAGGGTTCCCACATCCAGACCGATCTCACGGTCGCGCGCGATAAGGCAATGGGTGTGTTACTGGGTATTCTCGCCATGGGCTTTATCTTCGACCGTTTCGGGACGAAGAGCGACGAGGAGCAGCTGCGGAAACTGCTGGTGCAAAACGTACGGATGCTGGCGGAATTCACTGTCTCTGCAGTGGCGTGGAGTGCTGCCATTGCCGCTTCACAGTTCAGCCGACTCCGCAGCCAGATCAATGACAACTTCGCGAGCATGGAATCGGAGACAGATGCGGTGCGATTTGAATTTGAGTTTCGCAGTCGGCGCGCGAGAGACGTTGGCGAGTGCAAACAAATTCAGCGAGCTCAGCCTGCGTTGCGCTCGATCTATCTTCTGGAACTTAGCCTCCATTCATATCGTGCGCGACGAGACAAGGACTCCTCCTTGGCTCAGCAGCAGGTTCAGGCTTTGGATTCGTTTTTAAAGGCGTATAGCGATGACCTGATGTACATTGCTGCCTGGATTGCGCACGAAGAAAATGCGCCTGTTCGCATTGACGATGATTCCATCCGGCAATTGCTGCGAACATTCGAGAGCGATATGCCCCCCGGCTCGCGAGTGATCATTGATATCTGTCAGAAGATGACTTCTTCTCTCCTCATGCTGACTACCGAGTGCTAGTTCGGGCTTTGCCAGAGCCAACATTTCCCTGATCCTGGCGCTATTGATCTCCGCGATCGCGACGCGGTGTCTCTTCAAAATGCCCCCGATGATGCCGTCGGTTTTTTCCAGCTCTCCGCCAAATTAATGGCGCACGGCCGGCCAAAAACCGTGCTCTAAAGAACCTCTGGTCAACGGCCGGGGTTTGCCCACGAGCACAGAACGGCCTCAGCCCGGAGCCGCTTCCGCCAGTGCCTTTTTTTAAGTTAGCTTGCTTTCTTGTGTGTAAGGTCGACGACGTTTTCGTTTTTCGGCGTCACTTCGCTCAGTTTACCCGTCGACAAATCGAAAACAAACCCGCGAATGACTACGCTCGAAGGGATCCAGGGGTGCGACCTCAGTTTCAGCACCTGCTTTTGCGTCTGCCAATTTACGTCGGAGTAGCAATGGAATTTATCGGGAGCTACTGCCCACACGCCGCATTGTGTGTGAACGTGCTTCTCGAAATCTTCTTCCGAGAACATTTCCATCCCGCAGCCCGTGTGCCCGACGATCATGAGCTCTCGGACGCCCAGAACGTGAATTGAGAACATGAGGGACCGCACAACATCTTCAGTTGCCGCCGTTCCGACGTTCCGAATCACATCTGCATCGGCGGGCTTGATATCCAGCCACTCGAGCAGTTGATTCAGGCGAGGATCCATACAGGTGAGAATCGCAATTTTCGGTGCTGGTTTGTTTGCCAGCGAAGGATCGTGATGCTCTGCTCTCTTGCGGCTTGCCACAATCGCGCGCTCGATCAAGCTCATTTCGGTTCTCCTAAGTCGCGTTGCAAGTCCTGGATTTGGACTACGTTAATGCCTGGTTAGATGTTGTTGATGCGGGTCGAGCCCTTTCGTACGGGCTCCGCAGCCCGTTGTCAGGGTTCCAGAATAGATGAGTTCTCGAGTTCGCAGATATCGATTCCATTCGTATCGACGTTTCTTCCCGTCCCGATCATTGAAGCTCACTGGCTCGGCTTAAACAAGAATTTCCCTCGGCGGTCCGGGCCGCTCTGTTCGCGAAACCAATGTCGTGATTAAGCCAGAGGAACGGAGGCGCATCAATTGAACCAAAGTATCGATCAATACGTTGGTCTAATCGAGGCTCCCGCGGCGTTGGACAGATCTCAGTCTCGGCAAAGCGCCTGCTCGCTCTGCGATTCACGGCGTCATGGACGATGGTCTTGCCAACCGAATGGCGCCTAATTGCACGGTGCCGACAAAAAGATCGATGCGCAAAAGGCGCCGAAACCCTATAGGTGTCGGATCGCTCGGGATACTGCGCTGTTCAAGCGTATTGTGAGTCAGCTCCGCTCCTTCGATCCGACTGAAGACGTCATTCCTTCCTTATTCCACCCGTGAAACTTTGATCGGTCCCCCGCATTCCAGGCCTCGCGGAGCCCTGGAGCGCTTATGTCCCAGTCAGAGCGGACCTCGCTTGTGACAGCGCGGAGGTCATGCCAGAGATCGGCTATCGAAGGGCGTCCCCAAAACCAGTAGCCGTTGTAAATCCGATGAACGACGAGGCCCGGCTTGAGCACGAGTGTATGCGGAATCATTGGATCGTGCTCAGGGTCGGTGTATTCCTGGATGTCGAGGTCCTTCTGGACCACTCGTTCAGGGTCGGACAAGAATGTCCATTGTGCTCCGACTGAGGCACGAAACTCCTGGAGTGTGTGATGGTCGTCCGTGGAGATGGTGGCGATCTGAGCATAGCCGACAGCGAGCTTCGGAAAAAACGAAGCGAGTTCCAGGTGTTGTTGGTGCTCCTTTGGACAATAATGACCCCGCGCAAGCGTAAGAATCAGCGGGTCATTACCCTGTAGCTCGCTGAGCTTCCGCAGTGCGCCCGTGTGATCAGGCAATTGATAGTCAGGGAAAGCTCTTCCCGCAACGATGTCGGAACGCATGAGTGAACTCCTTCGATCTAAAGAACGATGGCGAGTTGCGGCAGTTCTTTTCAAGTCCGTCGGACGAATTCTCCCAGAGCATACGGCAGTCCCAAAATCACGTTACACATCATTGAGCCGTCGGGCTATAGGTCTAGTTGGATTGGTGTTTCTGGCGTTGAACAACAGATCAACGCGTTGCCGGGAGCCGGCCGGTCAAGGGGTTCTGGCGCATATTTGAGCTGGCCATCCAGGATGCCGCACTCGCATGTATGACACACGCCTGTCCTGCAAGACCACCTGACAGGAACGTCGCATGCCTCAGCCAATTCGAGTATGTTCTTGAACCGGTTGTCCCATGGCACAGCGAGACCGCTTCGCGTAAACAATACGATCGGTCCATTTCCGGCGGCGGTTGGAGGATGCGGCGGCTTAACTTCTGCCTTCGTTACACCAGGCTGAATGCTGTCCGCCGGCCCGAACACTTCCTGATGGATTGCATTTTGCGCCACGCCCAACGAGATAAGGTCGCGGTTCATGTCGCTCAGAAATGAAGTAGGACCACATAAGTAAAAGTCAGCTCCAACGGGAATGTCGAGCTTCTTGAGATTCTCGAGATCCAAATGTCCTTGCATGTCAAATTCGGTGCCCACGCGGTCCAATACGTTTGGCTGGCTGTATGCAATCGCGGAGCGGCTTTCGGGAATAGCGGCTAGTAGCTGCCTCGCTTCCTGGGCCAAGACGTGCTCCGTCGCATTGCGCGCGGCATGGATCCACCACACTTCCCGATGAGATTTTGCCCTCCCGAGCGCAAGAGCGCGAAGCATCGAAAGAACCGGGGTAACCCCAATTCCGGCGCTCAGTAGAACAACTGGTTGGCTGCCATCCTGCAGGATGAATTCGCCGCGCGGCGCGCTGATCTCCAACTTGTCGCCGACCTGCGTCGCGTCGACAAGGTGTCGACTGCCTGCACCTGTTCCACGCTTCACACTGATGCGATAAATACCCGAATCCGAAGGCCCCGAAATGGAATAGCTGCGCACTATTTCCGGTGAGTTGTCATGAGGGAGAATGCGTACCACTAAATACTGACCGGGAAGTGCAGGCGGAAGAGGCGATCCATTCGGGGCTGCCAAAACGATTGACGTGACCTCGGGAGTTTCGCGATGTACCTCAATCACTTTCGCCGGGCGGAAACCTTTCCATGCCGGCAGCGTTGAATTGGTCCGCGTAAGTCCTGCGTTGCCGGTCTGCGTCCCGCTCGTCGCTGCGCGGAGAAAAGCTTCCATTGAGCCTTTCCACCCTGAACTCAGCGCGGGAATACCGGCTGCAATGGCAATGCGCTTGAGATCGTGGTTTGCTGAATAGAGCAGAGAATCAATCTCCGCAACCGAGATCCCGCCGGGTCCATCCGCGATCTTTTGAATTTCGTCTCCAGCACCAACCTCGCCTTCGGTAATGACTCGGCAATAGAATCCCGGCTTCCTATGCGAAACAAGCAGAGCCGCCATCTGAGGATTGTCCATTCGAATTCCGAGTCGATAGCAGGTGACGCGGGGCTGAGTCACTTCAAAGACGGCCGTGCCGATCCTGTATCGGTTCCCGATGCAAACCTCATCGTCGGCGAGACCATCAACGGTAAAGTTCTCTCCAAACTGTCCGTACGCAAAGTCATTTCGCCCCAGCACCTGTTCCCAATGGCGGTATGCTTCGAGTTGATAAACCATAACGGCACGATGTTCACCGCCGTGGCCTTTGAGATCGGCCTGCCCATCGCCATCGAGATTGAGCCGTCGAGCAAAGACTCGTCCGGCGACAGGATATTTCCAAATCGCGGTACGCACAACTCTCGCTTGCCAACTGATTTCACGTGGTAAACCGACATTGACCGACAGAAGCTTCGGCATCGGCTCCTCCAAAAAAAGAAATCGTGCACATTTCACGATTCACTCTAATCAGGCCAGAGATGTGCATTGTGAAACTATTGAACGAACGTATCGATCGATACCTTCGTCCAATGGATTCGCATCTGCTTCTTTGCTCTAATCCGATAGTGCAAAACGGCGAAGCGAGGATCTTCCCTTTCCGAGCGGTGATTTTTTCCGGGTCTCTGCCTATGGACGAGGCCAAGTTGGGGTCTGTCTGAGGTTGAGTGCCGCGAGCGGGATGCCGCGGGCCTTAAGTATAACTGCAGGCACGCTCTGTTCAAAATCTGGCATGACACTCATTGCGAGCATTCGCGACTGAGGCGGCTTCGAGCGACACCGGTTCAATTCGCAAGAACTATGCCCGAACCGCCGAGGAGGAACTATGAAAACGACGCAATTGCTGCACAATCTCGGCCAAAGCATCTGGCTCGATAACATCACGCGCGACCTGCTGAACAGCGGCACGCTGACGAATTATATTCGCGAATTCTCGGTAACCGGACTTACTTCAAATCCTACGATTTTCGATCACGCGATTAAATACAGCGCCGCGTACGATGGTTCGATCAGCGAAAAGCTGAGCCAGAGAAAATCGGGCGAAGCGCTGTTCTTCGAACTAGCTCTGGAAGACATCACCCGAGCCGCGTCCCAATTCCAATCGATCCACGAGCGGACAGACGGTGTGGACGGGTGGGTGTCATTGGAGGTTTCGCCCCTCCTCGCCCACGACGCGGAGAGCACTTTAGCTGCAGCCAGGGATCTGCATGCGCGAGCCGGGCAACCGAATTTATTCATCAAGATTCCCGGAACAAAGGAAGGACTGCCGGCGATTGAGGAGGCGATCTTTGCCGGCATCCCGATTAACGTCACTTTGCTGTTCTCTCGGGAACAATATTTGGCGGCTGCAGAAGCGTACTTGCGTGGTATCGAACGCCGCATCGATGCGGGGCTTAGGCCCGATGTCGGCTCCGTCGCATCGGTGTTCATCAGCCGCTGGGACTCCTCGGTGATGGGCAAAGTGCCGGATGCAATGAACGACCAGCTTGGCATAGCCATCGCGAAGCGCACATACAAGGCCTATCGATCGTTGCTAAATTCTTCACGTTGGCAGCGTGCCTTCAATGCTGGTGCGCGGCCTCAACGGCTCTTGTGGGCGAGTACCGGAACGAAGGACCCGAAGGCGTCTGACATCCTCTACGTCAAGGCCCTTGCGGCGCCATTCACCGTGAACACCATGCCGGAGGGCACTCTAAGGGCTTTGACTGATCACGGTCAGTTGGGCTCGATTCTGCCCGCAGATGGCGGTGACTGTGAAGAGATACTCGCAAAGTTCGCGAAGGCGGCCATCGATGTTGATGCTCTTGCCGCACAGCTTCAAGACGAAGGGGCAAAATCGTTTGTGCGCTCGTGGGAAGAGCTGATGGTGGTCATCGATTCCAGGGCTTCTGCCCTCAAGGAGTCCGTGATCGGATGAAGGTTCGGCCCAATCCGCCATCACCTGGAACGGGGATGGGCGTATGATGGCCGGCGGCTTTGCCAGGCCCTTCTGCATTTCCATTTTCGATCATCGGTCTCGACTGTCCGCCTTTTTTGCGCGCACGTTACCCATGCGGGCGAAGACGGCATGGATCGAATTCCCGAACTCAGTATTTGGTCTGAAGCATTTCCTCCTGTTGGTCCGCCTGCCAATCTACAGCCACTTGCTCAGCGCGATCGAGAACGGGATCGACATTCGAGCCGCCAAAATAGTCCCACGCCCAGTCAAGAAAGGCTTCAATCTTCGCACGAGTTGGTATCAGCAATAGGGCGTGAACGGCAAGCCACGCCGCGAAGGCAAGCGGGCCGGTCAGCTCGTGGCGCTTTTTGCCGACTTCGGCTACCGCGGCATTGCGTCCAATCATTGCCATGATCCCTTTGTCGAAGTAATGGAAGGGCCTGGCCGGCTTCCCTGCAATCGCGGCAGAGATATTCTTTGCGCAATAGTAACCCGCTTGCTGCGCCACGGATGCAAGCTGCGGCAGCGGCTTGCCGTCCGCACCGGCGATGTTCGCAAAGTCGCCTAGCGCGTAGACACCGGAGAAACCGGCGACGCTGAAGTCACGTTGCACATCGATCCGTCCACCTGGACCGGTTTGTATGCCGAGTGCATCCGATAGCGAAGATGCTTTCAGGCCCCCAGCCCAGATGGTAGTGCAAGTCAGGATCTTGGCTCCGTCTGAGAGCAAAACGTGCCCAGGATGCACTTCCTTGACAGCCACGCCGAAGCGGATTTGCACTCCATGCCGTTCCAGTTTCTGGATGGCATATTCCTGTGATTTCTTGGAAAATCCCTTTAAGACAGTGTCGCCGTGATCAACGAGGAATACCTGCGCCTTGGTCCACTCCAGGCTGTTATAGAGATCCTTTCTTGCTGTTTGAATTAAGTGCCCAATCGAACCGGCTGTTTCAGCTCCAGTTGGACCCGCTCCCACGACGACGAAATTCAGCGCGCCCTGGTCGATCAATGAAGGCTCCCGATCGACGGACTCAAGGAGCACTAGAATACGCGAACGCAGCAATTCAGCGTCGTGAAGTGAATACAACGGGAATGCATGCTTGTCCGCTCCGGCGGTATCGAAGAAATTCACCTTTGCTCCAGCAGCAAGAATGAGAAAATCACCCTGATATGTCTTTCCATCAATAGTTTCAACCGTTCGCGTCTTGAGGTCCGCTGAGATCACTTCCGCCATCTTGACATCCACGTTAACGTGCCCGCGAAGAAGGGAGCGTAATGAGAATGCCGCGTTACCGGGCTCCAATAGAGCCGTTGCCACTTGGTAAAGCAAGGGCTGGAACTGCTGGTAATTGTTCTTGTCGATCAGCGTGATATGAACATGCGGATTTGACGCCAGCCTCCGGGCGCAACCCACGCCGGCAAAGCCTCCTCCAACGATGACGACATGTTTCATTCTCTTCCGCTCCCGTCGGAACACCGCTTTGCCGATTGCGCCTTAGGGAATGCCCCTGCTAAATGGCCCAGTCCCGCCGTGCCGATGATTTCCACTCAGTCGCAAACCTGCTGGCATTTAAGCGTGTCAGCGTTCGGTTCTGGAGGGCGGTATAGCGCGCCACGAGAGTGAAGAAACGAACTGCTTTCTTCCCTTTTCGTGGAGGTTCGCGCGGCGCTGAGCTTTGCTCGCGCCCGATAGAGCCGTGCTTTGACTGCGGCTTCTGTAATTTCCAGGTTCTTCGCTATTTCCTCGATCGAGCTCCCATGGGCCATCCTGGTTTGAAGCGGCTCACGCAAGTTCGCCTGAAGTCTCTCGATCTCGCGTTGGATGCGCGCGCATCTTTGCCCCTGATCGCAGATCTGCTCGGGGTTGAGGCGCGGGTCCTCCGGGTCCAGATATGCGACGCAATCCTCTTGTTCACCTGCGAGATCGAAGCTCGTTTCGCGATGGTTACGGCGTTTACGGAGAAGCATCAGCGCTGAATTGATCGCAATCCGGGTAAGCCATGAGTAAATTCTCGATCTGCCCTCGAAGTTGTCGAGCGCCAAATACGCGCGCAGCAGGGTATCCTGAAGCACATCTTCAGCATCTTCCCGGTTTCTCGTAATTCTAAAGATCGTATTGTAGAGCTGCGGCGAATAAAGACGTTCGAGTTCTGCAAACGCTTCAGACGAACCGGCTAATGAAGCTGAAATCAGCTCCATATCTCGCGGTTCAGTTTGTGATCTATCAGCGAAATCGAGCTGCACACTTTGATCCATGCCATTCATCGCCATGCTCCGATGGAAAGTTCTCTACTCATAGGATGGTTTAGCGTGTAAACAGGACTCCAGGACACAGTTAAAGAAGCCCTCGAACATCCAATTGTTCTTGAGGCTGTCCTCAACCTCGAAGTATGAGGCTCCTATGCACATCTCCGATTTAGCCAAAAGAGAACGGGCTAATCCATTGGACGAAAGTATTGATCGATACCTTCGTAGTAGGGCAAAGTCCACACCCCTTCGAGATCCTCGGCTTCACGACACGTTGCCAGTATTGTCGTGAAAGCTGCAGAGAATCCCTGGCGCGCTCGATCGTGAGGCGCAGCGCGTCGTTTGCCGGAACTCGGCATTCAACTTCCAGCCGCGCCCGTGCGCGATCGATTGACTGCAGAGTCATCTCTTGATTTAGCTGAACTCCTTGCCAAGTTCGCTTTGATCTATGCGTGGAAGCCTCACCTGAAAGCAAGTGTTTCCAGGCTGTGAGGCAATCACGATATTGCCGCCGAGCTTTCTGACAATGGTTTGTACGGTGCTTAGCCCGAGGCCCATTCCCTCTCCAACACCCTTGGTTGTAAAGAAGGGATCGAAAATGCAGGGCTTTATTTCCGGAGGAATCCCGCAGCCGGTATCGCCGATCTCTACGACGACGCAATCGTCCTCCTTGCATATCTGCAACCGAAGTTCACCACCGCCTCGCATCGCGTCGATGGCATTGTCGATGAGGTTGGTCCAGATCTGATTCAACTCGGTTCCGACCGCGCTGACTATTACGGGAGCTGGGCCATAAGCCCGCTTCACGTCAATGTTGGACCGCAGACGATGGGCCAGGGTGCCGAGCGTCGATTCGAGACTCCGTGCGACATCAACGTATTGCGCTGGGGATTGATCCATGTAGGTGTATTCCTTCACGGTCGAAACCAGTTTCGCTATCCGAACCGTGCTGTCCTCTATCGTGTTTAGAAGAATTGATAATTCGGCTGTGGCCGCGATTCGAGCCAGCGCGGGGCGAGCCGTTGTCGAGTCGAGATGTTTCAGCAAAATGGTGAGCCTGTCAGGGTGCATATTGCACCTAGCCAGACCGGCTGACAGCTCCCATGGATCAGCGTGACCATAGCTGCCCAGTATCGAAGCTATCTGATCTTCCAGGTCCCCCAGGGCGAGCCCGTCCAGCCGTGGCGTCCCTGATTGTACAAGCGAGGCTTCTGCCTCTTCGATTCTGGATTTGTCCAATTCAGTGATGGGCTGCCGCCACAATTCGGAGTTTGCACTTTGGACTTTCGCCAGCGCATCGCGGATTTGACTGGCGGCGCGTTTGGCAGCGGTCGCCGGGTTATTCAACTCGTGAGCAAGCCCGGCCGATAGTTTACCCAACGAAACCGAGCGATCGCGAAGCTGCTCAATTCGGGTTCCTTCCCGAATTCTCTCGGACATCATGGCCACTAGTCTTGTCGTCAATTCCGGCAGTTTCTGGACGAGTTCTGAAAAACTCGCCGACGGAAATCTGGCGAGACGCCCATCTGTCAGCGCCCGTCCAGTCACCGTGAACCGCTTCATTCGAGAGAAGGGAAATGCGCCGCTGACATCACCTGCTTGTGCCGGGAGCGAAACGGTGTCCCCACCAAATTCACCCCTCCATTGAAAAAGCCCTTCGAGAAAAATGAACATCCAGTCCGCTGGATCGCCTTGCCGTACGAATGACTCTCCTGACTTGACGGATATTTCCTGCACGTGAGAGAGAAACCATTCGATTTGGCAGTCGGGCAAATCCGAGAATACTGGAACGCGTCGCAATTCAACTGAACTTATCATCAATTAAGCTCGCCTTGTGCAGGCGTTCTCGGCATGACCACTAGCTTATTGGCGCGATGGTTTGACCGGTACTTATACATATCGGGATGCGGGCCATCTGCCTGGCTGTCATCGACATATCCCATTGAAAGAATCGCGGCCTCGATCGCCGGCGCGCCGCGGTGCGTGGTCCTGCCTGGCTCGGCCAGCGTCATGTTCCATTTTCCTCACTACTTTGAGCAATTCCAGCCGGCGGCCGAAACTTCGCGCGATCCATTTCCGATGAGTGGTTCTTCCTTTTCGTTTTTCCTTACATTTTCGTCGATTAAAAGCGGCGATGCAACGCAATCAGACCAGAAGGGTTGAAGCTGAACAAGTAAACCAAGGTATCGTTTGATACCTTCGTATCGGTCAAAAGCACCTTTCTTATTGACCTTGCCAATTACGAAATTCGAAGCGAGTCGTTTTGGCAATTGAATCGGAGAATTCAAGGGGAAGGCGCCGATACCATTGGCCAATTGTTTCTGGT
>Ga0335072_10004864_pt1 | contig 19843 bp, 18 predicted proteins | sample Lox_Sample_21_FD_206725 | JGI IMG/M metagenome (GOLD analysis project Ga0335072, IMG submission 206725) | Soil microbial communities from Loxahatchee National Wildlife Refuge, Florida, United States - Lox_Sample_2.1 | ecosystem: Environmental > Terrestrial > Soil > Wetlands | place: USA...
CCACACTCGCTTCGTTGATCCGCCGTCCACCCTCACGCCCCTTACGCCTGGCCGCATCGTGGCGATCGCTGCGGCAGCGCTGGTGTTCTTCGTGCTCTGCGTTTTCGTGTATTACCTGATCACACGACTGCGCTTTGCATACTTTCATTGCCTCATCCACAACATCAGGGAGATTCGTCCCGGCTGGCGTCTCTATCGCGCGCAAGCCGTCCGTTTCTTTTGGCTGAACGTTGTAATAGGGCTCTGCTTCCTGCTGCTGGTCGCGATCATCGCTCTGCCGTTCGCGGCTGGGTTTTGGAGACTGGTTCGCCACACGCCCTTGGGCAGCCATCCCGATCTCGGGTCGTTGCTGTTCCTTGTATTACCTCTCATTCCCATCATCTTTCTGGTCGTACTCGCTGCTGTTGCCGCCGATGTGATTCTTCGCGATCTCATGCTTCCGCACTTCGCACTGGATAATGCGACGGCTGGCCAGGCGTGGGCCGCGGTATGGAAAAGCATCAAGGCTGAGAAAGCGCCCTTCTTTGCTTACGCACTGCTGCGATTAATCCTGCCGTTCGTCGCAATCATTGCATTTTCCCTGGTGCTTATCATTCCTACCCTTATGATTGTCGCTGCCTTCGTAATCATCGAGGTCGCGATTCACTCGGTCTTTGCTGGCGCGGCGGGTGGAGCAGCCATAATCGGGCTCCTTCTCGAGATCCTTGTGGGCCTGGTTGCATTTGGCATTGCGCTGTTCGCTGGCTTGTGCCTGGGAGGGCCGCTGGGCACGGCCATACGAGAGTATGCTTTGCTCTTCTATGGCGCGCGCTACCAGCGGCTCGGCGAAATTCTCTTCCCGCCTCCTGGTGCCCCGCTGAATTCACCGGGAACCGTATGAACAAGTGTCCGTCGATGCACCCCGGATACATGCCCACTCAAACTTGCTTGAACGGACGAAACCTCCCGCCTCGCATCTCCGCAGGCCGGAGCGCCCCGAAGGCTCGCGCCGGAAAAATGCCGTCAGATAATTGTCGATGAAGCGTTTGTGAATATATGCCCTGGAATCAGATGTTTACCGCATCAGCTAAACCAACCGCAACGCAATCGAAAGACCGGAGTGAAGCCGCAGGCGAAACGATAATAGATCACGAATGCAGACCGGCTCGCGAAGCCGCACCTTTAATAGTAGTCCGCGCCTTTGCGCCAAAATGTTACTGGCCTCTTCATTTCGCATCTCAACGATGTACCCTGAATAGGCCCACCGGCAAACGGAGAAAGAAAATGCCAAAGACTGTACCCAGCAAAGACGCAGACAGGAAACTCACCCGCGAAGCCTTTATCGCCGCGCTCAACGAAGACCTCTCGCGCGAATATCAAGCCATCATTGCCTACGTGAACTACTCGCAGGTTCTGAAAGGCGCGGCCTACATGAACATTGCCGATGAGCTTGCCGTTCACGCCACCGAGGAGCTCAGCCACGCCCTGCAAATCGCAAATCACATCGACTATCTCGGCGGAATGCCCTCCGTCACTCCCAAGCCCGTAAAGACATCCGAAAAGGCCGAGGACATGCTTCGCTTCGATCTCGAAAACGAGAAGGAGACCATCCGCGAGTACCGCCGTCGCGTCCGCCAGGCCGAAGAGCTCAACGAGTTCTCCATCGGCGAAAGCATCCGCACCATCCTCGTGCAGGAGCAGGACCACCTTGTCGCTCTCGCCACCGCCCTCGGCATCGACCCGCCCAACCCCGGCATCGCCGGCTAGGGACAACGATTCCGTCCCGTTACTTCGGCTCAACCGCCAGATGAGCCTTTTCAAAAACTGGCTTTCCAGCCCGCCATTCCGCTGCCGGGTCCGGCGACTTCAATGCGTCGGCCACGGCAGCGCTCAATTCCAGCGGAGCCATGTCCGACTCCGGCAGAGCTCCGGCCAGCCCATCGCGCAGACCCGTCCGCACTGCTTTATGAACCAGCCACCACACTCGATCGCAGCGAGCCGTCGTTTTCACAAAGCCGGCATAGTAATCCTTGATGCAGTCCTCCACATCAAACGACGTGTACTCCGCGCAGGCCAAAGGACGCACCGGGTAAATCCCGCAACGTCCGTCTGTCAGGAAAGCGCAAGCCAGCCGAAGTTCATCTCGTGCCTCCGGTGTAATGCCGCGGGTCGCCTCGTCGACCGCACGCAGCCTCTCCAGCATCGCATCGCGGGCGGCTGTATCCTTCATTGTCCGTAGATACTCCGCAATGCGAATCGCTTCCGGCGCCGTGACCCCGACCGTCTGGTGGCAGCACCACGAGCATCCTTCTTTGCAGGCGACCGGCCGGGCATTCGGAGCCCGGGCGTTCTCGTAGGCCATCTCCGCAAGCCCGCTCGCTGTATCAAGAATTCGGAAAATGGCCTTTGAGGACGCGTCGCTCGCCAGAATGCTCTGCACTCCGTGATTTTCCGCCTCGCGCAGCTGGGCGGAAAACGCATCCTGATTGTCGCCCTGTTCTTCAGCGGCTGATGGGGTCGAAGACATTTGCCTGCAGCCCTCTTCGTCCTGAAAATGCGCCCAGCCGCGCCAACCATTCACTGCTGCGGCTCCCCGTCTAGCACTCGCCGCCGTCTAACGTTCGCTAATCAGCATCTCTGGATCGGGAGCAACACTGCACGCCTGCGGCGCCGGCGACCTCCAGCTCAACCCATCCGCATAGCTCACTTCATCCAGATCAATCGAGTCCACCGCCGTCAGCCCGTTCGCCCAGACATCTGTATCAATCGTCTCGCCGGGCCCAATGCTCACCTTCAGGTCCACCGTTCTTGTCGCATTTGCATAACTCGAATTCGTCTGGACCGTGGGCAGAGCACGTCCCGTACCATCCCAGCCATGCAGCGTAATCCGCACCGCCGAAATCGTCCTGAGCTTTCCATTCTTCAGCGTCAGCTGCAGCTTCTGCCCACTTCCACTGTGCACACTGCCCTTTATCGCCCGCATGCTGCCGTCCACTCCATGCTGCGCTCGCATCCCCACCGGGCAACTCATATTCGGCTGCGGAGTAATAATAATGATCTTCTTGTTTCCCGTCTCTGCCGATCCGAGACTTATGGCCGTCATTCCCGCAACGGCAACCGCAAGGGAGAACTTAGCGAAGGAAGTCATCTTGAATTCTCCTGATGGCCCTCAATATACGCCCGCAGATTCACGAGCAGCAAACCATCGTTTATCTCGCAGAATTCCTACTCGCGTGCGCTCCCATACACGGGAATCCCGGACTGCATTTTATAAACCAGATCCGCGGCCCGGGCGGCATACTCCGACTCTGGATATTTCGTCTCCAGCCCGCCCGCCAGATCCGCTGCGTGTCCCCGGTCCTCCTTGGCGCGTCCCTCATTGCCGTCCGCTGTCCACATATCGCCCGCCGCCGCCAGTCGCCACGCCGCGTTATATAAGGCCTCCGGCGCGCGCGGAGAATCCCCATACTCATCGGCAAATTTCACGTAGTACTCGGCCTCTTTTTCCGGACACTTCTCCGATCCCTGCCAGTCTCCGCACAGCTTGTTATCAATCATGTCGTACGCCGCAAACGATGCCCACTTCGTATGCGGAAAATATTTCTCGATATCCTTCATCTCTTTCTCGTCCATCTGTTCGCGCAGATACGACTCCTTCTCATGCGACGAGGGCAGCGTCGCCGCATCCGCCTTCTGCAGCTGCCAGCGAATGTCCGCCGCCCGCCACATCGCCTCCGGCGTCAGCGACGATCGCGGAAACATCTCCACCACGCGCTTGTACAACAACCGCGCTTCCTCCGCCGCTCCGGGCGGCGGATTCGACTGCGACGCCGCGTCCTCTGCGCTGATCCCCTCGCCGAACAGAATCTGGTCTCCATGCGGTGTGTTTACGTCAATCACGCCCTTATTCAGCATCCACCCAGACAGCGGAATCACCGTCTGCTCCCCCTCCATCGTCGGCATGTCCGACTGCCGCGACTCCGGTGCATCAATATTGGCGAATACTCGCAGCCAGTTCCCGCTGCGCTCCACAATCACCATCTCGCGTCCCGGCATAATCACCGAAAGCCGCTGCGAAGACTCATCCGGCTGAATATAAAGGTTCGCCTCGCGCACCAGCGTCGCTCTCGGCCCGTTCTTGAGCGCCTGCTCGGGAGGCATGCGCGACTCTCCGGGCGTCGACTGCGCCGGCGCGGCAACCGCAAAACCGAGGATAACGGCAGAAAGTAAGAATTGTTTTCGCATCATGAGATTAAGACGCATGCAGAGGGCTCCCGTCTCAACCTAGCACAAGCGCGTGGCCACAAACCTCCATGGGTGGCCCGCACAATCGCATTTTGCTTGTGTGGGGACGAATCGGCGTGTCGTCGGAAACGAATAACGTCGTCCCAAAATCCGAACTGGTTTTCCTATATACTTGACTAGGTCAATTAATTTTGTTGACGGAGACAACAAATGGCCGCCATCCAGTCTGAAGTCGCCCCTTCGCAAATCGCCGCCTTCCGCCGCTTCAACCGCATCTACACGCGCTTTCTAGGCACTCTGAACGAAGGCTTCCTGCGCACGGAATACACTTTCGCCGAGGGTCGCGTGCTATACGAACTGGCCACCGGCTCCGGACAAACCGCGGAAACGCAGGCCAAAGCCATTGCCGAGGCGCTGGACATGGACGCCGGCTACCTCAGCCGTATCCTCAGCAAATTTGAAAAGGCCGGTCTGGTCGAGCGCAGAACCTCGAAGGACGACAGCCGCGCCGTCGATCTGCGCCTCACTCCGCGCGGTCGCGCCGCCATCCGCACCCTCAACCAGCGCGCCCAAAAACAGGCGCGCGTCCTCCTGCAAAGCCTGCCCGCTTCGCAGCGCGCTCGGTTCATTGCCGCCATCCAAACCATCGAGGGCGTCGTCCAGGGAAAGCAGCCCGACCTGCCGCCCTTCACCTTGCGCGCCCACCGCCCCGGCGACATGGGCATGGTCGTAGCTCTTGAGGGCGCAGGCTATGTTGAGCAATTCGGTTGGGACGGTGCCTTCGAAGGCCTTGCAGCCCGTATCGTCGCCGACTTCATCGACCATTTCGATCCTGAGCGCGAACGCTGCTGGATCGCTGAGACCGATGGTCACCACGTCGGCCACATCTTCCTCGTGCGCCATCCCGACCAGCCCGGGACCGCAAAACTGCGCCTCCTCTACGTTGATCCATCGGCGCGCGGTCTCGGCCTCGGCAAAACTTTGGTCAACGAATGTGTGCAGTTCGCCCGCTCTGCTGGCTACAAAAAGATCACGCTCTGGACGCAGAGCGTCCTCACCGCCGCCCATCGCATCTACCAGCGCGCAGGATTCAAACTGGTCAAAGAAGACCCGCACCACAGCTTCGGTCACGACCTCATCGGCCAGACCTGGGAGCTAAGTTTGTAAGCGAATTGAATCGGGCTTGAAATGGTGCCGCTGGGCGTGCAGTCCCCTACCGCGAGTAGTTGGAGCCGCTCATCACCGCCGTAACCTTGCGGTATGGCATCAGTTCCGTCTCGTGGAAGAGCACCGCCGCCGTCGTCACCGCTCCGCTCGGCTCCGCCTTGATGCCCGCCGCATCCAGCGCCCGCATCGCTTCGAGCACCTCGTCATCTGTGACCGTAACAACGTCATCGACCAGCGCTCGAATATGTGCGAAGTTCAGCTCGCCCACGCTCTGCGTCCGCAGCCCGTCGCAAATCGTCCGCGTCGTCATCTCCGCAGGCCACGTCACGATCTCTCCTGCGCGAAAGCTCTCCTGCGCGTCGCCCGCCAGCTCCGGCTCAATGCCAATTATCCGTGCCTCCGGCTTCAGCCCCTTCACTGCCGCGGCCACGCCGCTCAGCAGTCCGCCGCCGCTCACCGGAGCCAGCACCAGATCTACGTCCGGTAGCTCCTCCACAATCTCCAGCCCGCACGTGCCCTGCCCCGCAATAATCCGCGCATCGTCATATGGTGGCACCACCACATATCCGAACTCCGCCGCCAGCGCCTCCGCCTTCTGTTTCCGCTCCAGGCTCCCCGGCCCGACCGTCACAATCTCCGCTCCCAGTGCCTCGGTCGCGCGCCGCTTCACCTCCGGAGCGCTTTCCGGCATCACAATCACCGCTTTTACACCGAGCGCCCGCGCCGCATATGCCACGCCTTGCGCGTGATTGCCACTGGAATAGGTAATGACCCCGCGCCCGCGCTCCTCTGTGGATAGCTGCGCAATCCGGTTGTATGCCCCGCGCAGCTTAAAACTTCCCGTCGCCTGCAATCCTTCATTCTTGATATAAACCTCGCCCGTCGCGCCGCTCACCGACAGCCTCGTCAGCGGAGTCCGCACCGCCACACCCGCGAGTCGTGCCTGCGCTTCCCGAATCTCATTAAGAGTTACAAGCGTGAAGTCCATATTTAGGGAAGATATTTTCCCGGCAATTGCTCTGAAGGCGTCTCATCCTCCCAGACGATCTCAATCAGTTTCCACGCGTGGCCGTCGTAAAAGGCCTGCATGCTGTTGATGCCTCGCGCCGTGGCCTTGCCGTTCGGTGTTTCGCGAATTTCGAAAGTACTCCACAAATGCGCCATATGGCCAAATTGGTCTACAGAATATTTGATCTGGCGCTCATAGAACGCCTCACTGCCGCGCTTGGCAACTCGTGTAATCCAGTCGTCAATCGTCAGAACGTGAGGCGCCCATTGACCATCCTGTCCCTTGACGAGCGGAATAAGGCGGGCACCCGGCAGAAACAGCTGCCGCATGCAGGTCCGGTCTTTATTACCCGGACCGCTCACCGCTTCATCGACAGCTTTGATCAGATCAGGAAGCGTCGACGACGACGGGCACGGAGTCGTAGTTTGCGCCCGGGAGATAGGTGCGATCACCGCAGCCAGTAGCATTGCGGCCAGCGAAAGCGTGCGCATGAATGCCTCCAAACGGTGACTCTATATCTCCAGGATCACCGGCATAATCAGCGGTCTCCGGCTCGTATTCTTCTGGATATACCGCTTCAGATCGATCCGGATCTTCTCCTTGATTACGCCGTAGTCGGCCTTTTCCTCTGCGCTCGAGCCTTCCAGCGTCTGCGCCACCACATTGCGCGCCGCATCCAGCAGCCCTTCATCGGCAACAAAGCCGCGCGTAAACACATCCGGAGGCCGTTCTACCTTGCCTGTAAGCTTGTTAATCGTCAGAATCGGCAGTACAAATCCGTCTTCCGACAAATGCCTCCGGTCGCGAATCACAATGTCTTCCACCACATCGCTCGCCGATCCGGAATCGATACACACCCGCCCCGCCGTCACCTTGCCTGCCTTTTGCGCGCTCGCCCGGTCCAGCTCCAGCACGTCCCCGTTCTCGATCACCAGCGCCAGGTCCACCACGCCCACGCTCTGCGCCAGCTCCGCGTGCTTTTTCAGGTGCCGGTAGTCTCCATGCACCGGAATAAAGAACTGTGGCTTCAGCAGATTGATCATCAGCCGCTGCTCTTCCTGGCTCGCATGTCCGCTCACATGGATCAGCCCCGACGCGCCATCGTCATAAATCACATGCGCATCGCGCCGGTACAGGTGATCGATCACCCGGAAAATGCTCTTCTCGTTGCCCGGAATCACCCTTGAGCTCAGCACCACGGTATCACCCGGCAAAACCCGCGCGTGCTTGTGGTTGTCCACCGCAGCACGGCTCAATGCGCTCATCGGCTCGCCCTGCGTTCCGCTGATCAAAATCATCAGTTCTTCCGGCGCATAATCGCCGATCTGTCCTGGATGGACCAGCAGCCCCGGCGGTAGATCCAGATACCCCAGATCCTGCGCCACCTCGCTCGACTCCACCATCGATCGCCCCACCACCGCCACCTTGCGCCCATGCGTATGCGCCAGGTCCATCGCAATCCGTATGCGGTAAATCGACGACGAAAAGCAGCTGAAAAACAGCTTCTTCTTGGTGCGCGAGAAAATCTCGTCCAGCCGCGGCTTTACCGACCATTCACTTGGCGTATATCCAGGCCGGTCTACGTTGGTCGAGTCCTGCAGCAGCGCCAGCACGCCGCGCTTGCCGTACTCCGCAAAGCGATGCAGGTCGAACGCCTTCCCGTCCGGCGGCGACAGGTCGATCTTGAAGTCACCTGTATGCACAATCACGCCCACCGGAGTCTCAATCGCCAGCGCCACACAGTCCACCAGGCTGTGCGTCACGCGAATCGGCTCAATCGTAAATGGCCCCAGACCGAACTTCGCACCCGGAGTGATCTCAATCAGCTCCGCGTCGTCCAGCATTTTGTGCTCTTCCAGCTTGCCTTCCACGTACGCCAGCGTAAACTCAGTCCCGTACACCGGAACATTCAGCTCCGACAGAATCCACGGCAGCCCGCCGATGTGATCCTCATGCCCATGCGTCAGGATAATTCCGCGCACCCGCTCCTTGTTCTCAACCAGATAGGAAATATCCGGGACAACAATATCCACGCCCAGCAGTTCCGACTCAGGAAACATGAGTCCGGCGTCAATCACAATAATGTCGTTTTGCCAGCGAACCGCGAGGCAGTTCATGCCAAACTCGCCCAGCCCGCCCAGCGGAATTATCTGTAACTTTGCGTCATTCATGGGAAACTAAGATGCTAGCAGGTGTCAGGCCGCGATCAAAATCCGAAGCTCGCCGCAATGCGGCTTGTCCCTCACCGCGCGAGTTTCGTCGCGCGCCTCTCTGCGCTGCTCAGCATTGTGGTGTGCGCCTGTGCGCCGCTCCAAGCCAGGGCCGATATAGGCGTAGTCATTGCTGATCCCACAAATGCTGGCGTTTCGGCCTACACCCACGCCGGACACGCCATGGTCTATCTCTCCAACGTATGCGCTGAGTCGCCCATCAAGGCTCGCCTCTGTGAGCCTGGAGAACAGGGCTCCGTCGTTTCGATTTATCCGAATTTTCATGAGCAAAAGCCTTATGAGTGGAACATCCTTCCGCTCAGCCTTTATCTGGAAGGTTCCGCAGATCCAGGCGACCGTCTTCTCTACGGCTCGCACGCCTTGAAGGAAGCCCTAGCCCAGCACGTCCGGCTCGGATTCCTCAGCGAAGTCTGTGCGGGCGCATGTCCTCCGGAGACGCGCGGCTACTGGCGCGATCTGGTTGCGGCAACCATCGAGCGCGACGTCTTCATCTATGCCGTAAAAACCACGCACGCCCAGGACGAGGCCGCTGTGAAGTGGGTCAATGCTCAACCCAATGTGAACCATTACAACGGTATGACCCGGAATTGTGCGATGTATGTGCGTTCCTTGGTTAACAGCATCTTTCCCCACGCAGTCCACCGCGATTATTTGAACGACCTCGGCATGATGAGTCCCAAGGCCGCTGCGCGGTCGTTCGCGCATTGGGCCCAGAAGCGGCCCAAGCTTGGTTTTTACTGCCTGCACTTCGCTCAGAAACCCGGGTCTGTGCGTCGCAGCGGCACGGCAAGCAGTGGGACCGAAGCGGCCTTTCATATCAAGAAATACCTCATCCCGGCCGCCCTCATCGGCGATCACGAGGTGGCCGGATCATTCTTCGTCGCCTATTTTCTTACCGGCCGCTTCAATCTCTTTAAGGAATCGATAAGCTACGCAACGCCTTCCCTCACCCAGCTTCAGGCGGAGCGGAGAATCGAAAGCCGCGACGACGACCAGGAGCAGCTGCATGCCACCCGGGAGGAAATAGCTCTGCAGCAAGCCGACATTACCGGAACCCCGCAGGAGTGGCAGGACTATCGGCGGCACTTCGCCGCAATCAGTGAAGCCGCTGACATGGACACTGAAAAAGACCGGGCCCAGATGTTGAAGACGTTGGATCAGGGCGTCGTGTCGGTCGACGGGGATGGCAATCCCTGGCTTACGCCTCAGGGCAGCTCTCAACACGTTGGCGTTAGCAGTGCCGATGTCCTCGCCGAAGGTTCCGATCCGGAGCTCGCCTTCCACCTCCTTGCATGGAGAATTGGCTACGATCTCCAGGCAAAACCTCGCATGCGCCCCGGCATTCAGGAGTTTCGCGAGGACTGGACGCTCTTTGAAGAGGCCTTCGCAAGATGGCGCCCGCTCGAAGCGCGAGCAGAACTACCGCCTCAATAACCAGCCGCGCGGAATCGCGGAACATACACGCGAACCGGCGTGAGTACAATTTCACGGAACATCTGACTCGCACCCTCCGTATCTGGTCACTAGAGGCTCCCCATGCAAACGCTGCGCCAGGACATCGCCTACGCCCTCCGCCAGATGCGCCTTTCGCCCGTCTTCACCCTCACCGCCATGCTCACCCTGGCCCTCGGCATTGGAGCCACCACCGCTATCTTCTCCCTCATAAACTCCGTCATGCTCAAGTCCCTGCCCGTCGTCGACCCGTCAAGCCTCTACCGCGTCGGCGAGGGCAACGACTGCTGCGTCGAAGGCGGCCCGCAGACCGACTGGGGCATGTATCCTTATCAGCTCTATCTCCGCTTCAAAGATGCCGCGCCCGAGTTCGAGCAGCTTGCCGCATTCCAGGCCGGCGGAGCGCAGTTCAGCGTCCGCCGCGCAGACTCCGGCAATGACACCAAGCCTCTCCGGGGCGAGTTCGTCAGCGGAAACTATTTTCAGACCTTCGGCATTCAGCCCTTCATCGGCCGCATGTTCACGCCGTCCGATGATCAGCCCTCTGCACAGCCCGCCGCCGTCATGAGCTATCGCGCCTGGCAGCAGGAGTATGGCTCCGATCCGCACATCGTTGGCTCCAGCTTCGTCATCGATGGCCATCCCTTCACTATTACCGGCATAGCGCCGCCCGGCTTCTATGGTGAAACTCTTCGCAGCGACCCGCCACAGATATGGATCCCTCTGCAACAGGAGCCGCTGCTCAACGGCAAGAACTCCATCCTCAAACAGACCAGTGCATGGCTCCGCGTCATCGGCCGTCTTCGTCCCGGAGCCACCACCAATGGCCTCGCCGCCCGCTTCACCGCCATCCTTCAACACTGGTTTGTCACCGATTTCGTCGGCCAGGACTTGAAGGAGTACCTGCCGCAGATCAAGACCATGGCGCCCAAACAGATCATCAAGGTCATTCCCGGCGGCGCCGGTGTTGGAGAAATGAAGGATAGCTATAAAGACAGTCTCCGCATCCTCCTCACCGTCTGCTCGCTCGTTCTTCTCATCGCCTGTGCCAACATCGCCAATCTGCTGCTCGCTCGCGGAACCGCGCGCCGCTCCCAGACCTCCGTCCGCCTTGCTCTCGGGGCCTCGCGCAAGCGACTCATCCGCCAGTCGCTCACGGAGAGCGTCGTGCTCGCCCTCCTTGGCGGCATCGCGGGAGTCGCCATCGCTTATCTCGGCGTCAAAATCATCGTCGCAGTCGCCTTCCACAGCGCTCACTTCGTGCCCATTGACGCCACTCCCTCGCTGCCCGTCCTCGGCTTCGCCTTCGGACTCTCGCTCATCACCGGCATCCTTTTCGGAACCGTCCCGGCATGGCTCACCTCGCTCGCCAATCCTGCCGAGGCGCTCCGCGGCGCCAATCGCAGCAGTCGTGACAGCTCTACGCTGCCGCAGAAAATCCTCGTCATCGTGCAGGCCACGCTCTCCATCGTCCTGCTCACCGGCGCCGGGCTCCTCACTCGCAGCTTGCAGAAAATGGAGCATCAGGACTTCGGCTTCAAGACCAACCACCGCATAAACATCGCCGTCAACGCCCCCTTCGCCGGCTACCCGCCCGTAAAGCTGGATGCCATGTACCGTGATTTACAGGCCCGCCTCTCAGCCATCCCTGGAGTCGAGCACGCCGCCCTCGCCCTCTACTCACCCTTCACCGATAACTGGGGTGAGCTCGTCATCCGCGAAGGCCACGGCATACCCGACGTCAACCAGGATCAGGGCTCATCCTGGGACCATGTCAGCGCCAATTACCTCGAAACCATGGGCCAGCAAATCATTCGCGGTCGCGGTCTTACTGACGATGACACCGCCTCCACCCAGAACGTCGCCGTCGTCGACGAAAACTTCGTCAAACGCTTCTTCAAGAAGGGCGAAGACCCCGTCGGAACCTTCTTCGGACTCGACAAAGTCCAGTACAGCGGCACCTTCAAAATCGTCGGCGTCGTTCGCACCGCCAACTACACCGACCCCAGCGGGCACTGGCGTCCGCCACTCTTCTTCGTGCCCCTCGCCCAGCACGTCCACTATGATTCTTCTCTTATGCAGGAAATCGACGACCGCACACACCTCATCGAAAGCGTCGTCCTCCAGTTGCGGGGCAGCATGACCGGCCTTGAGCCGCAAATCCGACGTGTCTTCGCTGAGGTCGATCCCAATCTCACCATCCTCGATATCCAAACGATGGGCGAGCAGGTCGCCAACCGGCTCGATCAACAGCGCGTCGTTGCGCAAATGACCGGACTCTTCGGCATCCTCGCACTTGTTCTCGCCGCCGTCGGCCTCTACGGAGTCACCGCATACATCGTCGAGCGCCGCACCAGCGAGATCGGCGTTCGCATGGCCCTGGGCGCGAATCGTGGCAACGTAGTCCGCCTCGTCCTCCGCGGAGCCTTCACGCAAATCCTCATCGGCCTCGCCATCGGCATCCCCGCATCCATCGGTTGCGCACGCCTCATCGCCGCGCAGCTCTATCAGGTCAAGGGATGGGACCCCGTCGTCCTCGCCGGCTCCGTCATCGCCCTCGGCTTCTGCGCGCTGCTCGCCAGCATCATTCCCGCCTTACGCGCCGCCTCCATCGATCCGGTCAAGGCCCTCCGCACCGAATAGCGATTCCGAAAGGGACTATCTCCGCCCCTTCCGCTTCGCATCCGCTCTGGGCCAATACGGGAACTCGTCCGCAAACAACTCGCCGCTTAGATCCGCGATGCGCTGCGTCATCCGCGTCTGCGCATCCGCAATCGCCCGGTTATAAACCACCGGGTCCAATCTCCTCAAGAAAGAAATTCAACAGCAATCCCGCCTGAAGCTCCCCAATCGGCTCCCGCAAATTCTCCTCAAAGTATCGCTGAATCGACACAATCGCATCCGCGCGTGCGTGCTTAGAGAGGTCAATCATCATCAGGTCGGGCTCCTGCAACACAGCTTACTTCAGAAGGAAATTACCGGGTACACTTGGGCGTGCGTGGAAAGACTCACAAAGAGAGCAGGCAATGTCAGAGGCTGGAAATAAGGAAGTAATTCGTGCATTTGTTGAAGAGGTCATCAACAAAGGGCACTTGGATCGGGCCGACGACCTCGTGCTCGAAAACTTTGTGGAGCTCGACCCTTTGCCCGGTCAACAACAGGGACGCCAGGGTCTGAAAGAGGTCATCGAAAGCATGCGGGCCGCATTTCCCGATATTCACTGGGCCCTCGACGAGATGGTAGCCGAAGGAGACACAGTCTGTAGCCGCTTTACATGGTCTGGTACTCATCGCGGCGCTTTTCTCGGAATACAGGCTACCGGCAAATTCGTAACAGTGAAAGGTATGGTCATCGACCTGTTAGCCAATGGAAAAATGTCTGAAAGCCGCATCCTGATGGACACTCTCGGAATGATGCAGCAGTTGGACGCCATTCCTGGGCCACCCGCGGCTGGCTGAAGCTCGGTCGCCTGTTTCACGCCTGTTTCATTGGTCCAGCGCCGCACTCGCAGATACATCAGGCTCGTTGGCTCACACTGGCCGGGCAGCATGTTCGGCGCAGTTCTTCAGCTTATAATGGCTCCCCACACGCGCTTTCTGTCACAAAACCGTCTCAGGAAATCGGAATCTTCTCATGCAGCCAAAGTCCGCCGCGCAGCAACGCCTCCGCTCAGCCAGCAATCAGCTCGTGGAGCTCAGCCATCGCATCCATGCAAACCCTGAGCTGGCCTTTGAAGAGGAGAAAGCCTCCACCTGGCTCTGCGAGACCTTCGATGACGCTGGATTCGCCGTTGAAAAGGGCATCTGCGATCTCCCTACTGCCTTCCGCGCCCGCGTCGGTTCGGGCCCTCTGCACATCGCCATCTGCGCCGAGTACGATTCGCTCCCCGGCATCGGTCATGCCTGTGGACACAACATCATCGCTGCATCGGCCGTCGGCGCAGCGCTCGCTGCGGCCACTGTGGCCGACGACCTCGGGCTCACCATCAGTGTCATAGGCACGCCCGCAGAAGAAGTGGGCAACGCCGGCGGAAAAATCCTGCTCCTCGAGCGTGGAGCCTTCGACGGCATTCACGCCGCCATGATGGTTCACCCCGCTCCGTTCGACATGCTTCAGGCAAAGATCATCGCGGCATCCATGTTCGATGTGCATTGCACTGGCAAGGAGTCGCATGCCTCGGCCTTCCCCGAGCTCGGCGTCAATGCTGCCGATGCGCTCACCATCGCGCAGACCGCCATCGGGCTCCTGCGCCAGCACATCCGCTCCACCGATCGCATCCACGGAATCATCACCCAGGGCGGCGTCGCGCCGAACGTCATACCCGCGCACACCTCCGCCCGTTACATCGTTCGCTCTGAAACTCTGGATCAGCTCGCCGAGCTCCAGCCGAAGGTCCATCGTTGCTTTGAGGCCGGAGCCCTCGCTACCGGAGCAAGAGTCACCTTCACCGGTGGCGACAAGCCGTACGCCGAGATGCTCCACCACCAGAGCATGACCGCTCTCTATCGCGCCAACTCTGAAGCGCTGGGCCGTCCTTTCCCCGATCTCGGAGAATGGAAGACACGCCCCACCGGCTCAACCGACATGGGCAACGTCTCCCTGGCCATCCCGTCCATCCACCCTATGATCGGCATCAACTCCCTGCCCGCGGTCAATCACCAGCCCGAATTCACCGCGCATTGCATCACCGCCGATGCCGATAAGGCGCTTTTCGATGGTGCGCTCGCTATGGCCTGGACCTGCATCGATCTCGCCGTCAATTCGGTCTTACAGAGCGCCTGAATCACGCCTCCGCTCGCCTCACACCAGCCCCGGCAACCTCTCCACTGCGGTTCCCAGCACTATCTCATCAAACGCATATGCGTTCAGCGGTTCCTCGGGACCTACATAAATCGTCCGAATCCCGCGCTCGTTCGCAATCTCCACAAACCCCGCCGCCGGATACACCGATCCCGAAGTCCCCACCACCAGCACCACCGTCGATTGGTAGAGTTCGTCATAAATATCGTCCATATCCAATGGAATCTCTCCAAACCAAACAATGTGCGGCCGCACCGCGCCCCCGCACATGCTGCACCTGGGCAGTGCCTCCGCCGTCTCATACACATCGCGGTCCTCAAACGGCTCTTCGCAGCCCACGCACCGCGACGCGAACAGCGTCCCATGCATGTGATGGATTCGCCGCGACCCGGCCCTCTCATGCAGGTCATCTACATTCTGCGTGCACAGATAAAACCGCTCGCCCATCTTTTCTTCCAGCGCCGCCAGCGCCCTGTGCCCCGCGTTCGGTTCTGCCGCCAGCGCATCCCGCCGCCTCATCGAGTAAAACCGCCACACCAGCTCCGGATTCGCCCGCCACGCCTCCGGCGTCGCCACCTCTTCAATGCGATGCCCGTTCCAAAGTCCGCCCGCCCCGCGGAACGTCGCCAGCCCGCTCTCCGCCGATATCCCCGCGCCGGTCAGAACAAATAGCCGGTCCTCTGCGTTCAAATTCATACCAATCGCCGTCTTCAGAGAACGCGCCAATATCTTCTATCGCAGCAGGTCCTCTAGTGCCGAGCTCAGCTCTGTCTTCTCGTCGCGATACTTCACAATCACCGGAGTGTACACACTCAGACCCCACTCCTGCGCTTTGCCCTTGTTGACCGCGCGCGCGCCTGGTACCACCACCGCGCCCTCCGGAATAATCAGCGGCCGCTCTCCTTCCGCCCGCAGCACCTCGCCGCGCACCACGTCGTACACCGGAGTCCCGCGCGTCAGAATCGTCCCCGCCGCCAGCACCGCGCGCTTTCGCACAATCGTGCCTTCATACACGCCGCAGTTCCCGCCCACCAGCACATCGTCTTCCAGAATCACCGGACTCGCATTCACCGGCTCCAGTACCCCGCCAATCTGCGCCGCCGCGCTCAGATGCACGCGTTTGCCGATCTGCGCGCAGCTCCCCACCAGCGCATGCGAGTCCACCATCGTGCCCTCATCCACATACGCGCCCACATTCACATACATCGGCGGCATGCACACCACGCCCTTCGCCACATACGCGCCGGCTCTCACCGCCGACCCGCCCGGAACCACGCGAATCCCTTCTTCCGCCGTAAACCGTCGCGCCGGATACGTGTGCTTGTCCACAAACGAAAGCCCGTCGCCCGAACTCGCCAGCGTCCCAATCCGGAACCCCAGCAGAATCCCGCGCTTCACCCACGCATTCACACGCCAGCCAGTCACCGACGCACGGTCCGTCTCCGCCGCGCGAACCGCGCCCGTCTCCAGCGCCTCGCGCAGGTCTTCAAACGCCACCATCGCGCCGGCATCGTGAACTGCATCCGCGCCCGCCGCGAAGTATTTTTCGATTCTCAGGGAAAGTTCGTCAGGATTCACAACCGGAGTCTACCAAAGGGATGGAAGCCGATGCGTGCATGTCCCATCCAGCGCCCTTAGCTCGCCGCCTCGCCTGCGGCGCCCGCCCCGATCACGGCAATCGCCGGATCTTCCGGCAAAACCTCCAGCGAGTAGCCCTGCAGCGGACTCATCTTCACCATCCGGTAAAGCTGCTCTTTCAAGGACGCCAGATCGAGACGATCAATGTCTCGTCCCGTAAAGTAAAACCGCCCCGGCCCCTCCAGATGAATCTGCGTCGCCGTCGCCGCGGCCAGAGCGCGATGCCACAGCGCGACAAACTCCATGCACCGCCGGTCGCCTTGGTGCGCGTGTTCGAAAATTTCATGCGGCTCCATGTCCAGAAACCGCAACCGCATCGCACGGTGTCCGATAATGCCTTCCAGGTGTCCCTTGCCGCCGCACGCGCAATAGTTCTCCTTGGGATCGAGCGTCACCACCGTGTGTCCGCCCTCCCACGGATCTTCCGTGTTTGGAAATCGCCCAAAACCAATCCCGTTGCCGATCGTCCAAACGCGCACCAGCCGGTCCAGTTGCCCGCGTGTCGCTGCCACCCCCGCCGCAACTGCATCCGCATCATTCAGCGCGCAAAAGGGATACTCCAGCCCGCGTGCCGCCAAGCCGCTCTTGATCGCCTCCCCCACCTTCGCGCCCTTCAGCTGCGGCAGATTCGGCGAATCTTCGACCACGCCATTGCGGATCATTCCCGGCATCGCCACGCCCACAGCCTTCACGCCCGATCCTGCCGGAGCCAGCGTCGCAATATAGTCGCAAATCATCTCCCACAGTGAGTCGGCCGGCATCTCGATCAGGCCGCCGTTGTCATCCGCCTCGCCGTCTTTCTTCTCCGGATAATGCCGAAGGCTCCCCACAACCTTGTGGTCATCAATCAATCCCGCCACGATCCGCTCGGTCATCACTACGCCGACGGTCTTTGCCATCGTTTTCTCCTCGTCCCGCCGGTTGCCGCGCTCCCGCCTGACGCGCGCGCGTCAGTTCTCGAACCTCGCCAGCCGGTTGATGCCGTTAAACGCTGCGGCCTTATAGCATTCGGCCAGCGTTGGATAGTTGAACACGCTGTCAATGAAGTAGTCCACCACGCCGCCTAGCGTCATCACCGCCTGGCCAATGTGCACCAGCTCCGCCGCGCCTTCGCCGATAATGTGTACGCCCAGTATCTGCCGCGTCTCGCGGTGAAAGATCAGCTTCAGCCGCCCCGTCGTGTCGCCCCGAATCTGTCCGCGCGCAATCTCGCGGTAGTACGCCACGCCTACTTCATACGGAACGTCCTCTTCCGTCAGTTGTTCCTCGGTCTTGCCGATAAACGAAATCTCCGGAATCGTATAAATCCCGTAAGGATAAAAGCTCGGATTCGACTGCACGCATTCATCGCCGAACGCGCGCTCCACCGCAATCCGCCCCTGCTCCATCGAGACCGATGCCAGGCTCGGAAACCCGATCACATCGCCCACCGCAAAGATATGGGGGACCTTCGTCCGGAAATCCTTATCCACCGGAATCCGCCCGCGTGCGTCGGCCTCGATCCCCGTCGCCGCCAGGTTCAGCTCGTCAATATTCCCCCGTCGCCCGACCGCATACAGCAGCGCATCGCCGGAGATACGCTTCTTGCTCTCCAGATTCGCCACTACCGTCCCATCGGCCAGCTCTTCCACGCTCTCGACCTCTTCATGTAGCCGCATCGTCACCCGGCTGTCGCGCAAATGGTAGCTCAACGCCTCCACAATCTCTTGGTCAGCAAACTCCAGCAGCCGCGGCCGCTTCTCCACCAGCGTCACGCGAACGCCCAGCGCGGCAAACATGCACGTATACTCCACGCCGATCACGCCGCCACCCACAATAATCAGCGTCTTCGGCAGCGCCGGCATCTCAAAAATCTGGTCGCTGTTGATAATCGTGCGCCCGTTCATCGGAACCTTCGGCGAATCCGCCGGCTTCGTCCCGACCGCGATCACAATCTTTTCCGCCTCCAGAACGTTCTCACCGTTCAAGCCGCAAACACGCACATGATGGTCATCCACAAAGCTCGCCACGCCCGTAATCACGTCCACCCCATTGCGCGAAAGCTGCGCTTCGGTCACGTCGATTTCTGTCTTGATCACGTGCTGCACGCGAAAGGCAAGGTCCGACATCGTGATCTTTTCCTTCACCCGATAATTCATCCCGTAAATCGAGCGGTAGTTGTACCCCGAGAGATGCAGCACCGCCTCACGCATGGTTTTGCTCGGAATCGTGCCCGTGTTGATGCACACGCCGCCCACCACATTCCGCATCTCCACCAGGGCGACCTTCTTGCCCTTCTTCACTGCGGAAACCGCGGCGCGCTGCCCCGATGGTCCCGAACCGATCACCAGTAATTCGTAAGTAGCCATGTTCTCCGAGGGGGGACGTACCTGTTGACAGTACCACGCGCTATCTTAACTCCATCGCCTGCAATGCTGTGTGAATCCGCGGCGTATCAAAGCGGAATCCAGTTCCCAAAATGATGTCATCCGGGGGAAGTGCGAACCGGGTACCCATCATGCGCTGTTCCGCACGATGGGGTGGAGAAGCACGCAGTCGAAGGACCTGCATTTCCATCCCGGCCGACAAACCCACCTACACTAAATGAGATGCTCCTCTACGCCATCACCGACCGCGCCCAGCTTCCCGGCACCACCGACAACGCCCGCCGCGAAGCCCTCGTCGCCCTGGCCCGGACCTGGGCCGAGCATCAAATCGACTACATCCAGATCCGCGAAAAAGACCTCGCCCCGCCCGACCTGCTCACACTCACAAAACAAATCGTCGCCGCCGTCCGCGAACACAGCGCCCACACTCGCATTCTCCTCAACGGCCCCGCATCCATCGCGCTCGACTCCGGAGCCGACGGCATCCACGTCGCCGCCAACGCATCACCCCACGCCGCCGCCGAAGCCCGCGCCCTCTTCGCCTCCGCCGGACGCAGCGCTGTCATCAGCTACGCCTGCCACTCCCGCGACGAAGTCATCCGCGCCCGCGAAGACTCGCAACTCAACCTCGACGCCACCACTGCCAACACACTCATCCTCTACGCGCCCGTTTTTGAAAAAGTCGTCTCAGCCCAAACTCCCGGTGACCACTCACTCGAAAAACTCCCTGGCCTCGGCCTCGAATCCCTGAAGCGGGCAGCCGAAGCCGCACACCCCATTCCCGTCTTCGCCCTCGGCGGAGTCACTCTCGAAAATGCGCCCGCCTGCCTCGCCGTCGGAGCCGCCGGCATCGCCGCCATCCGCCTCTTCCTCGCCAACGGCTGGCAGTCGCTCCATCCGGCACCCCTCTAATCGCCAACTGAAGACCTTATATAGAAAACGATGTCATCCTGAGC
>Ga0335072_10004865_pt1 | contig 19842 bp, 19 predicted proteins | sample Lox_Sample_21_FD_206725 | JGI IMG/M metagenome (GOLD analysis project Ga0335072, IMG submission 206725) | Soil microbial communities from Loxahatchee National Wildlife Refuge, Florida, United States - Lox_Sample_2.1 | ecosystem: Environmental > Terrestrial > Soil > Wetlands | place: USA...
CTCGGCCTGCGCCAGCGCCGTGCGGTAATCGCGCTCGTCGATCCGCGCGATTACCTGGCCGGCCCGGACATGCTGGTTGTCGGTGACCGGAACCACGGTGAGGTAGCCCGAGACTTTCGGCGCAATCGCGAACTGCCGCGCCGCGATGAAGGCGTCGTCGGTGGTTTCGAAGTGGCTCGCGTAGTCCCAGTAGAGGTAGCCACCGCCCGCGACCGACGCGAGCAATACCGCCCCCAGCGACAGCGAGAGCATACGCCGGGGACTGCGCTTGCGCAGCGTGTCTGTCGCCGGAGGCGCGGCATGTCCTTCCCGTTCCGACGGCGTGAGGGGTTCGTGCGTTTCGCGCGAAATTTCCCGCGACAGCGGACGGCTGACCACGGCCTCGGGCCGCTCAACCCCGGAATCGGTGTCCTGCTCCGGTCCGTCGTGCAACGCGACGGATTTGGTGGCCAGGCAATCTTCGGCTTGCAACACAGCACCCTCTGCGAATTGGTAAGGCGCCATACTAATAAGTTAGGCTCCTGACAAAATCAAGAGGATCAAGCGTTCGTGTCGGCCCCCGGCTCCGTTCTATCCGCGGGTCAGACCAGCGTTGACGGGACATGGTTAGGCTCCATACAAATCGTCACCTGAACCGTGCGGGGCCGCGGGAAGCCCCGACTGGAGACATCCATGCCCCCGAGAACGCCCCACCGGCTTCCTCCGGAACCGCCGCCGACGATTATGGAGGCGTTGCGCAAACGCGTGGCCGGGCAGGACCTTTCGCTACTCGGCGCGTTGTTCTCGCTGCGCATGGCCGCTCAGCAGGCTGACAACGCCATCACGGACTGGATGGCGGACACGGCAGGGTCACCGGCGCGGTTCCAGATCCTGGCGCTGTTATGGGCGTCTGGCACCACCGGCGTTCCGCACAAGGAAATCGTGAAGGCCCTTCAGGTCACCCGTGCGACGGTGTCGGAATTGATGGCAGCTCTCGAGCGTGACGGCCTGGTAAAATCCGTCGTGGACCAGGAGGATCGGAGGAACCTGATTGCAAGCCTGACGTCGCGGGGGCGCGCGATCTTCGAGAAATCGATTGACTCCAATCTCGCATCGTTGCGCGGCGCGTTCGCAACGCTGTCGGAAGATGAGCAGGGGACGCTGATGTCGCTGTTGCAGCGCCTCCAGCTGGGGTTTGCTTCTGTCAGGGACAGGTAGGGCACCAAGCGCTAATACCTGGAATCGGCGGAACGTGAACCGCGCTGTCCATATGTCATGGCTAGGAACGCAGCGACGAAGCAATCTTTGTTGTTTGGGAGCAAGAAGGTGCGCGCCCAACCGTCCGAACGAGTTTGCTTCGGCCCCGGCGGAGCCTCGCAATGCGGTGAGGCGGCCAATGTCACGCTTCACTGGTCCGGGGTAGTGGTGTTCTGACCCTGACAGATCGCGCCGGCTGTCATTGCGAGCGGCCACGATCCGTCAGGATCACAACACCGGCGGCCACTGCGCGAAGGCCCTGCTGAGGTAACCCGGGCGGCCTTCCGGAGTGGCGATGTGTTCATTCGTAATGTCACAACCGTGATCGCCGAGACGGCGTTCCATTGCCGGAGGCTGCCCGATGGAAGGAACCTACGCTCCGATCCAGACGCCGGATGTCGGCATGACTCGCTGGTTCCGGCTGATCCCGATTGCGATGATCGTCTACATCATCTCCTTCATGGATCGCACCAATATCGGCTACGCCTTCGCCGGCATCGGCCGCGATTTCCATGTCGGCAAGGCGGCGCAAGGTGCAGCGGGCGGCATCTTCTTCATCGGCTATGTGCTGCTGCAAATCCCCGGCGGCTGGCTGGCGGAACATTGGAGCGCCAAGAGGTTTATCGCGGTTATGATCGTGTTCTGGGGTGCCACCGCGGTGTTGTGCGGTGCCGTGAACAACTTCACCGAGTTGATGATCGCGCGTTTCTTCCTCGGCGTTGCCGAAGGCGGCATCTGGCCCGCAGTCCTGGTGCTGATCAGCCATTGGTTCCCGGTACGAGAGCGCGCTCGTGCGTACAGTTTCTGGATGGCCAATCTCGCGATCTCCTCCATCATTACGCAGCCGCTGTCCGGCTGGATTGTCTCTGCCGCGGATTGGCGTGCGTTGTTCTATATTGAAGGCGCGCTGCCATTTCTGATCGCATTGCCGCTGTGGTTGTTATTCATCAAGGATACACCGCGCGAAGCGCCGTGGTGTCCGCCCGCCGAGCGCGCCTATATCGAAACCTCGCTGGCGCACGACAATGCCGACCAACCGAGGCAGGCGCCGTTCTCGACGATCTTCCGTACCGGCATGGTGTGGCGCCTGGTGGCCGTGTACTTCCTGATCCAGATCGGCTTCTACGGCCTGAACATGTGGATGCCGACGTTGCTGAAGCACCTGACGCAGGCAGGGTTCGGCGCCGTCGGCCTGATCGCGACGTTGCCTTATCTCACCGCGATCGCGCTGATGTGGTTCAACGGCGTGCTGGCAGATCGCAGCGCGGCCTATCCGCGCCACGTGCTGATGCCGATGGTGCTGGCGGCGGTGAGCCTGATCCTCTCGGTACTGATCGGCCAGAACGTGCTGTGGCTTTCGGTCTCGTTCTTGTGCCTCGCGATGGGCGGGGCCATGGCGTACGACGGTCCATTCTGGGCCGCTGCGTCCCGCACCTTGCCGCCGGTTGTGGTGGGCGGCGCCATGGGGCTGATCAACGCCCTGGGCAACCTGGGAGGCTATGTCGGCCCGTATTTCGGCGGCTATCTCCAGCAGGTGACGGGAGGTTTCCTCAGCACCGCCATCCTGCTGTCAGGCTCGCTGCTGGTGGCTGGTCTGGTCATGATGACCGTGCGGGTGCGCAAGGCGCCACGGCCGGTGACGGACGCGGAATTGGCGAACCAGCACGCGGCCGGACGGGGGAGCGCTTGATCTGGCTTCGCCACGGGGCCAAGTGTCACGCATGAGCGAGCACTATCCACCGGACCTGGACATGCGCGTCGATGGCAGCTTCCGCTCGCCGCCGCGGCCGCCGTTGGTGACCCGGGTTTTCATTTGGGCGAGCATCCTCGCTGTGGTCGCGGGGGGTCTCGCGCTGGCGGCGTTTGCGCTGTGGCTGGCTTTGTTCCTGGTGCCGGTGGCACTGATTGCAGGCGTGATTGCCTGGCTCGCGTTTCGGTTCAAGCTCTGGCGGGCACGGAATTCGATCGGGCGCCAGACGGACGTTTGGCGGCCGTAGCGCGCCGTCGTTACGGCGAAGGCTCCAGCAGGCACGCATCGCCATACGAATAGAAGCGGTAACGCGAGGCGATGGCATGCGCATAGGCCGCACGCATCCGCGCCGTGCCGGCGAACGCGCAGACCAGCATGAACAATGTCGAGCGCGGCAGGTGGAAATTGGTCAGCAACAGGTCCACGGCGCGAAACCGGTGGCCGGGCAGGATGAACAGCGAGGTGTCGCCGGCGAACGGCTGAATCCGGCCGGCATCGTCCGTAGCGGTCTCCAGCAGCCGCACACAGGTCGTGCCGACCGCAACGATGCGCTGCCCCGCCGCGCGTGCCTGATTGATCACAGCAGCGGCATGCGGGGCGATCTCGCCATACTCTGCGTGGATGCGGTGCGAGGCGATGTCGTCACTGCGCACGGGCAAAAAGGTGCCGGCACCGACATGCAACGTGAGAGTGACGCGGCGCATGCCACGCTGGTCCAAAGCCGCCAGCAAGGCGGGCGTGAAATGCAGGCCCGCGGTGGGGGCGGCGACGGCGCCCTCATGGGTGGCAAATACCGTCTGGTAGTCGGCAGCATCCTCAGGCAATGGCCCGCCAGGGCGAGCGATATAGGGCGGCAGGGCCAATGCGCCGGCGGCGCGCAAGGCCTCGGCGAGGGCGTGGCCGGTCAGGTTGAATGCCAGCGCCACGCCGCCGTCCGGGTCGCGCTCCAGGATGGTCGCATTAAGGTTGCCGCCGCCTTCGAAATGCAGCACGTCGCGGGGCCTCAGGCGCCTCGCGTTGCGCGCGAGCGCGTGCCAGGCGCCGTCTGGGCGTGGCCGGTCGAGCGTGATGCCGATCCGTGCGCCCGCTGCGGCACCGCCCCGGTCGCGCCACGCGGTGAGCAGCGCCGGGATCACCCGCGTATCGTTCGCCACCAGCACATCGCCCGGCTGTAGCAGATCCGGCAGGTCCCGCACGACGCGGTCGGCCAGGCCGTCGGCGGCGACATGCAGCAGGCGGGCGGCATCGCGTGGCCTGGCCGGGTGCTGGGCGATGCGGTCCGGCGGGAGATCGAAATCGAAAGCGGCGATGTCGAGCGCCATCAGGTCAGCAGGCGGCCGGCATTACGGCAGGTAGGTGGAGATCTCGACCAAGTTGCCGTCCGGGTCGCGGCAATAGACCGATTGCATCGGCCCCAGCGCGCCTTCCCGCTGCACCGGCCCCTCCAGGATCGCCACGCCGCAATCATGCAGATGGCCGATCACCACGTCCGGCGGAGCGGCAGTGATGAAGCACAGGTCACCGGAGCCCGGCTGGTCGTTGACCCCGGTGACCCAGGTACCCGGGTCGGAGTCGGCCGGTCGTACATTGATCTTCTGGCCGCCGAATTTCAGAGCGGTGCGATGCTTGGCGCCGAATTCCTCGCGTTCCATCCCCAGCACGCGCTGGTACCAGGCGGCGGAGATTTCCAGGTCTTTCACGTTCAGCACGAGATGGTCGATACGGTCGATGGTGAAGCGCATTCTGGCCGTGCCCCGGGTGCGGAAAGATGCCGTGGTAGCCGATTCTTCCGGCTAGGGGAATTGGCGGACTCGCACACGGATCAAGGTAGGGCGGGAGCAGGTCGTCGTGAATCAGTCGGATGCGGGCCGCATTTCGGTAGCGCCTGGGACGATGGCCACACTCGACGCGCGCCTGTTTCGGACATCGGCCGCTGATGTGGGTGCGGGTCTGCCGCGTTAGGAGCGGTTGGCACCCCTCGCTTCGCTCGCCATGATCTTCACCAGCGATCGTCCCCTTGCCGGCGCTGATCGCCAAAGCGTGCACCCGGCACAGGGGGTTGCAACAGAGGAGACGCCGCATGCAACTCGACGGCAAGACGGCCCTGGTCACTGGTGGCGCGTCTGGGATCGGCATGGCTACTGCATGGGAACTTGCCCGCGACGGCGCACAGGTGATCGTTGCCGATGTCAATCGCGACGGCGGGCATGCGGTGGAAGCCGAGGCGAAGGCCGCACGCCTGCCAATCATTTATGCCAGCCTGGACCTCGCCGTGCCGGGTTCCATCGATGCGTGCGCTCAGGCCGTGCTGGCGCGCTATCAGCGTGTCGATATTCTGGTGAATGCCGCCGGCTGGGACCGCATGCAGCCGTTCCTGGACAACACGCCTGACTTCATCGATCGCGTGCTGGCGATCAACCTGCGCGGCCCGATCGGGCTGACGCAGAAGCTGCTGCCGCCGATGGTTGCGCAGGGTCATGGCAAGATCGTCAACGTCGCCAGCGATGCCGGGCGTGTGGGTAGCCTGGGCGAGACCGTCTATGCATCCGCGAAAGGCGGCATCATTGCCTTTACCAAGTCGCTCGCCCGGGAAGTTGCGCGGCACAACATCACGGTCAACTGCGTCTGCCCCGGCCCGACCGACACACCGCTGTTCCAGGTGCAGCCGGACAAGCTGAAGGCGGCACTAGAGAAGGCGATCCCTTTCAGGCGCATCGCCAAGGCGCAGGAAGTTGCAGACGCCATCGCATTCTTTGCCGGTCCGCGTTCGGATTACGTGACCGCGCAGATTTTGAGTGTGAGCGGCGGCCTGACGATGGCGGGGTAAACGATTGTCGAGTGCGGCGGCTGCGCGGCGTCATCAGATCGTCACCAACAGGTCATCCGCGTTTCGTCCGAGGCTTGCTAGGGCGGTTGTCTCCATTGACGACCGGAGTGTCCTGCGTTGACCGCTCTCTCCTTCAGGCAGCTCGATGAACAGCCGTTTAAACGCTTCCATTGGCTCGCTGTCTTCACGACCGGCATGGGTGTGTTCGCCGACGGTTACGACCTTTCCTCGATTGGCATCGTCCTGCCGCTGGTACTGAGTTCCTTCGGCGTTGCGCGCGTCAGTTCGATTCAGGGTGCCGGGCTGGCCGGCTCGGCGCTCGTAGGCGCCGCATTCGGCGCCCTGCTGTTCGGATTCCTCGCTCAGCGCGGTCGCAAGAAATTCTATGGAATCGACGTGACGCTCATGGCCATCGCTGCCATCGCGCAGGTTTTCGCCGGCAGCATTTGGTCGCTGATCGCGGTGCGCGTCATTCTCGGCATCGGTGTCGGCGCCGACTACGTGCTGTCTCCCACCATCATGGCCGAACATGCCAATCGGCGTGACCGCGGCCGGAAGATCGGCATCGGCTTCGGGGTGATGTGGTAGTCAGGTGCGCTGACGGCGGCCCTGCTCACCCTCTGCCTGGAAAGCGCCGGTGTGGCACCTGCCCTGGTGTGGCGCATCGTTCTCGCTTTCGGCGCGGTGCCCGCGCTGTCAGTGCTTTATCTGCGTCGCAGAATGCCGGAAACCGCGCGCTATCTGGCGCGCTTGACGGATGACGCCGAGGGCGCGGCCGCGGTCGTGCGACAGGTCAGCGGCGAGCCGGCGGCGCTGCTGCCGCGCCGGGACGAACGGAGCTTCTCCGAGGTCTTCGCACGCCACGCCCGACCGATCTTCGCCACCGCGCTGCTGTGGATGGTGTTCGACATCGTTGCCTATTCTGGCACGCTGTTCGGTCCATCCTTGATCGCGAAGGGTCTCGGCATCTCGGGCACGACCTTCGCGATCGGCATGCATGTGTTCTTCGGCCTCCCCGGCGCGCTGATCGCCGCCACCGTGCTGATCGACCGGATCGGCCGCAAGCCGCTGCAGTCCCTGGGCTTCCTGGGGGCCGGGATCATGCTGTTCCTGTTCGCGTCCCTGCACGATGCCGTGTTGGCAATGCCCGCGCTCGGCTTCGTCCTGTACGGGCTCTGCACGCTCGCCCTTTCCGGCCCGAACATCGTCAGCGGCACCGGCATTCTTGGCGTGGAACTGGCGCCGACACGTGTCCGAACCATCGGTCAGGCGATCTCAGTCGCGGGTGGGCGGATTGGCGCGTCGATCACGGCCTTCCTGTTCCCGCTCGTGTTCGCGCAGACCGGTGTTGTCGGCGCGATTTATACCATGGCTGGCTTTTCGCTCCTGGGTGCGGTGCTGACGGCGCTGCTGATCCCCGAGACGGCGGGCCGTTCGCTCGAGGAACTGAACAACGACGGGGGCGAGATCACCGCAGAAGCTGCCACCGTCTAGTCTACTGACTCCGACGCTTGCTGCCCGCGTCCCTTGATGTCATTGCGAGCGAAGCGAAGCAACCCGGATCAAGCGGCGCGGGATAGACCGACCGAGATTGCTTCGCTGCGCTCGCAATGACATGGTGCCGCCGATCGGTCGGTGTCGTCACTCGGCCGGGATGATGTCCGTGAACACAAAGGCGTCGCGTTCCACCACCTCGCCGACCGTCACGGCGATCGGCGCGCGGAACATTGGGCCGGCGGTGACGGCGGTGTGGAATTCGCCGCGCTCGCCGCACGGGTCGATCGCCGGCGGCAGGCTGGCGAGGAAACTGCGGTCGAAACGGCGGCCGGCAAAACTGCGATCCAGCTTTTTCGGATCCAGACAGGCGACGTAGGCGACGAGACCTTCCGCGATCATCTCCTCTGCCAGCGCCCGCGTGTCGCGTCCCCACAGAGGAAACAGACCGGTCATGCCGACCCTCGCGAGGTTCGCCTCGCGATAGGCGCGCACGTCTTCCAAGAACAGATCGCCGAATACGACGTGGTTTACGCCCTGCGCTTTCATCGTTGCGCTCGCCTCGGCCATGCGCGCCTCGTACGCCGCCATGGGGCACGGATTCGGGAGCGGAACCTTCAGGCACGGCAGGCCGAGCGCGGCGGTCTGGCGGTCGAGCAAGCTGTTGCGCACGCCATGCATCGCCACACGGTCGTAGGCTTCGTTCAGCGTGGTCAGAACGCCGACGATCTCGGCCATCCCGCTGCGCCGCATCTCGGTGAGGGCAAAGGCGCTGTCCTTGCCGGAACTCCATGAGACAAAGGCTTTCACGGCCATGACGCTGCTGTTCCTGACACTCGGGTCCACGGTCGGTGAAGCGTTAGTCACGCGCGCCGTGTCAGTGCGAAGAGGGAAGCGACGGACCGGTCCTTTTCTGGAAGGCACTCCGGAACATTCGTGCGCCTATACGATCGGGGTTGCTTCGTCGCTTCGCTCCTCACAATGACATTGGGCGGGCTGTGCCGCGCTCCCATGCTTGGCCGCGCTTCCATGAGTCTGGGTATCGGCTTCTGCCGCTATTGCGCATAAAAGCCTCAGCAGCATGCTCAATTGCCCTGGAAGACCGGCTGCCGCTTATCGGCGAAGGCGCGATAGGCGCGGCCGTAATCCTTGGTCTGCATGCAGATCGCCTGGGCCTGGGCTTCCGCCTCGATTGCTGCGTCGATGGACATGCTCCATTCCTGGTGCAGGCAGCGCTTGGTCATGGCGTGCGCGAAGGTGGGGCCGGCAGCCAGCGACGCGGCAAGCTCCTGCGCTTCTGCCAGCACGCGCTGCGGCTCGCACAAGCGGTTGTAGAAGCCCCAGCGCTCGGCTTCCGTGCCGTTCATCGCGCGGCCGGTATAGAGCAAGTCGGCGGCGCGGCCGGCGCCGATGATGCGCGGCAGGATGTTGCAGGCGCCCATGTCCGCCCCGGCCAGGCCCACGCGGGTAAACAGGAACGCCACCTTGCTGTCCGATGTGCCCAGGCGCAGGTCGGATGCCATCGCGAGGATCGCTCCGGCGCCGGCACACACGCCGTCGATCGCCGCGACGATCACCTGCGGACATGAGCGCATCGCCTTCACCAAGTCGCCGGTCATGCGGGTGAAGTCCAGCAGGCCCTGCATGTCGCCGGCTTCCTGCATGCGGACCAGCGGACCGATGATCTGATGCACGTCGCCACCGGAGCAGAAATTGCCGCCGGCGCCGGTGATGACCACAGCCTTTACCGCGTCAGCATAAAGCAAGGCGCGAAAAGTGTCGCGCAACTCGGCATAGGAATCGAACGTGAGCGGATTCTTCCGTTCCGGCCGGTTCAAGGTGATGGTGGCGACCTTGCCGTCCAACGACCACACGAAGTGCTTGGGCTGGTAGGCGGCGAAGTCGAGGCGGTCGCGGTCGTGTTGCAATGCCATGGCAAAAGCTCCCAGCGGGATCAGTTTCAATCTCGGTTATCGCCCACGGGCGGACATTCTCGAAGGACTGAGAAGTTCGGACCTGGCCACACGGAGACGTTCGGCTTTCCACGATACGGCATTAGCCCGCAGCCTCCTTCAGCGGACGACCATCGGGCCGCCGGTCCAGCCAATTCCCACCTGCGAAACTGCTTGGCAAGTGTGCACTGCAGGATCATGCTGCGCTCACCCTGCCCGCGCCGGGCGAGGCCAGGGGCAAGAAGCCGTTAGACTTGACAACAAACGTACGGCCACACAACAGGGAGCTACCAATGACAAAGCTGACACGACGGACGGTCCTTGCCGCCGCACCGGGGGCGCTTGCCCTTGCTGCGATTCCTGCTCGTGCCGCCACGCAATATGGGCCAGGCGTCAGCGACACCGAGATCAAGATCGGCAATACCGGCCCCTATAGCGGGCCGCTGGCGAACGCCAGTCCAATTCCGCTGTCCATGCAAGCCTATTTCAAGATGATCAACGCTCAGGGCGGAGTGAACGGGCGTAAGATCACGTGGATTTCCTATGATGACTCCTACTCGCCACCGAAGACGGTCGAGATGACTCGCAGGCTGGTGGAAGAGGACCACGTCCTGCTGCTGTCCGGTTCGATCGGGACCCCAACCAACACAGCGGTCTGGCACTACCTGAACGAAAAGCACGTGCCGCAATTGTTCCCCGGCACGGGCGCCAGCAAATGGAACGACCCCAAGGGGCACCCCTGGACGATGGGCTTTTTCATCAGCTACCAGGCGGAGGGGCACATCTACGCGGCATACCTCCTGAAGAACAAACCCGATGCCAAGATCGGCGTGCTCTATCAGAACGACGATTTCGGCAAGGACTACTTGAAGGGGGTGGTTGACGGGCTTGGCAGCAAGGCCGCGTCGATGATCACAGCCAAGGCCAGTTATGAAAGCACGGACGCGACCGTCGACTCGCAGATTGTCGAGTTGCAAGCCGCCGGCTGCGATGTCCTCATCACGATCGCGATTCCCAAGTTCGGCGCCCAGGCAATTAAGAAGGTGGCGCAAATTGAGTGGAAGCCGCTGCATATCCTCAACGGCATTGCCTCGTCCGTCGGCGTTACCTTGAAGCCGGCCGGTCTGGAGAACGCGAAGGGGATCATCAGCGACACGTCCTTCAAGGACGCGACCGATCCGCAATGGCTCGATGACGCGGGCTACAAGCAATGGCTCGCGTTCATGGACAAGTACTACCCGAACGGCGACAAGACCGATAACCAGACCGTCTACGGTTATTCGATCGCCGACACGACCGTGCGGATTCTGACGCAGTGCGGTGACAATCTGACTCGCGAGAATGTCATGACCCAGGCGGCCAACTTCCGTAACGTCCAACTGCCGATGCTGATCCCTGGTGTCGCGCTCAACTCCAGTCCCACCGATTTCCAGTTGATCAAGCAGGCCCAGATGCGCCGCTTCAACGGCCAGCGCTACGTGCCATTCGGTCCGGTGTTGTCCGGCGCGGTCGTCTGACCCGGGCGGGGCGGTCGCGACCCCATCGCGACCGCCAGCGACTGTTTGACGCTATCGAATCGAGACGGATCGGCCAATTTGGGTGACCGTTGGTCAGGCCTGGGACAGCCAGTTCGGCAGGAATTTGACCGCGCTCCCCCCAGCGGCAATAGGATAGCCTTGATCGCCAGGCCGGCACGCGGCGGCGTCGCGCGGGGTGTCGGGCTGGGAGACGTTTCGTTGCATGACGCTGCTGATCGGCCGCGGCAATCAGTGAACAGCGATGACGGCATCTGGCACAACGACCCATGACGCCGCGGTGGTTGGCGGAGGTCTGGTCGGCTCGGCCATCGCCTGGGGCCTGGCGCGGCTTGGCCAGCGCGTGGCCGTCCTGGATGAAGGCGACATCGCCTGGCGCGCCTCGCGCGGCAACTTTGCTCTGGTCTGGCTGCAAAGCAAAGGCCTCGGCATGCCACCTTATGCCGGATGGACCAAGCGCTCGTCCGATCTGTGGTCCGGCTTTGCCGCAGAACTACGGGAGGAGACGGGCGTCGATGCCGCCTTCCAGCGGCCGGGCGGATTCCAACTCGCGCTGTCCGAACGGGAGTTGGAAGCACGCGCCAACACGTTGCGGCGGCTGCACAACCAGCCGGATATGGTGCCGTACTCCTACGAGATCCTGGACCATGCGGGTGTAGCGCGCATGCTGCCGGAGATCGGCCCCGAGGTTGCCGGCGGCAGCTATTGCCCTCTGGACGGGCACTGCAATTCGCTGCGGCTGCTGCGCGCGCTGCATATCGCCATGGAGCAGCGTGGGGCGCACTACCTGCCGGAGCATCATGTAGAGCAAATCGACCACACGGCCGATGGTTTCCGCCTCCGTCACAAGAACGGCGCGCTGCATGCGCAGCGCGTCGTGCTGGCCGCGGGCATCGGCAATGCCCGTCTGGCGCCGATGGTGGGACTACGCGCTCCGGTGCGTCCGCAGCGCGGCCAGATCGTTGTCACCGAGCGCATTCGCCCTTTCCTGGGCTATCCGGTGTCCACGGTGCGGCAGACCGACGATGGCACGGTGATGCTGGGCGACTCGCTGGAAGAGGCTGGTCACGACGATACCGTCGGCACAGGGGTGACGTCGGTGATCGCCGACCGCGCCGCGCGGATGTTTCCGCTGCTGCGCCGGCTGAACGTGGTGCGCAGCTGGGCGGCCTTGCGCGTCATGACGCCGGACGGGTTCCCGATCTACGACCAGTCGGACCTATACCCGGGCGCCTTCATCATCACCTGCCATAGCGGCGTGACGCTCGCCGCCAGCCATGCGCTGGCATTGGCGCCGCATCTGGCGGCGGGCGCGCTTCCGGATGAGTTCAGCGCCTTCAGCGCGCGGAGGTTCGATGTTCCGGCGACTGCCTGATCCCGGTGCCGAGGAGATCACCGTGTCCATCGATGGCACACCGGTGACGGTGCGCACGGGCGACAGCGTGGCCGCGGTGCTGCTGGCCGCTGGGCGGATCCAATGCCGCACCACGCCGGTGTCGGGTGCGGCGCGTGGGTCGTATTGCCTAATGGGTGTCTGTTTCGAATGCCTGGTCGAGATCGACGGCGTTGGCAACCGCCAGGCCTGCATGATCCGGGTGGCGCCGGGAATGGCGATCGCGACCCAGAACGGGCGACGGGAAGCGGGGCGATGAATGCGCCGTCCAGCATCAAGCCACACTACCAGCTTGCGGTGATCGGTGGCGGCCCGGCCGGGCTTGCCGCCGCAAGCACCGCGGATCGGTTGGGTGTGGACACCGTGCTGCTGGATGAGCAATGGGCGCCGGGCGGACAGATTTATCGTGCGATCACCGAGACGCCGGTACGCGATCAGGCCGTACTGGGCGCGGATTATTGGCGCGGCGCCGATCTGGTCGCCGGCTTCCGCGCCAGCAAAGCCCAGTATGTCCCCGGTGCGACAGTGTGGAGCGTCTCGCACGGCAACGAGATCGGCGTCTCCGTCGCCGGCGTTGCGCAACTCTTCTGCGCCGACCGAGTGATCCTTGCCACCGGAGCGATGGAACGGCCGTTTCCAATTCCTGGCTGGACGCTACCCGGTGTCATGACCGCCGGGGCTGCGCAGATCCTGCTGAAATCCTGCGGCATGGTGGCCGCGGGACGCGTTGTCCTGGCTGGTACCGGCCCATTGCTCTGGCTGATCGCCGCACAGTATGCGCGCGCCGGGGCTCCTGTCGCCGCGCTGCTGGACACCACGCCGCGCGAGAACTGGCGCGCCGCGTTGACGCAGCTTCCGGCCTTTCTCACCTCTGCCTACCTGCGCGCCGGGGTGGCCTTGCGGCGCGAGGTGGGCCGCCGCGTACCGGTGATCCGCGACGTGCGTTCCCTGCGCGTGCTGGGCGAGGACCGCGCCCAGGCGGTTGCCTACCAGTCCGGCCATGCGGCAGAGCGATGCATCGAGGCGGATATTGTACTGCTGCATCAGGGCGTGGTGCCGAACCTGAACCTCGCCAATGCGATCGGTTGCCGGCAGGTGTGGCAGGACACCTTGCTCTGCTTTGTGCCTGAGGTGGACGCCTGGGGTGCGAGCAACGTTGAAGGCGTTGCCATTGCGGGCGACGGCGCCGGCATTGGCGGCGCCGGGATCGCGGCGGAACACGGCCGGCTGGCAGCGCTCGATGCGGCGTGGCGCCTGGGCTGCATCGATGCGGCAAGGCGCGACGCCGAGGCAGCCGCTTGCCGGCAGGCGGTCCAGCGGTTCGCCAAGGGCCGAGACTTCCTCGATCGACTGCATCGCCCGCGGCAGGAGCATCGCGTGCCGACGGGCGACACGCTGGTGTGCCGCTGCGAGGAAGTCACCGCGCAGCAGATCCTCGATACGGTCGGGCTCGGTTGCCAGGGGCCGAACCAGATGAAGTCGTTCCTGCGCTGCGGCATGGGCCCGTGCCAGGGCCGGCTGTGCGGCCTGACGGTCACCGAACTGATCGCCCGGGCGCGCGGCGTGACGCCGGCTCAGGTCGGCTATTACCGCCTCCGCCCGCCCATCAAACCGATCACACTTGCGGAACTGGCCAGCCTGCCGAAGACCGAGGCCGCGGTAAACGCGGTGGTGCGGATCTAACGGGCTTCGTTCCGTATCGATCGCTCCGGCGGCGCGGTGGCGCGCCACGATGGGTACTATTGATTGCTCTGTCAGGTCGGGACAGGTTGCATGGCGCCGCTCGCGCCCCAGAGGCGACGTTTACCCTTCCTCAACCCGTACCCGCTATGCCCCGCCGGCATGGAGGTCACCGTCTGCATCTGCACCTACAATCGGCCAAACTACGTCCGTGACTGCCTCGCCGGCCTCGCCCGGCAGACTGCCTCGCCTGATCAATTCGCCATCCTGATTGTCGACAGCGGTTCAACGGGCGAGACGCCCGCCGAGCTTGTCCGACTCGCCGCGTCGGCGAACGCCACCTTGCTCCGTCTGGAGAGCCCGGGCGCGTCCTTCGCGCGCAATGCCGGGGCGCAGTCCTGCCGCACCCCGTATATCGCCTATATCGACGACGATGCGATCCCCGCGCCCGACTGGATCGAGCACATCGTCGCCGCCCTTGCGGAGACGCCGCCGCCGGCCATCATCGGCGGCCGCGCGCTGCCGATTTGGGAAGCCCCGCTGCCGGCTTGGTGGCCCCAAAGTCTGCGCGAAATCCTTTCGATCATCGAGGCAGAGGGCCAGGGCTCCTATGGCGATCCCGGGTTGCCCGCAAATCTCGCTCCCTACACCGTCAACATGGTGGCCAGCGTGGTGCAACTGTTCGCAGCGGGAGGATTCGCCACGACGGTCGGCCGATTTGGCAACGCGCTACTTTCGGATGAGGATGTTCAGCTCGCCTGGCACCTGCGGAATGCCGGCCTGCCGGTCCGTTACGACTCGCGGATCGTCGTCTACCACCAGATCCAGGCGGAGCGGCTCACCCCGGCCTGGCTGCTGTCACGGCTCTACTGGCAGGGGGCGTCCACTGTCCTGACCCGCCGGCTGCTGAATTGCCACATGGACGTGTGGCGCGAACTGCCCCGACGCCTCGCCGTCGCGCTGCTATGCGCGCCGTTCGCCTTGCTGCCACGAACGTCTCCCCGCCTGATCGGCGCGCGGTGGCGGTTCGCCTACGCGCTCGGATTCGTTCGCGCCGCCTTGGGCTGGCACGCCGGCACGACTGCACACCGCTGCGGCACGCCGCCGGATGCCAACGACCCAACCCACATCAGCGTCCGGACCGGTGCAAACTTCATTGCACGGTACTGTGCCCCTCCCGATAGTATGGCGCCCGACACGGGGGATACAGGGGAACCATGCCACGCTGGGATGACGGATACGTCACGGACGTAACCTATACGACGAATTTTTATCGCGAGCTCACGCCGATCTGGCTGACCACGGCATGCCTATTGCTCGGCCAAAGGGCGCCAGACCTGACCCGGCCATTCCGCTACGCCGATCTCGGCTGTGGCCACGGCTTCACCACTCTGGTCGTCGCCGCCACCCACCCGGAGGCCGAGGTATGGGGGTTTGACTTCAATCCGGCGCACGTTGAATGGTCGACGCGGCTCGCGGAATCGGCGGGGCTCAGCAACGCTCATTTCGTCGAAACCTCATTTGCGGATCTGGCGGCGCGCGCCGAATCGAACCTGCCCCAGTTCGATTTCATGGTCTCCCATGGGGTGGCGAGCTGGATCTCCCCGGAGAACCGCAAGTGGATGCTTGACGTGATCCGCCAACGCCTGCGCGCGGGCGGACTGGCATATGTCAGCTACAATGTCTCCACCGGTTGGGCAGCCATGGTGCCGGTGCGCCAGTTGATGTGCATGTTGTCCGATGCCAGTTCGGCACGCACAGACCAGGCAGGCGTCGCTGCACTCGATTTCATCGCGCGCATGCGTCAGTCCGGCGCTCTGTTCTTTCAGGCCAACGCACGACTGGAGAGCAGGCTGGAGGAACTCCGGCGGCAGGACCCGCGATATATTGCCCATGAGTACCTCAATCGTGACTGGCATCCCCTGATGTTCGCGGACATGGCGGAAGAGATGTACGAAGCGCGTTGCACGTTCGTCGGCAGCGCCACGCTCAACGAGAACATCGACTCATTGTCCGCGCCCGACGGCATGCTGCCGCTGCTGTCGGAAGCCGGCGATCGGGTGCTGCGCGAGACCTTGCGCGACTTTGCCGCGTCGCAGGCGTTCCGGCGCGACATCTATCGCCGGGGGCCAGCTCCTATCGCCGCATCGGAGCAAGCGGGACTGCTGGACGAGTTAGCAATAGCACCGATGGGTCAGGTGGTGCCTGATGAGATCAACTTCGCCACATCGCTCGGCACAGTCACCGGCCGGCCCGAGGTTTATCGGCCATTATTCGAAACGCTGGTCACTGGCGTTCGCTCGCTACGCGAAATACGCGAATCGCCGCCTTTTGCCGGGCGGCCACTGGGCGAATTGCTGCAAGCGATCACTTTGATGATTGCCGGCGGCTACGCCCATCCCGTGGTGCCTGGCGGCGCACCTACCGAGGCACGCAATGCCACGCGGCGGCTGAATGAGATGATAGCGGTGGAAAACGCGCGCGGCGTCGAACTCCAGCGTCTGGCCGTCCCACTGATTGGCTCAGCTCTGCAAGTAGACTTGCTGGAAACCCTGATGCTTGGCGACTTGCTCTCGGGCCTCCCGGCCACGCTCCCGAACCTGACGCTTGCGGTGACGTCAGGATTGGAACGGAGCGGACGCAAGATGCAGCGCGACGGCAAGCCAGTAACAGATCCGGCCGAGACGCGCACAATGGCGGCGGAAATTGCCGAACGCTTCCTGCATCGCCGCATACCGCTGTTGCAAATGCTTGGTGTGCTAGAGCCTTCGCCCGCGCCGGAGCAGAGACGCGGCTGAGTTCGCATTGTCGGAATTCCGGCGCCTGGCCGAATACGGCACAGGCTGCGGCGCCGATTGCTCGACCGTGCCGGAGTGTCCGGCACGGTCGGCATCTCGCTCTGGCGCTACCAGCCGGGCCGACAGCACGGCCGACTGACGGTGGCGACCAGAGTCGGACCACAAAACGCTGGCTCCCGGAGGTATTCTCCTTCCCCTGGCCGTTCTGGCCGCGGGGAAGAATACCCCCGCATTCCTGAACAGAAGGTTAACGGCTGCCGGATTCGCGCAGGGCCAGCACCCGCAAAGCGGAGGCCAACGGCTGGCCCGGGGCACGTGCGGCGTCCGTTGCCGCGACCAGCGCGGACAGGGTCTGGCCCCGCGTCATGGCAATCGAGACCAGCGCATCCCAAAACGCGTCTTCCAGCGCCACGCTGGTGCGATGACCCGCCAGGGAAAAGCTGCGCTTCACCAGCCCCGTCAGCCGATGTCTCCTTCCATCCTTTCGCGGGTAAAAGGCACTCCCCCGACTTGCGGCGACGGCGTGCCTCCCCATTCGGAACCGGCCGGCGGTGCGCCAGCCGACAGGGGTGCCTCCACTGGGGCAATTCGGCGCCGTCCTTACCAGCTTGTCATACCCGCATCCGCGGATTCACAGCAGTAACGAATATGCCGACGGGGTCGGGGTCGCGGCGATGTGTTCGAGGTACGCCTATCGCGCGCGAAGCCTCCGCATGCCAGCGTTGCGGTCGGCCCTCGATTTTCGGCTTTCAACCGCGCGCTGCTGGGACGCGACATGATCGCGCTGCCGTGATAGATGAACCAACGGCCTCTGGTTTTGAGCCGCGATCCCCCGCCGGGCTCGCGCACAAGGGCGATGGGGATGATCTGGAGAGAAGCAATACTCCTGGGATTGCTGGGGTTGCTCGTTGGCAATTCGGCACGCGCGGCAACGCTCGAAGTTGGTCCCGGCAAGCAGTACGGCAAGCCGAGCGCGGCAATCGCTGCCGCGAGGGCAGGTGATACGATCGATATCGCTCCGGGCCAGTATGACGACTGCGCTGTTATCAGGCAGGATAACCTGACCGTTGAAGGTTCCGGTCCGGGCGTGGTGCTGACCGATACAATCTGCACCGGCAAGGCAATACTGATCACCGCCGGCGACAACATTACGATCCGTAACCTTACCTTGCAACTTGCGCGAGTGCCGGGCGGCGACGGTGCGGGCATTTATGCGGCGGGCGGCGACCTCACCGTCGATCGCGTGCATTTCCTGAACAATCAGGACGGGATACTTTCTGCGACGAATTCACAGGCGAGCATCCGGATCATTGGCAGCGACTTCGTTCACAACGGTACATGCGAGAAAGCCTGCGGGCACGGCATTGATATTGGCGCGATCAAATCCTTGCGCGTGGAACACAGCCGGTTTTTCGACACGCAGCAGGGCGATAACATCAAGTCCGGTGCCTTGCTCACGGAAGTGATCGACTGTGACATTGAAGATGGCCCCGATGGCACGTCCCACGATCAGATCGACATCTTTCGCGGCGGATCGCTGGTGGTGACCGGAACCAAACTGGAAAAGGGGCCGAAGAGCGAAAACCACCTCTATGCTATCACCATCGGCGAGAACGGCGCCGCACAGTCCACTGACAAGATCGTCGTTCGCGATAATACGTTCATCAACGATTCCGGCCACCCCAGCACCTTTGTCCACAACCTGACCGGCACACCCGCGCAACTCACCAACAACAAATTCACTGGCGAGGTGCGAGCGTTGGAAGGCGACGGCTCGTCGAGTTAAGCGGCGGCCGCAGTTGGTCGCACGCCCAGGCGGCTGCTTCGGCCACCACGGGATCGGGGTCGGCCCGCAGGCGCGCCGCCGCGTCCCACAGTGTTGGATCGCGGGCATTGGCGATCGCGATCAGCACATTGCGCACGAAGCGATTCCGCCCGATCCGCTTGATCGGCGAGCCGGAGAACATGGCGCGGAAACTGGCCTCATCCAGCGCCGCCAGCTCGGCCAGACGCGGCGCGGTCAGATCGGCGCGAGCCTGCAGTTTCGCGTGCGGCGTGGCCCGGGCGAAGCGGTTCCAGGGACACACCGCCAGGCAATCGTCGCAGCCGTAGATCCGGTTGCCCATCAACGGCCGCAGCGCGTGCGGGATCGGCCCCTCATGCTCAATCGTCAGATAAGAGATGCAGCGCGTGGCATCGAGACGATACGGCGCCGGGAACGCATCGGTGGGGCAGACCGATAGGCAGCGCCTGCAGGAACCGCAGCGATCGGCGTGCGGCGCATCAGGCGGGATTTCGAGCGTGGTGTAGATCTCGCCCAGGAACAACCAGGAACCGTGGGCGCGGGAAACGAGATTGGTGTGCTTGCCCTGCCAACCCAGGCCGGCCTGCGCGCCAAGCGGCTTTTCCATGACCGGCGCGGTATCGACGAACACTTTCACCCCCGGCCCGAAGCGTGCGGCGATGAACTGCGCCAGGTGTTTCAGCATGCCCTTCACGACGTCATGGTAGTCGCGGTTGCGGGCATAAACCGAAATGGTGCCGCGATCCGGCTGCTTCAGCGTCGCAAGCGGATCGTCCGGTGGCGCGTAGGAAAGACCAAGCGCGATCACGCTACGCGCCTCCGCCCACAGCGCGCGCGGGTGGCTGCGTTGCTCGGTACGCGCGGCGAGCCAGGCCATGTCGCCGTGCTGCCCTGCCGCGAGAAAGGCTGCCAGCCGCTCGCGCGCCTCCGACCCCAACTCGGCACGGCAGAAGCCGACCGCGTCGAAGCCAAGTGCGAGTGCGCGGCCGCGAATCGCATCCCTTACGCTGGGCGGCGAAGGAAGGTCCGTTATGGAAGGCCGATCCGGATGCCGCGCTGCGGTCACCTGTGTCGGTTTGGTTATCGATGATGTCATCCGTTTGGACCGTCATGTGGCCGCTCGCGTGGCATTGCAGGCGGCCAGAACCAGAGAAGCGCAAATCGGCCAGCCCAGCGCCATTCGGAGTTGACCACCGGCCGGCGCGACGGACCGGAGACTGGATCAAACAGCGCGCAGCGGTAAGATTGCCGCTCCCCTTGTCACAGGGGATAGGGGGAGAAGTCGTACGTTGGAGCCTCATCCTCCTGATGCCGCCTCACGAGGGGAGGGAGAACCCACATTCTCGGGCGACCGCAATGGCCTGTCGGTAACT
>Ga0335072_10004866_pt1 | contig 19842 bp, 8 predicted proteins | sample Lox_Sample_21_FD_206725 | JGI IMG/M metagenome (GOLD analysis project Ga0335072, IMG submission 206725) | Soil microbial communities from Loxahatchee National Wildlife Refuge, Florida, United States - Lox_Sample_2.1 | ecosystem: Environmental > Terrestrial > Soil > Wetlands | place: USA: Florida...
ACGCCGCGCGCATAGTGGCAGGCTTGCCAACCACCTCGATTCCGTGATCGACGCCGGCGCCTTCGGTGAGGTCGCGCACCGCGGCGGCCAGGTCGACCTTGCTCGCGTCGACGGCGTCGGTCGCGCCGTTGGCCACCGCAGCGGGAAGTTGGGCGGCCACCCGGTCGGCGGCGATGATCCGCGACGCGCCGGCCAGCCGCGCCCCCTGGATCACGGCCAAACCGACACCGCCGCAACCGATCACCAGCACGGTCTCACCCGGCCGCACGGCTGCCGTGCGCATCACCGCCCCGACCCCGGTGGTGACACCGCAGCCCAGCAGCGCGGCAAGGTCGAGTGGCAGCGACTCATCGACCGGCACCACCGCCGCGGCCGGTAGCAACGTCTGCTCGGCCAGCGAACCGACGCCCATCCCCGGCCACACCGGCCCGCCGGCACTCTCGGCGTACGGGTCCCCATAGGCGTGGTCATATCCGTGCACGCACAGCTGGGCCTCGCCGCGCAGGCAATGCGGGCAGGACCGGCATGGCACGTTCCACGTCAGCACCACATGGTCGCCCGGGCTGACCGTGCTGACGTCATCGCCCACCTCGGCGACGATCCCGGCGCCCTCATGGCCGAGCGTCGACGGCAGCAGCGTCGGTATTGACCCGTCGCGCAGCGACAGGTCGCTGTGGCATACGCCGCTGGCGCGAAGTTGCACCCGCACCTCGTTTCTGCCGACCGGCCGTAGCGCCAGTTCCTCCACCTCTGTGGGCTGCCCGACCTGGCGCAGCACGATGGCTTTCACGCGGCCCTCACCGGAGGAGAAAATGTGATCGGCGTCATAGCGACTTACGATGGCTGGACAATCGCAGCGGGTCAAGGTTGGCCCGCAGTTAGGAGATTGGGCGATGACCGGATCAACGACGATGACGCGGGAACCCAAGCCGCCGGCGATCAGGCGCTGCTGACGATCGGTGGCCAGCCGCAGCCAGGAGCCGCCGGGACCTACCCCGTCCACAATCCGGCCCGGCCGGCCGAGATCGTCGGGCATGCACCCGCGGCCGACAGCGCCCAACTCGACGCCGCGGTGTCGGCGGCACGGCGGGCCGCGCCGGGATGGCGCGCGCTGAGCGTGGCCGAGCGGATCGCCGCATTCGCCGCTGCGGCGACCACTGCCGCCGAACAGCTGGCCGGACGGGATGGCGCGCGGCTGTACACCCGCGAGCACGGGAAGGTGCTCAGCGAGGCGACTCTCGAGATCGGCACCGGACCGGGCCTCGCCGGTCTCATCGGGTCAATGGCCGAGGCCGCGCTTGCGCCCGAGCAGATCGATCCGCAGTCGAAATACCCACGGCTGCACCGGGAACCGTTCGGGGTGGCCGCGCTTGTGCTTCCGTTCAACTGGCCGCTCGCGCTGACGATGACCAAGTTGGCCTCGGCGCTGACCGCCGGCAACACCACCGTCGTCAAGGTTCCCCCGACCTGTCCCCTGGCGGCGCTGCAGCTCGCCGGGGCGCTGGCTGCGGCGCTGCCGCCGGGTGTGGTGAACGTGCTCGCGGGTCCCGGCAGCGAGCTCGCCCAGGCGTCGGTCACTCACCCTGGCATCGACCTCATCTCGCTGACCGGCGGCGTCGCCACTGGGCGTGCCGTCATGGTGGCAGCCGCCCAGCGGCTCACCCCGGTGTTGCTCGAGCTCGGCGGGAACGACGCCGCGATCATCGCGCCCGACATCTCGGTCAGCGATGAGCTGGTGGGACGGCTGGTGACTGCGACATACACCACCGGAGGCCAGGTGTGTATGGCGATCAAGCGGCTGTATGCGCCCACGGAACGGGCCGGCGAGATGGCCGAGGCGGTGCTGGCCCGCTGCGAGCGGGAGGTGATCGGCGACGGCCTCGCCGACGAGGTGACGCTGGGGCCGCTGCACACCGCGGCCGGGCACAACCGGGTCAGCGCGCTGGTCGGCGATGCCGAGGCGCAGGGTGCGACGGTTCGGACCGCGGGACGGATCCGCGAGGCGGACGCCGACGCGGGCGGATACTTCACGCTGCCAACCGTTGTCACCGATCTGGCCCCGGATTCGAAGCTGGCGACCGAGGAGCAGTTCGGTCCGGTGCTGCCGATCTTCGGCTACGAGAGTATCGAGGACGCCGTAACCGCGGCCAACGCAACGGAATTCGGCCTTACCGCATCGGTCTGGACCGGTGACGATGCGCTTGCCGACCGAATCGCGGGACAGCTGGTGGCCGGTACGGTCAGCGTCAACTGCCACGGCATGGCCGCCCAGGACCCGCGGCTGCCGTTCGGCGGCTGCGGCCAGTCCGGCATTGGGCGGGAGCTCGGCGTCGAGGGAATCCGGGCCTTCACCCAGGCGCGTACGTTCGTCCGGCATCCCGCCCCGAGCTAACGTGCCGTCGAGTGTGCACTGCGGGCTTCGGGTGTGCACTGAGGGCGGAAAACCCGCCAAATCCACGCCTTGGAAGCACATTCAAAGCCGAGGCCGCACACTCGAAAGCCTCTAGGCCTTCCTGTCCGTCACGGCATCGCCTCGGCCCACTTCATGTGGCCCTCGAAGCCAAGCGTTCTCGCCATGTCGCGGTAGCCGTCTCGATAGTTCCGATAGCCGGTCTCATCGCCAAGAACCCTGGCCAATAGGGCGCGCAGCAGCAATAGCGTGATCTTGCCGATAGCCCGACCACCCGCAGGCGAGCCGGCAAATCGCTCAATCGCGGCCCGCGCTTGCGCCACATCGGCCTCGGTGGCACGGACCAGCAGCACCTCCACCAGCATCTGGGTGGCTACGAGGCAACCGGGATGTCCATTGTCGAGGAGTTCGTCTGCGGCCGCCTGCAGTCGGGGTATGGCGGCTGCAGGATCCCCGCGATTGGCCAGCTGATGTGCGACGTACGCATCGAGTTCAGGTATCTCGGTCATGAGGAACCGCTGTTGCAGGCACATGTCCCTTACCTGGGCGAGCAACTCCAGTCCGCGCTCGCAATCTGGTTCGCCGCGATGCAGCAGAGCGACACCGAGAGCAAAGCGGCAACCACCCAGCCCGATATCGTCAGCTGATCGCTCGGCGATCTCCAGGGCTTGCTCGATCTCGGCCAGAGCGTCGTCGTCCGGGAGAAGCACTCCCGCCGATATCGCTGAGGCGTACGCGATGGCGACCACGGCTGCGCGTTGCATTGGGTCGGTCCCACGCGACAGGTTGACGGCTCGGTCGAAGTCCGGACGCCACCCGTCGAGGCCCAGGCTGAATCGGGCACAGCCACGTGATACCAACACCGCCGCCAACGTCGAAGCCATGCTGGAAGTAGCGCCGACGACGCCGTCCTCGAGAATTTCGATGACTGCCTGTGCCCAGGGCAGTGCGTCGGCAATCTCGCCGGTTTCGAATTTGATGTAGAGCGCGGCGGGGGTCAGCCGCGCGGTGAGAATCGGATCGTCAATCGCTTCAAGGAGATTCATGTATTCCGACACCAACCGCGACGCCTCGCGGGCGCGGGCGTGCATCAGATGATCCATCGCCAACCCGGCCATGCCCATGACCAGTGAGGCGTTATCGTCTGTCAGAGCACATAGCTTCTGCAGGTTCTCGAACTCCTCGGAAATGCTCCCATTGACTCGCCAGGCGCTGCCACACAGCAGTGTCCGCGGGGCAATACCCACCGCGGTCCGACCGGGGTCATCGGCCGTCAACGCGTCCGCGACTTGGCATGCACGGCCCCAGCTCAACCGTGCAGCGCGGATATCCCGGTGGGCCGACCATTCTCCCGCGCGCATGTGCCAGGTGTAAGCGCTAAGCAGGTCGCCCGCGGCCTCCATGTGCTCAGCGATAAGTGCCGCGTTCGCGTCGGCCGCGGCAGGATCGCGCTCTTCTATCGCGCCGGCCAGGCGTCGGTGGAGCTGCGCGCGGTCGGATTTGAGCTGCGATTCGTATGCGACCGCACGGATCATGGGGTGGCGGAATGCGTATTCGGCCCGTTGGGTCAGGCTCAGCCGTTCGATGAATTCGGCCTTGATCAGGGCGCCTAAGTCCGCGTTGTCAACCAGGGCAGTGAGCAGATCAGCGCCGAATCGTGCACCGACGACGGCGGCGGCGTTCAATGTGCGTTTGGCCGTCGAGCCCAGGCGGTCGATGCGCGCGCCGATGGCCGCCTGCAGGGTGCCTGGCACGGTGATGTCGGACTGATCACCGCGTAGCAGGTAGTTGCCTGGCAGGCCCTGCAACACGCCTCGTTCTGCCAAGTCATGGACCATTTCCTCGGCGAAAAACGGGTTACCGGCGGCGCGTTCGCAAATGAGCGCGTTGATGCCAGAGACTGACGGATCGGCGCCCAACAGCTCATGCAACAGCTGCGTTGTTTCCGAATCACTAAGTGGTGCAAGCGAAATCGCGAGGGCATCGCGTCCGGTCGCCAGAACTCCCCTGTACTCACTTCGATAGGTGATCAACACTGTGGAGGGGGTCCTCGGAATGAGAGTGAGGAAATCGGCCAACAATGATTCGCTGACTTCGTCGATCCAGTGTGCGTCTTCGATGACGAAGAGGGCCGGCTCGCGCGCCAGTGACAGCGCGGTGATCAGCGAACCGAAACGTCGCCGCCGCGCGTCCGGGTCGATATCCGGCAACGGCACATCCGGGTCACGAACGCCTATCACGTCATATAGCAGGACGAGATCGTCGTCGTCGGCATCGGGAAGCAGTGCCTTGACCTTCGCCCGGGCGGCTGCGTCGTCGAGATGATTCACTCCAGTGCTGGCGCGCAGCAGCCGCGCCACCGCATGAAACGGAACATCACGGGCGTGCGACTCGCAAAAAGTGGCGACCACATCGATACCACGACTGTTCGCGATCGCCGCGACCTCACGGACGAGGCGTGTCTTGCCGATGCCCGGTGGTCCGACCACGCTCGCCACGCTTCCGCGGCCGCTGATCGAAGTCTCCAAAAGGGCTTTGAGGGCGCAGATTTCGGATGAGCGACCAATCAGGCCGGTGTCAGACCTCCCCATCGGCCACTGCTGCACCGACACCCCCAGGAGTCGACGGGCGACGACCGGTTTGTCGGTGCCATTGACGCGGACTGTCTCCGGTTCGCCAAGACTGGCGCAGTGCTCGACCAAGTGAGAGGTGGTCGCGCTCAGCATCACGCCACCCGCGGGAGCAACCGACTCCATCCGCTGCGCCATTCCGACCTGCTCACCGATGGCTGTATAACCGAAGGATCCAGAACCGATCTCACCGGCGATCACCTGACCGGAGTTCAGGCCCACGCGCAGTCGCAGCTCCACACCGTCGCGGTCGTGGACTTGGACCGCAAGCCGCTTCGCCTCATCCTGAACACCCAACGCAGCCAGGCAGGCACGAACCGCGTGGTCCTCCAATGCCGCCGGCGCGCCGAACACAGCCATGATCCCGTCACCGGTGAACTTGTCCACCGTGCCGCCATAGCGTTTCACCACCGCCGCGCAGCGGTCGGCAACGTCGGCCATGATCTCGCGTAGCCGCTCCGCACCGACGGCAGCCGCAAGGTCCATCGAGTGGACCACGTCTGCGAACAGCACCGTCACCTGCTTGTACTCCGCGCGGGTATCCGCGTCATTGACGGGTGAGCCGCACCCGTGGCAAAACCGGGCGTGCTCCAGCGGCTCGGTGCCACACGTCCGGCACGCTGTTACAGCCGTCACCCGACCTCCGCCAATCCCGGCCCCCGGTTCTCACAGGATAGGCGATTGGACACTCCACGAGGCGCTGTCGAAGTTCACGGTTATTCCGAAATAGGGTCTTGGGACTCTCGAATGTCGTCTATTCCGAGACGGCCTTCAGTTCTGCTCGGGCCTGGTCGATTTGGTCGTAGGCGTAGGCCACCACGGCGGTGGTGGTCATCGTCTCGCCCTTGCGGGCGAGTGATTCGTAGGCCGCCTCGCCGAGCACATCGCGGAGGTGGGTGATCGCGGTGCTGAGTTGGAAGACCGTCGACACGGTGACGGGACCGAATGCGAAACCGGCGATGGTTGCTGCCGGTTCGAGGCGTCCGAGGCGGTTGAGGAAGACCGCGAGTGTTGCCAGGGCGAGAGGGATGTAGACGACGTTGCCTGAGTCGTAGAAGTTGCGAATACCCAGAGTGATGTGACCGAGCGCCGCCAGCGGGTCACCGTGTTCGGCCTCAAGCCGAGACAAAACGGTTGCCAGCAGCGATTCGACGAAGCGGTTGCCGCTGTCCTGGGCGATCACCAGGCCCCGGCGCAGGGCCTCCAGCGCGCGGAGGGGATCAGCATCGCGGAAGGCGAAGCCGTAAGCCCAAAGCGCATACGCGAGCGCGAAGGGGTTATGGGTGGCTTCGGCGGCGACGATCAGCCCGTTCGCGGCGACCCGCGCCTCCTCACCGGCTCCGGCGGCCGTCAGTGCGATGACCAGAGATGCCCGGGTGAGTGTATGGGCGTCGCGGCCGCGTGCGAGCTGGGCGCGGCACCACTCGACCGCCCGTTCGGGCTGCCCAATGACCAGGAACACAGCGCCGAGCACCCCCTCGTTGCCGAACGGCGCCTCGCCGACACTGCCGATCATCGTCTGACCGGCCTCGGCATAGCCCACAGCCGCCTCGATCCGTCCGATCGTGTGGCAATGTGACGCAATCACATACAGCAACGCCAGCTGGGGGTGGTCAACCGCGCGGGCGGGCTCGATCAGCTCTTCAGCCCAGGATATCGGCTCAAAGGTTTGGACCATATTGCCGAGGAACCCCGCATAGATGGCGAGGGTGGCGGCGACCTTCAGATCGCCGTGGTCGGCGGCCCACCGGAATGCGGTGCGCAGGTTGGCCAGTTCGATGGTGAACCAGTCGTAGGCCTCACGTTGGCGGGAGGTGTCCCACAGGGCCAGGATGTCGGCCTCGCGTCCGGCGAAGTGGCGCGAGTGGGCGGCCCGAATCTCGGATGCTTCGCCGCGCCCGGCAAGTTGTTCTTCGGCGAACTGGCGGATCGTTTCCAGCATCGAAAACCGGGTCCGCCCCGAAGACCGATCAGCGACCAGCAGCGACTTACGTACCAGGGCATCGAGCAGATCCAGGACGGCGAAGTCATCATCGGAACCCATTACCGCACAGGCACTTTGGAGATCGAATCCGCCGGTGAACACCGAACACCGCTCCAGCAGAGCCTTTTCGGTGTCATCGAGCAGGTCGTAGGACCACGCTACCGCGTGGCGCAGGGTTTGGTGGCGTGCGAGGCCGCGCCGGGGACCGACCAGCAGCCGCAACCGCTGATCGAGACGTTCACGCACCTCGTTGGCGGTCATCGACGCCATGCGTGAGGCCGCCAATTCGATGCCCAACGGGATCCCGTCGAGGCGACGACAGATCTCGACCATCGCGGCCGCCTCATCGGAGTGGGCGACCGCGAATCGCGGCGAAACAGCTTGGGCGCGTTCAATAAAAAGGAACGCCGCGGCAGAATCGATGCCTGCGTCGACATCCAGCGAGGACACCGGCCACAGCTGCTCGTCGGCGAGCCTTAGTCCTTCGCGGCTGGTCGCGAGAATCGTTACGGTCGCGGAGGTGGCGAGGATCGCCTCAACCAGACCGGCTGCGGCGTCGAGGACATGCTCGCAGTTGTCGAACACCAGCAGCCGGACTCTGCCCTCCAGTGCGGCGGCCACCGACTCGCTCACGCTCTTCCCGGGCTGTTGGATGATGCCCAGCACCGCGGCCACCGCGTCGGGCACCGCCGCCGGATCGGCGACCGCGGCTAAGTCGAAAAACCAGACCCCGTCGGGGAATTCATCGGACAGTCGCGCCGCGACTTCCAGAGCGAGGCGGGTCTTGCCGACCCCACCTACCCCGGTCAGCGTGACCAGCCGATGAGCTTTCACTGCGGCTTGCAGCTCGGCGACCTCCGACTCACGCCCGATGAGGCTCGTGGTCTGAGGCCGCAGGTTCCCCGGACTCGCATCCAGCGCCCGCAACGGCGGAAAGTCCGTGCGTAGGTCAGCCGCTCGGACCTGGAACACTCCCATCGGCATCGGCAGATCCCGCAACCGCCGTGGTCCCAGATCCACCAGATCGACTCCGCTGAGCAGACTCGCCGTCGACTCGGCCAGCAGGATCTGACCGCCATGCCCGGCTGCCATCACCCGCGCCGCACGATTGAGCACCGCGCCGAAGTAATCACCGTCGCGGAGTTCTGCTTCGCCGGTTGCGACACCCATCCGCACCGGCAATTCCAACGACTGCTGCGCAGCGACCGCGGCATCAACAGCGGACCTCGGCGACAGGAAGGCCGCGCACACCCCGTCTCCGGTGTGTTTGAACAACCAGCCTTCATGCACCTCGATCGCCTTGCGCAATACCTCGTCATGGGCGGCCAGGGCTGCCCGCATCGCATCCGCGTCGGCTTCCCACCGACGGGTCGAACCCTCAACGTCGGTGAACAGAAACGTCACGACACCCGAAGGCGCAGCCGCTGGAGGAGCGGACACCCCCGCAGAATGCCACACCGAACGCCGCCCCACCTTGAACATCGTGGGAATACCGCATCAGGCGCCCCTGGTCCGGGCCGAACGGCAGATGTTTTTGATGACGTCCCTGAATGACGATTACCATCGTCGCGGAGACACCTGACAAGGAGGCGGCATATGACATCGTCTTCGCTCACTTCGAAATTGGGGGCAGAGCTGTTCGGCACGTTCTGGTTGGTGTTCGGTGGGTGTGGCAGCGCAATTTTTGCGGCCAAACAGATCGCTCAAGCCGAGGATGCCACTGGCACCTACCAATTGGGCATCGGCTTCCTCGGAGTGTCATTAGCCTTCGGGCTCACTGTTGTCACCATGGCTTACGCCGTCGGCCATATCTCGGGCGGACATTTCAACCCGGCGATCAGTCTGGGCGCCGCGGTGAGCGGCCGGCTGCCGTGGAAGGATCTTCCTGGCTACTGGATCTCCCAGGTCGTCGGTGGTCTGCTCGCGGGTGCGGCACTGCTGGTCATCGCGAAGGGCAAGCCCGGCTTCTCGCCCACCGGGCACATGGCCGCGAATGGATACGGTGAGCATTCGCCTGGCTACTACTCGCTGGGCGCGGTGATCATCGCCGAGGTCTTGCTGACCGCGTTCTTCCTCATCGTGATACTGGGGGCGACCGACGAGCGGGCCCCGAACGGGTTTGGGCCGCTGGCCATCGGTCTGGCGCTGACGCTCATCAACCTGGTGGCCATCCCGATCAGCAACTGCTCGGTCAATCCGGCCCGGTCCACGGGCGTCGCGTTCTTCAATGGGGACGGCGCGCCGGGCCAACTGTGGGTGTTCTGGCTGGCACCACTGATCGGCGGTCTTATCGGTGGTCTGATCTACCCGCTGTTGTTCGAGAGCGGAAAATTTGCGATCGGTAAGAAGACCCCGCAGCCAACTGATGGGCAACAGCGACGCCACTGACCGTTCACCACAACATGCGACCGCGAGCGGGTTAGACCGGCGCGCCGGACTTGTTGCAGAACCGTGAGTCCGGCGGCAGCTCCGTGCCGCACCGCCCGCACAACAGTCCCGCTGCTGTCACCGCGCGGCGAGCGTCGTCCACGTCAGTAGCGTGGCACCGCTGATCAGCAATGTCCGGCATATTGCGATCTGCGACACGAGTTTTGAGACTCTCGTATGTGGTCTATTCCGAGACGGCGTTCAGTTCTGCTCGGGCCTGGTCGATTTGGTCGTAGGCGTAGGCCACCATCGCGGCGGTGGTCATCGTCTCACCCTTGCGGGCGAGCGTTTCGTAGGTCGCCTCGCCGAGGACATCGCGCAGGTGGGTGCTCGCGGTATTGATCTCGGGTAACGCCGCCGCGGTGAGGGGACTGAGCGCGAACCCGGCGACGGTGGCCGCCGGTTCGTAGCGTCCGAGACGGTCGAAAAGAACGGCGAGGAAGGCCAGCGGGCCACGGATCACCGTGGCGTCGCCCGCATTGTGGTAGTTGCGGATCGCCAGAGTGAGGTGATCGAACGCGGACACGGTGTCGCCGTGCTCGGCCTCAAGTAGGGCCAGACCGGGCGCCAGGACTGACGCGTCGGCGCGGTTGCCGCAGTCTTGAGCGATCACCAGACCCCGGCCCAGGGCGTTGAGCGCCCCGACGGGATCCGCGTCACGGAAAGCCCAACCGTAGGCAGCGAGCGCCATCGCGAGCAAGGACGGGTTGCCTGTTGCCTCCGCAGCCTCGATCAGGCCATCCGCGCAATCCATCGCCTCCCCACCGGAACCGGCCACTGCAAGGGCGAAAACCAGCCATGACCGGATGAGGACGTGGGTGTCGCGGCGGCGTGCGAGCTGGGCGCGGCACCACTCGGCCAACCGCTCAGGCTGCCCGACGGCTACGTATACAAGTCCAAGCCAGCATTCGATGCCGCACGGCAGCGCCTGGCGGCTCTTGTCGAGAACGATCTGACCGGCGTCGCTGTAGCCGACAGCCGCCTCGATCCGTCCGGTCGTGTAGCACAGCGACGCGATCGCGTACAGGAATGCCAGCCGCGGGTGGTCAATGGCGCGGGCGGGCTCGATCAGCTCTTCAGCCCAGGCTATCGGCTCATAGGTTTGGACCCCGAGGCCGAGCGACCCCGCATAGGTGGCGATGGTGGCGGCGTCGTCGAGGTCGCCCCGGTCGGCGGCCCAGCGGAATGCGGTGCGCAGGTTGGCCAGCTCGATAGTGAACCAGTCGAAGGCCTCCCGTTGGCGGGGGCTGTCCCACAGGGCCAGGACGTCGGCTTCGCGTCCGGCGAAGTACCGCGAGCGGGCGGCCCGGATCTCGGATGCTTCGCCGCGGGCGACCAGTTGTTCCTCGGCGAACTGGCGGATCGTCTCCAGCATCGAAAACCGGGTCCGTCCCGAAGATCGGTCGGCGAACAGCAGCGACTTGCGGACTAGGGCATCGAGCAGGTCCAGGGTGGCGAAGTCATCATCGGAACCCATGACCGCGCAGGCGCTTTGCAGATCGAATCCCCCGGCGAACACCGAACACCGATCCAGCAGCGCCTTTTCCGCGTCATCGAGCAGGTCGTAGGACCACGCCACCGCGTGGCGCAGCGTGTGGTGACGCTCCAGGCCACGACGTGATCCGACCAGTAGCCGGAACCGGTGATCGAGACGATCACGCACCTCGATGGCGGTCATCGACGCCATCCGTGAGGCCGCCAACTCGATGGCCAACGGAATCCCATCCAGCCGACGGCAGATCTCTACAACCGCGGTGGCGTCGTGGGCCGAGAAAGCCGGGGCCACACGGTGGGCCCGTTCGATGAATAGATCCACGGCCGCATCGACATCCAGCGACGGCACCGGCCACAACTGCTCGTCTCCAACCCCGAGTGCTTCGCGGCTGGTGGCCAGAATTTTCACGGTCGCCGATGCCGCGAGGATGGCCTCGATCAGATCCGCCGCGGCGTCGCGCACGTGCTCGCAGTTGTCGAACACCAACAACCTGACCCTGCCCTCCAGCGCAGCGGCGACACTTTCGCTCACCGTATTGCCCGGTTGTTGGGTGATGCCCAGCACCGCGGCCACCGCGTCGGGCACCGCAGCAGGATCGCCGACCGCCGCCAGCTCGAAAAACCAGACACCGTCGGGAAATTCATCGGCCAGCCGTGCCGCGACTTCCACCGCCAGGCGCGTCTTGCCGACCCCACCCACACCCGTCAACGTCACCAACCGATGAGCCTTCACCGCGGCTTGAACCTCGGCGACCTCCGACTCGCGCCCAATCAAGCTCGTGGTCGCAACCCGCAGATTCCCCGGACTCGCATCCAGCGCCCGCAACGGCGGAAAGTCCGTGCGTAGGTCCGCCGCTCGGACCTGGAACACTCCCATCGGCATCGGCAGATCCCGCAACCGGCGCGGCCCCAAATCCACCAGATCAACTCCGCTGAGCAGACCTGCCGTCGAATCGGCCAGCAGGATCTGACCGCCATGCCCGGCTGCCATCACCCGCGCCGCACGATTGAGCACCGCGCCGAAGTAATCACCATCGCGGAGTTCTGCTTCGCCGGTCGCGATGCCCATCCGTACCGGCAACTCCAACGACTGCTGCGCAGCGACCGCGGCATCGACAGCAGACCTCGGTGACAGGAAGGCGGCGCACACACCGTCACCGGTGTGCTTGAACAACCAGCCCCCGTGAGCCTCGATAGCCTTGCACAACACCTCGTCATGGGCGGCCAGCGCCGCCCGCATCCCCTCGGCATCGGCTTCCCACCGACGGGTCGAACCCTCAACATCGGTGAACAAAAACGTCACGACACCCGAAGGAGCGCCACCCGTCATGGCATCGCCTCGGCCCACGCGATATGTCCGTCGAACCCAAGCGTTTTCGCCACGTCGCGGTAGCGGTCCTTCAAGCGCGTGTAGGCGACGGTATCGCCGTGAGCGCGCACAACAAGTGCCCGCAGTCGCAACAGCCAGATCTCGCGGATCATCAGACCCTCATCGGCCGGCGCGGTCGCTAACCGCTCGATTGCGGCTTCGGCTTCGGCCCCGTCAGCGTCGTTGCCGCGGTCGAGCAGTGTTTCCACCAGAACACCCGTCGCCGGAATGCCCCATGACAGCAGTTGCCCGCCACGGATGAGATGGTCGACCGCGTCGCGCATCAACGCTAGAGCCTGGTCTCGATCGCCACGGCGAGCCGTCTCACGCGCCACGTACACGTCAAGCATCGGTAGATCGCACAAGAAGTGCCCGCCGCGCAGGAACACTTCGCGGACCTCCGCCAGCAGTTTCTGTCCGTGGTCACGCTCCGCATCCGTGGGGCGGTGCACCCGCGCAAGCCCCAAAGTCAGCCAGGCGACACCCAATTGGAGGTTATCGCCGGATCGTTCGGCAATCGCCAGCGCTTCCTCGATCTCGCGCACCGCGGAATCGTCGGGCCGCAGCGCGCCGGCCGGTATCGCCGCGGAGTACACGTAGCTGAGGACCGTGACGTAGGACAATGAGCCGGCGCCGCGCGCCATGGCCAGGCCGCGCCGCAGATCGTCGCGCCATCCGGGACGCCCCAGGGCGTAACGGGCGATTGCCCGCTCCGCGAATGCCAGCGCCAAGGGAGACCCGAAAAGGAAGTTGCCTTTCGCGGGGTCACCGTCGGCCAGGTCAATGACCCTCTGCGACAAGCGAAGCATCTCAGACCACTCGCCACTTGCCAGCTTGGCGCGAATCGGCGTGAAGGACAGCCCCACCGTCAAAGTTGGATCGCCGATGGACTCGATGAGGGTGATGGCTTCGGAAGCCAGCCGCGACGCCTCGCGCACCCGGTCCTGGAACGTGTGATCCACCACCAGCCCTGCCATCGCGATGGCCAGTGACGCCTTGTCCCCGGCGGTGCCGCACAACTTCCGCAATTCATCGAAGCGGTCCCCGACGTTGTTCACATGCACCCGCCAGGCGATGCCGCACAACATGGTGCGAGGAGCAATGCACATGGCTGCCCGGTTCGGGTCATCGACGGCCAATGCGTCGGCGATCCTCGTGGCGCTCTCCCAACTCAGTCGTGCCGCGGCGATGTCACGGTTGGTCGCCCACATCGCGGCCCGCATGTGCCAGCCGTAGGCGGCGTGCCCATCACCGGCGGCCTCCAGATGCTCGGCGACCAATGCGGCATTTTCATCGACCGCTGCCGGGTCACGTGATTCGATGGCGGCGGCCAGTCGCCAATGCGTCTGGGCGCGATCGGATTTGAGTTGGGATTCGTAGGCCACGGCGCGAATCAGCGGATGGTGGAACACATATTCAGGTCCGCGGGTGAACCTCACCTGATCGACGAGTTCGGCAACTACAAGGTCCTCGAGAAGGGGTTCAATGCCAAGCGTTTCCAGCAACTCGAGGCTGAACCGTGAGCCGATGACCGCTGCTGCGCTCAGCGTGCGCTTGGCTTTCGGATCGAGTCGGTCGATGCGAGCGGCGATGGTCGCCTGCAAGGTGGCGGGCACCTTGGCCTCACTGACATCTGCGGTCGACACGTATGCGCCGGTCTGCCCCTGCAGCACGCCGCGCTCGGCTAGTTCGCGCACGATCTCCTCGGCGAAGAACGGATTCCCGGCGGCCCTCTCGACGATCGTCTGGCCCAGCGCGCCATTCGAGGCGTCCGGGCCGAGTAGCTGCGCGACCAGTGCCGCGGAATCTGAATCACTCAGGGGCGCAAGGGCAACGGTGTGGGCAGCTTTCACTCGGGTCAGCGCGCCCCGGTATTCGGGTCGGTAGGTGACCAGCACCAGTGAGGGCGTCTGGGGGATTACCGTGAGGAACCCGGCCAACATCGACTCGCTGACCTCGTCAATCCAGTGCGCGTCCTCGATAACAAAGACTGCCGGTTCGGTGCGGGCCAGCGACGCGGCATTGACCAGCGCCGTCAACCGCCGCCGCCGCGCATCCGGGGCGATCTTCGGCAGCTCCACATCGGGGTCGGCGATGCCCAGCAAGTCATCAACCAGCAGCAAGTCCTCGGGGTCTGCCTCGGGAACGCGGTCGCGCACCCGATCACGAGCGCCCTGCCCGTCAAGCCCCTCGACGCCGATGACCACGCGCAGTAGCCGTGCCACGACATGGAACGGGACCTGGCTGGTGTGTGACTCGCAGACAGCGGTGAATACGTCGGCGCCACGGCGACCCGCCAGCGCCGCCACCTCGCGCACCAGGCGGCTCTTGCCGATGCCGGGTGAGCCGACCACGCCGACCACAGCGCCACGGCGTCCGATTGCGCGTTCCAACAAGCCCTCGACAGCGGACATTTCCCATTGCCGACCGACAAGACTTGACTCGGCACGCTGGACAGAGCGCTGCCCATCCCCCATGCCCAACAGCCGACGGGCGGGCACTGGTTCCTCGACACCCTTGATGCGGACCAGCTCCGGTTCACCCAGACCCGCTGCACCATCAACCAGTCGTGCTGTCGACGCGCTGAGCATCACCCCGCCGGGCGGGGCAACCGATTCCATCCGCTGCGCCATGCCGACCTGCTCGCCAACGGCGGTGTAACCGAAAGACCCCGAACCGATCTCACCCGCAATCACCTGGCCGGAGTTCAGGCCCACCCGTAGCTGCAGCACAATGCCATCGCGGCGTTCGATCTCGTCCGCCAGCCGCTTGGCCGTTTCCTGAATATCCAGGGCCGCCAGACAGGCTCGAACGGCGTGATCCTCCAAGGCCAGCGGCGCACCGAATACCGCCATAATGCCGTCGCCGGTGAACTTGTCCACCGTGCCGCCGCGCCGCTGTACCACCGCCGCGCAGCGGTCGGCCAGCTCGGCCATGATCTCGCGCAGCCGCTCCGCACCGACGGCAGCCGCGAGGTCCATCGAATGAACCACGTCGGCGAACAGCACCGTGACCTGCTTGTATTCCGCGTGGATATCGCCGTCTTGGACTGGTGAACCACAGCCGTGACAAAAGCGGGCGTGCTCTAGTGGCTCAGTGCCACATGTCCGGCACGCTGCTGTGGCCGTCACCCGACCCTCCGCCACTCCCAGCCCCCGGTTCTCACAGGATAGGCGATCCGACACTCCACGACGCGCTGTTGGCTGCACAGTTGGTGCGAACTTGCGTATTACTCGCGCCCAAACAGGTAGTTCCCTACTCTGTGCCGCCAGCGGGCACGAATGAAAACATCGATCCAGCGCCGCAGCCACGAACGGAAAACGGCCAGCGAAACCGGGTAGGAGCTGTCATGACAAGCCTATTCATCGCCGCTAAAGCGGTTGTGCCAGAGCCGAATTGGAAAAGCCTGGCCGGCGGCGCCCTGCGGACCGTCGTTGGCGCCCTCGGTCCGCTGCGCGGCCCGCTCAGCTCATTGCCACTGCCCTCGCCGAAGCTGCCTGCGGTCGCGCCCGTCGGTCGGGTTCCGGTCGGACGAGTCGTCGAGCTGCCCGGCCGCGGCAGCACCTACGTCGTGGACTCTGGTCCCGCCGCTGAGGGTCCGACGTTCATCTTGTTGCACGCGGTGGCGTGCACCGGGCTTTTGACCTGGTACCCGTCATTGGAGCTGATGCGCGGTTTCGGACGCGTGGTGGTGTTCGACCAGCGCTGGCATGGCTCCGGCATCACGTCACGGCGTTTCCGGCTGGACGACTGTGCTGACGATGTCGTCGCGCTGGCGGACGCTCTGGGCATCGACACATTTGTCCCGGTCGGCTTCTCGATGGGATCCCTGGTTGCCCAGCTGGTGTGGCGCCGCCACCCCGACAGGGTCGACGCGCTGGTGCTGTGCGCAGCGGCCGCGGCATTCGGCCGGGCCGCCCACGAGCGACTGATGGCAGGCACCGTCGCCTCGCTGCTCGAGGCCTTCAGCGGCCGGCCGGGCGCCGCGACCGCACCGCCGCAGCACGGGTCGGACGACGAGGTGTCTAACGGCCGACTTTGGGCACTGGGCCAGTTTCGGACCACCAGCTCCAGGGCAATATTGCGCGCGCTGGCCGAGATCATCCGGTTCGACTCCCGGGCCTGGCTCGCCGACATCGACGTGCCGACCGCCGTGGTGATACCCCGGCACGACCAATTCATTTCGCCACGGCACCAACGCTGGCTTGCCCGTCAGATCCCGGCGGCGCGCGCGGTGACCGTCGACGCCGGACACGCCTGTTGCACGTTGGAGTCTGAGGCGTTTCTGCCCGGACTGCGCTCTGCTGTCAATTCGGTGCTCTGCCGGATGCCTTCGACGACCGACGCCTTCGGATCACCACGCGAACTCGTCGGCTAATTCCAGATTCGACGGCGCGATTAGCGTCCAGGGTCATCGCCCCGCTGGTCCGGACTAACCCTCACCTCGGCAAACGCTGGTTTTGAGCATGGTGACCTGGCTATTCTCATTTCTGTCATGACGGATCCCCCAAGCGATGCAGAAGCGCATTCACCGACGCGCGAGCACAGACATCGCCGACACCGCCTAAAAGGCGACCGGTTGATTGTGGTCGGTGCCAAGGTGCTCGCCGGGCTGACAACGGTCGCGGTGGTTGTCGTCATCGGCATTGGATGGATCACCTACCGCAGCGCATCGGCGGGCATCACCAAATCCGATGCCTTAGCCGGTGAACCCGCCTCGGCCGGAAGTGATCAGAACATCCTGATCATGGGGCTGGATAGCCGTCGCGACCAGCACGGACGGCCGCTGCCGACGGACATCTACGACGCGCTGCACGCAGGCAGTGCGGATTCCGCCGATGGCGATGCCGACGCGCTCATCGTGGTGCACTTGCCCGCCGGCGGTGCTCCGGCCACGGCCATCTCGATACCCCGCGACGACTATGTCGATCTGGCCGGATGCCCGACCTCGGATTGCCGCGGCAAGATCAAGGAGGCCTACAGCTTCGCCTACCAGCGAGTGATGGACGGCCGCGGCTCCTACAAGCTGGAATCCGATCTTCACTCGCCCGACGGGCAGGACTCCACGGCGAAAGAACAGGCGGCGCGCGAGGCCGGCCGCAAAGCCGAGATCAGCACGGTCAGGAATCTGCTGCAAATCCCGATCGACCATTTCATCGAGGTCACCCTGGCCGGGTTCTTTCAGATCGCCCGGGTGGTCGAACCCATCACTGTGTGCCTGAACGAGGACACCGCCGATCGCTACTACTCGGGCGCGGACTTTCGTCGAGGCACCCAGCAGATCAGCGCAGTCCAGGCGATGGCGTTCGTTCGGCAACGCCGCGACGCCAACGATGCGATGTTCACTGACCTCGATCGAACCCGCCGCCAACAGGCCTTCATCGCCTCGCTGGTCAGTGCGCTGCGCCGCGGCGGAGCGCTGTCGTCTCCGACACGGCTGCACGCGCTATTGGACGTCGCCAAGCAAAACGTCGCTGTTGACAGTGGCTTCGACTTCGAAGATCTCGTGCATGACGCGTCAGCCTTTCCCAATAGACCGGTCGCGCTCTACACGTTGCCGGTCACCAGTTTCGGCGAAATCTCAAACGGTGCATATGTCAATTTCATCGACGTGTCCGCTATCCGCTCTATCGTGCACAGCCTGGTGGGCGCCGATTCGCCCGCAGCGCCTTCGACCAGCAGCCCCAGCACGACAGCAGCAACGGGCGACGGCGGGCAGCTGGCCGCAGGAGGCGTCGCGCTCGACGTGATCAATGCCTCAGGCAGGCAAGGCGAGGCCGCTGAGCTCGAAATGTCCTTAGCGACAGGGCACTTCAGCAAGGGCAATGTCACCACCGCCGACTCGACCAGCCAGACAAGCACCATCGCCTACGGACCCGGCGCGAAGGCAGCCGCCACCGAGCTCGCCGATGAATTCGACATAACCGCCACCGCATCCAACAGCGTCGCCCGCAACACAGTGCGACTGACCGTCGGTACCGATTTCTCCAGGTTTGACACTTTCAACCGCACGTCGACATCGCCGACCACAACCGCCGCGGAGCCCGTCACCACGGTGCCGGCCACCGGCACCGGCACGCAGGAACCGGCACCCACCAACCTCACGCGCATGACCGCCGATGACGTTCCCTGCGTGAAATAGAATTCGCCGGTTCGCCTGCACGGCAAGGTGTTTACGGTCCGCAATGGGGACGATGGGGATCGCGAGTACAGTAGTTCGATGGTCGTCGCCCCGTCCAATGAGCGGATGATCGCTGGGGTCGCTGCCGCGTCCGTCTCGCTCGGGGTAGCCCAGCTGGTGGCCATCCCGTTCGGTGCGCGGGCTGATGCGCGTGCCGCGATCGCCTCAGTGGCCGTCGACCTGACACCGGGGCCCGTCAAAGAGTGGGCGATTCAGACCCTGGGCTCTTTGGACAAGCCCTTCGTGGCCGTCGTCGTGCTCGTGGTGATCGGTGCGATCGCCGCAATCGCCGGAACCCTCGAGACCCCGCGCCGGCCGCTCGGCAGTGCCGTGATCGTCGCGGCGGGCGTCCTCGGATGCATTGCGGTGCTCTCGCGGCAGGGTGCGACGGCACTCGACACCATCCCCACCGTCGCGGGCACTGGCTGCGGCGTGGCGACCCTTCGCTTGCTTACTCGTCGGTTCTGGGCCGGCCTGGGAGACGCGGAAGACAGAGCCGACCATGACGAGCCGAATGCCGGCAGACGCAAGTTGGTCATGTTGGGATTGCTCGGATTCGGAGTGGTCAGCGGCGTGGCGGGTGCGGTCATCACGCGGTTGGTGCATTCGGTGGCCGCTGACCGCACCGGCTTCGCACTTCCCCGACCGCGCACATCGTTGCCACCAATACCTGCGGATGTGCAACCGAACGGCGTTGCGCTGCCGAGCTTTATCACCGCCAGCGCCGACTTTTACCGGGTGGACACCGCGCTCAGCGTTCCCCAACTCAGCCACGGCGACTGGCGGCTGCGCATCCACGGCATGGTGGACCACGAAGCCACTTACAGTTTCGACGATCTCGCCCGCTTCGACGTCGTCGAAACGGTGACGACGCTAACCTGCGTGTCGAATCCCGTTGGAGGCAACCTGATTTCGACAGGTCGCTGGACGGGCTACCGGATTGCTGATCTGCTGGCTGCGGCAGGCGTACACGCAGATGCCGACATGGTGCTGTCTACATCGATCGACGGGTTCACGGCCGGCACGCCAGTGCAGGCGCTCACCGATGGCCGCGACGCGGTTCTGGCGGTGGGCCTCAACGGTGAGCCGTTGCCGGTCGAGCATGGCTATCCGGCCCGGCTGGTGGTACCCGGGCTCTATGGATACGTGTCGGCCACCAAGTGGGTCGTCGAGCTGGAGCTGACCCGCTTCGACAGAGCACAGGCGTACTGGACGCGGTTTGGCTGGGCAGCGCGTGCGCCCATCAAGACCGAGTCGCGGATCGACGTGCCGAAAGGTGGCCAGAAGGTGCCGATGGGGCCCGTGGTGTTCGGCGGTGTCGCGTGGGCCCAGAATCGTGGCGTGCGG
>Ga0335072_10004869_pt1 | contig 19838 bp, 14 predicted proteins | sample Lox_Sample_21_FD_206725 | JGI IMG/M metagenome (GOLD analysis project Ga0335072, IMG submission 206725) | Soil microbial communities from Loxahatchee National Wildlife Refuge, Florida, United States - Lox_Sample_2.1 | ecosystem: Environmental > Terrestrial > Soil > Wetlands | place: USA...
TCGCCGGATACTTTGCCGGCAACGGCAACGGCGACATGACCGGCACGCACTGGATCGACGAGAGCGGCGTGCTCGAGACGCCCATCCTGATCACCAACACAGGCAGTGTCGGCGTGGTGCGCGATGCCGGGGTCGCGTGGATGGTAGAACACAACCACTTCGGCGCATTCTGGTATCCGGTGACCGCCGAGACTGCCGATTGGCCGCTCAACGACATCCGCGGTCAGGAGGTCACGAAGCAAGACGCGCTTGACGCGCTCAACTCCGCGGCCAGCGGACCTGTGCTCGAAGGCAACGTCGGCGGAGGCACCGGCATGATCTGCAACGGATTCAAGGGCGGTACCGGCACATCGTCGCGGAAACTCGAGGCCGCTGCCGGCGGCTACACCGTCGGCGTGCTTGTGCAGTGCAATTACGGTTCATCCAACCAGCTGCGCGTTGCCGGAATTCCAGTCGCGCGCGAGATGAAATTGAACCCGCCCTGCGTTGAGAAAAAGCTCGATCCACCAATCCTCGACTGGGATGGCACGCCTGCTCCGGTCTGTGCCCCGGGCGTCGTCACGACTGCCGACGGCGTGCGCGCGCCGGAAATGGGATCGATCATCGTGATCGTTGCCACGGACGCGCCGCTGACTCCCGATCAACTCAAACGCCTCGCCCGACGCGTGTCCGTCGGCTTGGGACGAGTGGGAGCGATCGAAGGCGACGAATCCGGCGACATCTTCCTCGCCTTCTCCACCGCCAACCCCGGTGCCGACGAAGGCAATAGCGCGGCACCGCCCTATAACATTCCCAATGCAAAAATCGAGCGCGTGCAAAGCTGGAAAATGGATTCCTTATTCACCGCCGTCGTGCAGGCAGTGGAAGAGTCCGTGATTAATACCGTAATCGCTGCCAAAACCATGACCGGCGCCGACTACTGGGTTGTCCCCGCCATCCCGCATGATCAACTGCAGGATGTGCTGCGCAAACACGGCATGCTGAAACAATGACGTTGGCATCGGCGCTGCCCCAGGCTGCTTGATTGTCGGCGGCGCTGCTTATTTCGGGCAGCCACTTCTGATGGCGAACGGAGAAGAGGGCGGCGGTGGTGGAGGGGGTGGCGGCGTTTCGTCGCCGCTCGACGGCGACTTCAGCCTCGGATCAACAACCGGGCCCGATTCCTTCAGCAGTGTCGTCTTCACTTCAAGTTTTTGATGAGCGACCGCGTCAATCTCTGTCTCGAACGTTTGATATCCCGGCAGCGCAATGCGGATTCGGTGCGGTCCAGGCGGCACGAGCAGCGCATGTCCCAGGCCCTGGAATTCGCCGACGTGTCCTATGAGTTGGCCGTCGATGAAGACCGCGGCGCGCAGCGGATTCACGGTCATCTTCAGGCTGGCCATCGGCCCGGAATAGGCGGTCGTAGGCGCCTTCTGCATCTCGACCATAACTGTCAGCTTTTTATCCGGTTCGACGTTCACGGTCTGGTTGAAATCCTGGTAGCCATCCTGCCGCACGCTGATGGTGTGCTCACCAGGCAGCAAGAGAATCTTCTTGTTTCCTTTGAGTTCTTTCAGGTAGCCCACGTACTGTCCGTCAACCCACACGCCGGAATCGCGCTCGACCTTGGTTTGTCCTCTGAGTTCAACTTCGCCCATGACTTTATTACTCGCGTAGAGTGACGGCGCGAGAAGCAGGATGGCAAGCGCCAGCCGAATCCACGCGTATGGCTGTTGCCACATCACCGTTAATGTTCGCGTCATATGTGTTCGCGCGGGCTGGCCAAACGCGCTGGATATTAGAAGCCAAGGGAGGCCCATCTGTTGTCGTGCGGGTAAACATGAGTCAAAAATACGCTGAAAGTGTTCCTGAAGGAACACTGTGCAAAACCTTGAAAACAGGCGTTTGTAAGCGTTTGATATGGCAGGATTTGTTCAGGCGGTATTGTGTTTTCCGTGAGTTAGCCTGTGGAAGAAAATTGGCAAAAACGTCTACGAAAGTAGACTTGACAAGGCGAAAAATGCGGATTGTATGTACACAAGTGTACGTGCGCAGAGATCCCTCATTCAGGCAAGAACCGGGCTTTCACCCCAGTCCGCGAATGGCGCGCGGTCTAGGAACCCCTGGCTTGAATGGGCACCGAAGATAACTCAGCACTTACCTCAATTACTTCCCGCTCGTGCTGCACTGGCTAAGTTCGCGAACGCTGTGCACCTGAAACGGATTCTCGCCCGCGTTTTTCCCAAGATTCTTTCCGCTGCTGCCGGGGGTTGCAGTTTGCCCGGAGGTCCCTGTCGGCATGCCCATCACTTCCACGTCATCGCCGACGTATTTGGAAAGATCGCTGTGTCGTCCGAATAGCGAGTAGCTGGTTCCGGTAGAGACATCCTTGATCTGGTACTCTCCGTTAGCTTGCCGGAGACAGCCGGTCACGCGAACGTCACCGTTGGGGTTGGCGTGGCCTGCCTGCGAGCTCTCCTGTTGCGAGGAAGCAGAGGCGCTTTGGTTGTAGGAGGCGGAAGAGTTTTGTGAGTTGCTGGATTGGGCCATCACCCAGGCCGCACAGCAGAGAACGGTAGCGAGCAGGAAAACGTGTTTCATAGCATGCCTCAGTTTGTCATTTGTGGGACGGCAGGCAGAGAGCGACCCCGTGTGCAAATGGGATGCATGGACGATGGAAGCTGTTGTCGACGAGAGGGCCTGCTTCCCAGTCTTCGAAAACCGCGAGCGGTGGGGCACCCGCGGACCGGCACAGAAGCCTGAAGGTGCGATCGAGTGCGACACTCGGATTTGCTAGTAGAATGTCGGCGTCGCATGAAAACTCAAGTGCTGACAACCGCAAGCTGGTTGTCATTTGCCGCCATCTTGTATCTCATCCTCTCGGAGACTCTATCGCGCTGGGTGAGTTTACCCAATCTTGGCAACATTGGGTTCACGCTGGTGTTCGTTGTTTTCGCGGTGCTGCATTGCGCAGCGGCTGAAGGCGGACGATTCACGGCGGAGTTTTTCACGATCTCTGCCGTGGTTTCGTATTGCATGGAAGAAGCCGGCGTACGCACGGGGCTGCTGTTTGGCCCGTATCACTACGGCGACACGCTGGGGGCGAAGCTGGGAGACGTGCCGGCGATTATCCCACTGGCGTGGTTCATGATGGTCTATCCGTGCTGGGTGGTGGCGCGGACGCTGCTGCGCGGCACCGAGATGCGGACAATGGTCGGGCTGGCGATGCTCTCATTGGCGGCCGCGCTGGTGATGACCGGGTGGGATATGGTGATGGATCCGGGCATGGCGGCGGCGCACAACTGGGTGTGGGAGCAGGGCGGGGAGTATTTTGGTGTGCCGTTGCGAAATTATTTTGGCTGGGTGGAGACGACGTTCCTTATTTATTGGCTGGCGGGGTGGTTGTGGCGCGGGCGGCGGCGCGGAGCGAGTGTGACGAAGAATTTTGCGGCGCTGCCGGTGATTCTGTATGCGTTTTACGCGCTGCGCTATGTGATGTCGAATCGGATTGCGGCGCTGCGGGCGGTAGCAGTGTTTTCGATGGGATTGCCGGCGGTGCTGGCGCTGGCGAGGATAAGGGAGGGGGGAGATGCAAAGTCGGGAACGGACAAATCTGATTGAGGAACTCAAAGGGCGCCCGCGCCCTTTTCAAGCCAATCGTCGGTGGGGAGAGCTGAGGTCTGGACTTTTGCCGCCCTTTGAAAACCGCGAAGGATGGGAGGTAGACAGTTCAAATGGGTCACATATCCCACTCAAGCCAACACCGGGCTTGAGTGGGACGCTCGATCGTTTCACAGCGTTTGCGTCTAGTCGAAGCTCTTGTGAAGGGTGGCGACGGTGATGTGCGGCCATCCCAGATTTGTGTATTTTGAGGGATTTCCGTTCAACAGATGGAAGATAGGGAAGTTCAGCACGACCATCTGCGCGTACTGCAGTTGCATGAACGTGTCTCCAGTTTTCTTGTTTGATACCTTCTCGATCCAGAATGTGGCATACACGACTGCAGTTTCCGCGTTCTCCTGCAGTTGTGTTTGTGGGCCGACAACGATGCTCTCGCCAATCAGGAATTGAATATTCTCAATTCCTCCGCCAAATTGGGGCACATTGACTGGAACCGTCGGTCCTGCCGCGCCGGAGTTTGGATTCTTTAAGAAGGTCACAGGCGAGACGGTGGAAATATTCAGCGACACACCCTCGAATGTGTATCCCGCATCCACAAGGTTTTGCACTTCTTTCTGCAGCAGCAAGATGGGATCGTTGATCACATCCTGCATCGGGACGCCGTCAATGTTCGCGGGGAGCGGCGGCTCAGCGGGGGTTGTGTCGAAAGGCGTGCGCGTGTTCAACGTGAACGGCGGGTTAAGCGGTCCGGGAGGGATCGGTCCAATTGGTATTGTGATGTCGTACTCCGGAAACGGTGGTGCGGGAACGGTCGGTGCAGTCAACTTTTCGGAAGATCCCGCCGCGTTAAATACGATTGCGGGGGCGGTCGGCGGAACGCCGAATGGCGTGCTGTTGAACGAGGGAAACAGCGAAAAATTGTATTGGCTGCCTCCGACGGTGAGCGCCGGAGCCCCGCTGAACGGCGCGGCGATTCCCTCCGCAAGAATCGAGTTTCCGTGCGGAATGGTCCCCATGCGAGCGACGAGTTGCTGCGGCTTTGGGACGCTCTCGGGTGGAAACGTTGTGGCCGGCTGAGTGATCCAGATGCCCGGCTCGATATGCAAGGCGCCATCTTTGCCGGCATCTGCGATTTGTTGTAAGTAGGTTAGCCCGAATAGTTCGATGTCATCCTGACCGAATCCGCGATTCGGAATGGCCGAGCCAATTGCGGTGAATTGCAATGTCTCCCTCGTCTGATTCAGTTGCAGGTACAGATCGGTCTTGTCGTGGAAGTCGGGCCGCGCGATCAAGTTGAAACCGTGGCCTTTCCAGGTTCCGGCGAGGTCTGCCAAAAGTCCCAACTGCTCGAGTACGGTTCGATTGTCGGGAGCGATGCGAGTGGACGAAATCCTTTTTCCAATGACGGGTGTCATTTCTTCCTCCTTCTTTTTGTCGTAGTCAGTTTGAGCGGGTCTCGCGATCGACCTTTCTTGGCGAGCTGCGGCGCTGGCTCAAAAATGGCGTAGTGGTCCGCGTGCGGGATGACTTGTTCGAACCGCAGTCTGGATTCACGCCCCAATCAGGCCAGATCGAAAGGAAAGCGGGCCCCGTGCCCGCGGAGGAAGAGTAGGAAGTCTACAGGTTTTGGAGAGGTAGGCTTAAGAAAAGCGAGATTTGTTTCATTTCCCGGACAGGAGTGTGCAACTTATCCGCCCGGAATATAGCGCATAACCACGTCTATCTTGGTCTTGTAGTTTTTATATCGGGCTGGTTCAGTGATGTATCTTGATGTTAGCGAGGTGTCAAGTTGGCGGGTAAGTTGTCCGGTTTTTGTAAAGAGTGAGTGGCCCAGTGTACGGTGCAGACGCTTCGGCCGTACGAAGCCGGGGAACATCTGGCGATTGCGTCAGGGGCGCTGGGATATCAGGGGTTTCCCTCAGGGGCTAAAGCCCCGATTCTCTTGGGCTCTTTTTGGCACGGCTGAAGCCGCGCCCTTCCCGTTCGTGTTGTTGACAGATTCCTAGTGTTCCGTTCCAGGTCTGGAACAATGTCAGTGCGGAGAATCCCTCGATGGGTTCGTTGTAGTTGGGCGGTGATAGGGATCCTTCGACTGCGGTTGGACTTTGCGCATCGCCGCTAAGTCCAACCCTCGATCAGGATCACAAAATCACTGATGCGGATGTGACACGGGCTTACTGGGACAGAATATTAAATTGCCCACCCTGTCGCACAAAAACGCAACAAGGGTGAGGCAACCCCGCTGTGGCGCGGCTGAAGCCGCGCCCTTTCAAAGCTACTCTTTCATTCCCAGCTGCCAGAACAGGAATGAATAGATATCGGTGAATTCTTCTATCTGCTTGGTGACGGGCTTGCCGGCGCCGTGGCCGGCCTTCGATTCGATTCTTAATAATATCGGGCGGATTTTACTCTCTCCGTTCTTCGCCTCGGCCTGCATTTCTGCGGTCATCTTTTTGGCGTGCATGGGATCGACGCGCGTGTCGGTGTCGGCGGTCATGAAGAGGACCGCAGGATACTCGACGCCGGCCTTTACGTGATGATAGGGCGAATAAGCGTAAAGCCACTTGAACTGCTCGGCGTTGTCGGCGCTGCCGTATTCGGGGATCCAAAGCTTCGCGATTTGAAAATTCTGGTAGTGCAGCATATCGAGCAGCGGCACCTGGCAGATGACGGCGCGGAATAGGTCAGGGCGCTGCGTGATCATGGCGCCCATGAGCAGGCCGCCGTTGGATCCGCCCTGAATGGCGAGATGATTTTTGTCGGTATATTTTTCTGAGATGAGATGCTCGGCGGCGGCGATCATGTCGTCGAAGACGTTCTGCTTTTTGTCGAGCATGCCGGCGCGGTGCCAGTCTTCGCCGAATTCGGCTCCGCCGCGCAGGTTGGCGACAGCGAAGACTCCGCCGTGCTCCATCCAGAGATAGGCGGTGCGGCTGAAGGTGGGAGTGAGGCTGACGTTGAATCCGCCATAGCCGGTGAGCAGAGTGGGATTGTGGCCGTTTTTCAGCAGACCTTTTTTGTGGACGACGAACATGGGCACGCGGGTGCCGTCTTTGGAGTTGAACCATTCTTGCGCGACTTCGTAGGCGGCGGGGTCGATGGAAGGGGCGGAGACTTTGGACCAAAGGGTGGTCTCGCCGTGTACCGGGAACGACTGCGGCGTACCGTTGATGATTGTGGTCGTCAGCGCTGGTTTGAGAGGCACGCGGTAAATGCAGGGTGGAACGGTAAAGGACTGAAAGCCGAAGAATAGCTCATTGCTGTTCCATTTACCGGTAGTCGCGAAAACGGAGCCAATACCGGGCAGGGCGATATCACGGTCCTTTTTTCCATCCAGGTCGAACAATTTCAGTTGTGATGTCGCATTGTGCTCGTATTGCGCGAAAAGTTTTCCACCGTAGACCGCCACGCCCTGCAGCACTGCATCGGACTGGGGGATGATTTCTTTCCATGCTTCGCGATCGTAATTGCCGGCATCAGTGACGAAAACGCGATAGCGGGGCGCATCTTCATCGGTCGTGATGTAAACCTTGCCGTTGTAAATATCGGCGCCATAAAGAAAATTCTTGCCGCTGGTCAGGCTAGTGGGTGGCGTGTTCTTCTTAAGGTCCATTAAATAGAGTTCGGACTTCGTCCATCCCTCAGAAACGTTGATTAGCAGCCAGTTGCCATCATTGGAGAGCGAGACGCTGGGCCAGTCTTCGGGATCGCGGCCTTCGCCAAAGATCTTGTCGTCGGTGTCGACCGGGCTGCCGAGCAGATGAAAGAAGACGTGGCGGTTGTACATCTCCTCGCCGGAGGGAACGTCGCCGGGCTGGGGATAGCGCGTGTAGTAAAAGCCACTATTGTCGTGCAGCCATGCGACCGAGGCGGCACGCGTGCGTTCGATGGTGTCGGGAAGAATTGTGCCAGTTTTGGTTTCGATGATGTGCAGCGTAGACATCTCCGAGCCGCCAGCAGACGTGCCGTAGGCGACATACTTGCCGTTGTAGCTGGGCTCGAACCAGTCGAGCGCGATAGTGCCATCAGCGGCCAGCATGTTGGCGTCGATGAGAACGCGTTCCGGACCTTGATCTTTCTTTGGTACACCGTCTGGCCCGCCGGATTCGCCGCGTTCGCGAACGTAGAGCACGGGCTGGTTCTGCATGCCCTCGCGTCGCGTATAGAAGTAATAATGTCCAGCGATCTGCGGAGGCGTGACAATGCCGATGGAAAGCAATTCAGTCAGGCGCTTGTGAATGGCGTCGCGGCCGGAGAGGGGGTCGAGAATGGCGCGTGTGTACGCGTTTTCTTGATGGACCCACTTCTGCGTCTCAGGACTGTTGGCGTCTTCGAGCCAGTGATAGTTGTCGATGATTTTGGTGCCGTGAAAGTCCTCTTCGTAGGGCTCGATGGCCGCTCTGGGCGGAGCGGCTGGAGGCGAGGTAGAGGACTTGGAATTGTCGGCGGCATAAACTGTGGCGGCGACGATCAGCAGAAATGAAAGAGAAGAGAACAGAGCGAAGGAATGAACAGGAAAGAGCAAACGAAATCCTCCTGACATGGAACACCTCGGAAGCTAATCACCTCGGAAAAGGTGGGGGCAACGCGTCAAGCGTATCAAAATTGTGGCGGCGAGATTCAAGAAATGACTGTATTCGCGTCCTGACCGCGGACGTTGCTGGTCAAGAGTTTCCGCTGAAGGTGCCCGCTCAAAAAATGGTTGTTGGCAGAGAGGCAAGGTCAAGATAGAAAGCTTCCCCGGGGCACGCTGAGATGCTATGATGATTCTGGAAAATCAGAAGGTCCGACCATCAGCGCCGGGCCGACAACACTCCTCAGTAGCTCAATGGCAGAGCATTCGGCTGTTAACCGAAGGGTTGTAGGTTCGAGTCCTACCTGAGGAGCCATTCTATCAATGGCTTACAGCGTGGTGAAATCAGTTGGAAATCAGGTTTCAAGAGCAAGGCTCGCTACTTTTGAACTGGCTTCCTGCATTTCTCCCGTCACCACATCGCCGTAAATATTGAGCGTGGTTTGGATGTCACTGTGTCGCATCAACCGTTGCTGCACAGTGAGAGCCGTCCCTACCGCGTCCAGCCATGAACGGTACGTGTGACGAAAGCTATGCGTTCCCAACCTGCCTAGCCCTGACGCACTTGAAGCATCTTGCAAAGCTCTCCAATAGCCCGTGTACGAGTAGGGCAGCCGGCCGAACTTCAGCGGCGACGGAAACATCCAATCGTCCGCTCCGCGGAACTCGGAGCGCCGCCTCGGGTTAGTCCCGACAGGAATTGCGCCGGACCACATAGCGTAATCCACTAGGCGGTGGAGCAGTTCCCGCAGATGGCCGCGCGTCTTTGGAGCAAGTGGCAGAGAATCAAGCCACAGCTCCACTGGGCGAGGCTGCAGGTCAGTGATGAGACGATCGCCCCAATGCCCCAGAGCGTACTTGTTGAGCCACAAGCCAGCAACGCGCTGTGTGCTATGACGGAGCTTAGGCAACTTCTCCGCTCGATACTGCTCGACAATCCAGCGCACATCCCGGCCGACACCGAGGTGGGCGACGTCTTCAAACCGCGGAAGACTTGTTGCAATGGATGCTGATGGCTTGTGAGATGAATCCGTTGACCTGGATTTCAATGGAGTAACTTGCGCCGACAAGGTTGTGAGAAATTGCACTGCTATCGAAAGGAGGATGCTCCAATACAGAGAAGGGGCCCGCATAGGAATGCCCGATTATATAAGGCCAGAGAACTACCCAAATTTCCGACCACCCAAACCGGAATTCGGGAGGCCGTGTGAAGCTCAGGGATTCAGCCGCAAGTCGGGTCTATTTAATTGCGAACGCAAGCTTCCCAGGATGTTGGCCCCGACTTGCTTTGACCCAGGACTCAGTTGTGCCCGCAGCAGTGCCGCGAGCGGCGAATCGCGGTCTGGTCGAGTCGGCGGATTGAATGCTGTATTGGTCCACGGAAGGGGCATAAAACCAGTCACTTTGGCCGTCGCTCACGCGAATACGTCGAGTGCCAGCTCCCTCAGACTCCCAATGATATTTTTGATCCGCTGCTGCGACCATGTAAGACTGCCGCGACCAGCCACCCGGAAACGGAGTTGAGGAGGTAATCTTTGCTTCGAACTCGATGCGAAATGATTTTGCATTGCGGTAACGCGCGGCAGCATCGCGGAGCAGTGCTTTTGCATCAGATTGCAATCCGAAGAGTGGCGTGACCGAGAGGAGAAGTACTGCGGTAATGACTGTTCTTTGCATAGATCCTCCCGGCGATCAAGATAGAATTATCGTACTCGAAGGCTGGACTTTTACGGGGGCTTGCGAAACCCTGAACGTGCATTAGCCAAGAGGAAGAGATTGATCCAGAGTAGAGACAGACACCACAGTTGAAACGGTGCGCCGTGCATCTCTGGGATGCTCATTTAGTATTCGCCTCTGGTCGGCCCGAAAATATGTCTTCTGAATAGTCTGCAGTGCGCTGCTCATACAAACCCAGGAGGCCACGTTTTCTTATGTCGAGATATTTGGTGCCCCGCCGGGTCCAGCTAGCCTTGAGCATTATTCTGACGGCAGTTGTATGCGTTCCTTTTTGCTTTTCCCAAGCACGCCACAAAAGCAGGATTTTCGGCGGCTACTTTGAAGAATGGGGCGTGAATTACGCCGGTTACAACATTGCCGATTTGCAAAAAAATGGTGCGGCTGATGAATTGACACACCTGATTTATGCCTTCGGAAATGTAACCCCGACCAATCCGCCGGCGTGCGCCATTGCCGATGCTGTGGCCGCTTACCAGAATGCGAGCGTGCCGAGCGTCAGCGGCAAGGCATACACTGCTCCGCTCTACGGAAATTTTGGCGCGATCCAACAACTGAAGGAACTTCATCCCAAGTTAAGGGTCTTGATTTCTCTGGGTGGACAAGCGGGCGACGTTAGGGGATTTGTGACCGCTGCAGCTACCCCGGCTGGCCGGACTGCGCTCGCCTCTTCGTGCATCAATTTGTTTGTGAAGGGAAATATCGCCCCCGCGGTAACGGCACGGGGTTTGTTCGACGGCTTCAACATCGACTGGGAATTTCCCGGTCCAGCGGACAAGCAGAACTTCACGGCGCTGCTGAAAGAGTTCCGCACGCAACTTAACGCTTTGTCGAAAACGACGAAAAAAAACTATGTCTTGACATTCGATTCGCCGGCCAGTCCGAAAAAATACGTGAGCATCGATCTGAAGGCAGTGGCAGCGCAGGTAGATTTTCTTACCATCGACGGCTACGACTATGCATCAAGCGAGGACAAGCAAACCAACGAATCGTCCTCGCTGTATGACACGGATGCAGATCCTTTGCACGCCGAAGCGCGTTACATCGATGAGACTGTAAGAGCGTATCTTCAAGCTGGCGTACCGTCGTTCAAATACACCATGGGTTTGCCGTTGTATGGCGTGGGCTGGACAGGCGTACGCAACCAGAACCACGGTTTGTATCAGAACGCGACCGGTCCCTCTCCGGTACTCCTCGCCGATGGATCTGGACTATGCCCGAATCCAGAGAAGACGCACGCATCGCCAGGTTGTGACACGATATTGACCCCGGGATTTGCCACCTACTCGACCATCGAGAACCTCACCAATAGGAACGGTTCCAGCGCCTGGTACGATTCGGCCAGAGTCGGAGCGACGCTCTACAATCCGTCGACTGGAACTTTCTATTCGTACGATACGCCCGCCTCAGTTGCAGCGAAGACTTCGTATATCAAGAGGCACAAGCTTGGTGGCGCATATGTGTGGGCATTGAATATGGACGATGCCGGCGCTTCCCTGACCAAAGCCATTGCGGCCAGCTTGAAGTGATCGAGGTCCAGGTTACGGAATAAAACGAAGGCAGGCTGATTGAAAAAGAATCAGCCTCTTTTTTGGGTAGTTGGGGATGCACTTTCGTCTGAGTTCGTTTTTCGTAACACAATCTTGAGAAATTCCGCTTTTTCCACACGCGGGGAGAATTCCAACTCAATCCCAACCTGAAGATATTGATCTCCATCGGCGGATGGAATCCTCCCACCTACAACCAGCTTTTCGACCTGGCAGCCAGCACGGAGACTCAACTACAGGCGTTTGTCAGCTCATGCATTAACATGTTCATCCAGGGCAACATCGCCTCGGGTGTTTCTACCGGCACTCTCTTCGATGGCATCGATCTCGATTGGGAGTTCCCGAACGCAAACGACACATCCAACTTCACCGCGTTGTTGACCGAGTTCCGGAACGAGCTGACTACGTTGACGCAAAGCACCGGTAAAACGTATCAGCTATTAGCTGATTTGGCTGCCGGGCTCTCAACTCCGGGCGCGGCGCAGGACTCAGGCAACGATGGAGGGTATGACACTATCGACATCCCTGCGGTCGCTGCGGAGTTGGACTATATGAACATCGACGGTTATAACTACGCCGGAGACTGGTCGAACGCCACGAATGACGCGTCTGCTTTGTATGACGAGACTGAGAATCCACTGTACGGAACTCCGGCTGACGACATCGATGCGACGGTGCAGTACTACCTTGCGCAGGGTGCGCCGCCAGCCAAGTACACCATGGGCTTCCCGCTCTATGGTGCGGGCTGGGCTGGAGGCCTAACATCAGCGAACAGCGGCATGTACCAGAACGCAACCGGAGTTACGGATCCAACAGGAGCTCTTACTCCGAATGGAACTTCACCGGTTCCGAATGCCAATCGAGTGGGAAATTGCCCGATGGGCGACAATCAAGGTAGTCCGGCTGCCGGATGCGACGTGCTGTTGACCGACGGCCTCGCCACGTATGGGACAATCGTAACCCTGTTGAACAACGGCTTCACCTCCAGCTATGACTCGACCCGCTGTGCGACTCGCATGTTCAACCCAACCACCCTCATTGCATTCAGCTATGACAATGCGACTTCGGTGCAGTGCAAGGTGAACTTCATCAAGTCCCAAGGCTTCGGCGGCGGCTACGTTTGGGCGTTGAAAGATGACGACCCGAATGGAGACCTGACGAAAGCCATTGCGAACGATCTCAATCCGTAGAGATTTATCGCCAAACAATCAAAGGCAGACTGACTACGTGCCAGTCTGCCTTTTACTTTCGTTAAATGCGTTGATACTTATGCGGCGCGAAGCAGCGCTGGCGGCACGACCATCTCAACAAGTCCTGTGGGAACATCATAGACGAGGCCCGAAATAAGCCACTCGCGCGGCAACTGCGGAATCGTTCGAAGCAAAGCAACGTCTACGGCAACCGCTGCCCGGGGATCGGTAACGTTTTTTTTCTTGAGTTCTCCCTCGGTAGTTTGAAAATAACGCGTCAGCAGGGCGGGATCGCCGACGAGGCGCGTGATGCCGCAATCTGTGTGCTGAAGTACGATGAGGTGAAACTCACCTCCGCCTCCAGGGATCGCTCCGGCAACCTCACCGATCCGCCCGAGTAGAGCCAACTGCTCCAACAACCCAGGAGTGATTCGACCGCCGATGTTGCGCATCACGACCGCCTCGCCAGATTTGATTCCGAGTACGTGAGCCGGATCCACACGCATATCAGCGCAACCGATAATAATCGCTTTTACATTGGGGAGCGCACGAGGCATAGGTTCTCGTGCGGCAGACTGGCTAGCAGCAAAATTTTTGTTACGTTCCAAGAAGGAGTCGAGAGTGTTCATATTCGTTGTCCTCCGGCCGAAAGGATTCTGGGAAGCGATTCTGGGACTCACGATTTTTTCTCGCAAGAGCGTCTGCCGACAATGAACCCACGATTCCTGCAAAAACGATGAGGGATGGAGTGGATGCGCTCGAAGATGAGCTGTTGGGGACCTGCCAAACCAAACCCGCGGGCCCTCAAGACGAAACGGCAGACCGAACCTTCTGGTCCAGCCTGCCGTGATAGTTCTAGATGCTTCCTACGCTATCGACCAAGGCCCAACGCCATGGTCTTGACCATGGTGCCGTTCGAATCATCGTCCTTCAGAGCCCACACGTAGGCGCCGCCGAGACCTCCGGGAACCTTGAAATCAATGTAGAGCATCTTCAGAAACGCACTGCTGGGATTGTCGAATGTGTAGAACGTGCCGGGATTCGAATCGTACAGCGAAACTGCGACTCGTAGAGGATCATAGTACAGGCTGTATCCATTCGATTGGAGGTTAACCAAAGTTCCATAAGTGGCTAGACCGGGAGTTAGCAACGGATCGCATCCTGGTGTGTTACCACTCAAGTCTGTGCATAAACCAGTCCCATTAGCCAATGGAACCGGGGATGGTCCCATCGAATTCTGATACAAGCCGTGATCGACGTTCGGAACCCCCGTCCAACCGGCGCCATAGAGTGGAAGTCCCATCGTGTATTTATGCGGTGGCACACCTGCCGCGAGGTAGGCATTCACGGTCGCATCAATGTCGAGATTCTGTCCGTACAAGGGATCCTGCTTGTCGTCAAACAATGACGACGCATCGTTGGTTTGAGTGTCCCATGAGCCGGAATAGTTGTAACCGTCAATGGTGATGAAATCAACCTGCTTGGCGGCAGTTTTGAGATTGATATTGACGTAATTCTGTGCACCAGCCGGGCCGTCGAAAGACAAGACGTATTGCTTGCCGGTGGATGCGCTGAGGGCGTTCAGCTGGCTGCGGAACTCAGCCAATAGCGCGGTAAAGTTTTGCGTGTCGGTTGCGGTCGGGAATTCCCAATCGATATTGAACCCGTCGAAAAGACCTGGGGCGCTGATGCCTTCAGCAATATTGCCTTGGATGAAGATGTTAATGCAGGAGGCCGCAAGCGCCTGACGTCCTGCGGCGGTGCTGGCTGCAGTCACAAACGCCGCAGTATTTGTTGCGGACGCACCGCCCAGCGACATTAACACCTTCAGGTTGGGATGCAGTTGCTTCAGCTGCTGGATAGCGGCGAAGTTTCCATACAGCGGTCCTGTATAGGCGGAACCGCTAACGCTTGGCAGATAAGGATCCTGATAGTCAGCCCACGTGTCGGCAAAGGTGCATGCCGGCGTCGGCGTTGCGGTTACGTTGCCGAACGCGTAAATGAGATGGGTGAGATCATTCGCGACACCGTTCTGCTGTAGATTCGCGATGTTATAACCGGCGTAATAGATACTCCACTCTTCAAAGTAACCTCCCAGAACCTTTTGTTGCGCGAATGATGGAGCCACTGAAGCAACCGTCAACAGGGTGATCAGTAGGATTTGGCGGCGGGGCGAAAACTTCTTTGACATGGCAAGCCCTCCAATGTTGCGAAAGTACGGACGGCGCGGAGTATAGTACTATATAGCTCATTTGGCAACTGTGCACCGGACATGAGGCACGCACGGAAGCTATTGGCTGCTTCACTATATAGCGGTGCATGCCGCAATAATCAGGCATGCTTCGGTGTGTTGCTCTGAATTACTGCACAAGAAGTTCAGCGGAAACGGCGGATGAAAAGAGTGTGGCGTTCGGAACGGTAAAAGCCTACGACATAGATGGTAGCTCTGCCGGTGGACGAGTAGATTACTTGTCGGATGCGCAATACCGAGGCTCCGCTCGGCACTCCCAATAACTCGGCGACGTTTGCCTCTGCCGCGGTCGCATCAACTTCCTCGTCCGCATACGCCAGTTCGAGCTTGTAGTCGGATTCCAGGGTCGCAAACAGAGACGACCTGGCCAAAGGGGCTTTCACCAGAGCGGCGAATTCCTTTGCCGCGAGATAGCAAGTCTCTAAAGCAAATGGGGCGTCGCCAGTTTCGCGCAAGCGCTCGATCTTCACCAGAGCGCTGGTAGCGGGTAAGCCGAGTCGAGCGGCCACTTCTGCCTCGTGTTCCACAATTTTGGCGACCAACACCCGCGAACGCGGAGTCAATCCGCGACTCGACATCTGTTCGGTGTAACTCATCAGCTTATTGAAATGGATCTTGGGCGCGGCGACAAACGTTCCCGCTCCCCGTCGACGTTCGACGATGCCTTCGTGCTCCAGGCCGGCCAGAGCATGGCGTGCCGTCATCAGGCTAACTTTGTGGATTCGGGCCAGTTCCCGCTCAGAAGCGACCGCGTCTCCGGGCTTCAGCTCCGAAGAGTCAATCCGAGTGCGGATTGCGTTCTGAATCTTCTTATAAGCTGGAGTCCCGTTTCGGGAATTTCTGGTCATGAGATTGACCTATGCGCGCCTTTCCATATGCTATATAGCTTAATTACGGCCGCCTGTAAAACCAAAAATTGAAGCCTTCACAAAGGTGGGGCTTCGGTAGCTGGAGGCCGGACGATATGTTCGGTTAGCCCAGAATATCCGAATAAGTCCGTTGAAATAAGTGGCTTGGTCCCATTGCAAAACTGCTTCTCCCCCCAGAGAGGCTCAAGCGGCCGGGGATCACTGGCTGAGGACGTGCCTCATCTCCGTTATTCTCGATTCCCGAACATTTTCCTCTTGACGACGCTTGGATAGATGCTATATAGCATAGTCGGTTCGTATTAAAGCATTTGTATTACCTTTCTTGGGTCGGGGACGCATCTTTTAGGAGGCGTGTGATGAAGCAGTCTGCTTCTGTTGAGAATCTGTGCAGGACAGTACGGACGATTTGTTGTTTTTGCCTTGGCGTGTGCCTAATCCTTTTCAGCATGTCAGCGGCTGTTCTGGCTCAAGAGCTGGCAGCCACGCTGACCGGTACGGTCACCGATCCCAGCGGTGCCGTCATCCCGGGGGCAACCGTACTTGTGCACAGCCAGGAGACCGGGGCCGACGTGCGCACCGTGACCACCAGCGGTGCCGGCAATTTCAATATCACCAACATTCCCGCTGGCCGCTACACGGTGACCGTCAATAGCACGGGCTTCCAGACCTTCATCGCCAAAGACGTGATTTTGAACGTCGCAGAGAAGCACACGCTGGATGTGCAAATGAAAACCGGAAACACGACGGAGCGCGTGGAAGTGACCGCGGAGAACACCCCCATCCAGACCACGACGGCCGAGGAGTCCGGGACGGTGACCGGCGAGCAAGTGCGCGAGTTGGCGCTGGACAATCGTAATTTTGAGCAACTAGTGTTGCTCCAGCCCGGAGTTGCGAACCAACTCGGAGACAAGCCAGGGTTTGGATTGCAGAGCAATACAGAGATCTCAGTCAATGGCGCACGCACTGGCGCCAATAACTGGACGGTTGATGGTGCGGACATCAATGACAGCGGTTCGAACGGCACCCTGCTGAACACGCCCAGCATCGACGCCATTCAGGAATTCACGCTGGAGCGCAGCAACTATGACGCGTCTTTTGGACGCAGCGGCGGCGGCCAGGTCGTCGTGGCCACAAAGTCGGGCACAAATGAATTTCACGGCAGCGCCTACGAATTCAACCGCAACAACGATTACAACGCAAATACATTTACCAATCGTGGGCAAATTGCTTTGGCAATAGCGGGAGGGGCGACACCAGCTGAGGCTGCCGCGGCCAACCCAACGCCAGTCGAGCACTACAACGACTTCGGGTTCACTCTTGGCGGGCCGCTCATGATTCCGAAAGTCTACCAGCCGGTTAAGAACAAGACTTTTTTCTTCTGGGCAGAAGAATGGCGCAAAGCGAATATCCCAGCGCCGCAGACGTTTACTGTGCCGACTGCAGCGGAGCTCAGCGGAGTGTTTACTAGTCCGATCCCCATTGCCCCAGGTGGATGCGTTACCTCGTCGGCCGGCACCTACACCATAAGTCCAACGTGTTTCAGTGCGAACGCCCAAGCATATTTGAACGCCTTCATGGACAAGTACCCGGCCAATCCCAACGGCCAGTTGGTCACGAACTTTAGCGAATTGAGTAATTTCCGCGAAGACAATATCCGGCTCGACCAGAACGTCGGCAACAAAGTCCGGATTTACGCGCGCTACATGCAAGATTCCGTGCCAGAAACCTTCCCATTTGGTCTCTGGGGTTCCCCAAACTACCCTGGAGTTGAACCTACCTCGCTGAACGCTCCCGGCCGCAATCTGGTGATCAACGCCACTGCCACGCTTTCACCGAAGGTTGTGAACGAAGTGGAATTCGTCGACGCCTACGGTGCTATCAACTCCGTTCTTACCAACGCAATCGCAGACTCGACTGCATTCACCAGCACTCTGACCGGCATGACCACCTACCAGGACCCGTACGGACGTGCGCCGGGCATTAATTTCAATACATCGGGTAATGTGGGTTTGGCCAACCAGAGTGCACCTTATTTCGAACGGAATAAGGACCGCAATGTCTACGACAACATATCGTTTCAGCACGGTAACCACACCATTCGCGCCGGAGTTACAGCCGCATGGATGGTGAAAACGGAAAACGCCGACAATGGCGCCGCAACTTTCAACTTTTCAGACTCCAATGGAAATCCTGAGTTTGCGAACTTCCTTTTGGGCCAGGCAGATTCTTACTCTCAGGCGAGTAAAGATACGGTTCCGTATCTACACTACGTAAATTTCGAAGCTTACGTGCAGGATGACTGGAAGGTCACACCGAGATTAACGATTAACTTAGGTCTCAGATACAGCTTCTTCCCTTCCCCGCATGACAGCAAGGACACATTGCTGAACTTCGATCCCGCGTTCTTCAATTCGGCTAATGCACCAACCATCAATCCCGCCGACGGCACGATGGAGTTGGGCACTCCCAATGCCGACAGCGCGACCTACGCCAATGGTCTGATCTTCCCGACGGGTGGAACATGTTCGGCGGCGCAGGCGATTACGTCCACCGCCAGCTGTTCACCATTTGGAGGCTTGGTCAATCCGAACTCGAACAAGAACTTCGGGCCGCGCTTTGGTCTGGCTTACGATCCGTTTGGCAACGGGAAGTGGTCCATCCGCGCCGGCTACGGGATTTTCTATGACCGCACGCTGAACGGCATCTGGGAGCAAAATGCCTTTGACGATCCGCCGCTTGTTCAAACGTCAGCAATCAACAACAACGGAACCGTCAGCAACAATATCTTCGACAACGTGAACGCAGGAACAGCAGCACCGACACCTGTCACCCCGGTGAACATTGTGGTAACTGGAACCCCGATTTTCAAAGTTCCGAGTTATCAGGATTACAATGTTTCGGCCCAGCATGAATTAATGCGAAACACGGTGCTCGAGGTCGGTTTCGTCGGCACCAAAGGGACGCATCTGCTCGGCGACATGGATCTCAACCAACCCACAGTGGCAGCACGGCTGGCAAATCCCAACTCCGATGCGAATTCACTGGTGAATTGGGCTGGGTTTGGGTCCGTCCGATCGCGCAATCCGATATTCACCAGCAACTACAACTCGTTGCAGATTTCGCTGAATCGCCGCTTTACCGACGGCCTGACCCTGGGAGTCGCCTACACCTGGTCAAAGCTCCTGACCACACAATCAGTCGATCGCGACTCGGGCATACAGGACACTTACGATGTGAAGGCTGCGTACGGTTCGTCTACGCTGAATACTCCTCAGATATTCGTCCTCAGCTATGTTTACGATCTCCCGTTCTATAGGGACCAGAAAGGCTTCCTCGGTCGCGTAGCGGGAGGATGGGAGGTTTCCGGGATCACGAATATTCAGTCCGGTCAGTCGCTGACTGTAACCCAGGGTACCGATCCATTCGCCACTGCGGCAAACAACAACTCAGGGATTAATCTGGCGCGCGAAGGCCTGATTCAGATCCGAACGAATCAAACCCTGAGCAGTACGAGTGGGCCGAAGTCGGTGAATGAGTTCTTTAACACGAACGCCTTTGGCGGAGCCTCTGGCGCCTTCGGTACTGAGCGGCCGGGTGCCGTTCTAGGCCCGGGTTTTCAATTGTGGGATATCTCGCTCATTAAGAACATACAATTCGTCGAGCGAGTGCGCCTGCAGCTGCGGTTCGAAGGATTCAACGCGTTTAATCATGGGAGCCCAAACGCGGTTGACACTACGTTCGGCAGCAGTTCGTTTGGTCAAGTCACCGGTTACCACGACCCGCGGACTCTGCAGCTGGGGGCAAAATTGCAATTCTGATCGCTCCAGCAGTAGCAGATCGTCAGCGCACGCCCTCGCGGCGTGCGCTTTTTTTTCCGAAAATGTTGAGGAGGAGGATCTATTTCGGAGCCCCCAGGCTTTCGTTCTTCTTGATTGCCGCCTCGCGCTGCTTTTCCTGTAGGTCGACGGAGATCTGTTGCTCGCGTTTTCCTTCGGCGATTCGTCCCATTTGCCGCAACGCTGTTCCCAGGACAAAATGTGCCTCGGCATAGTTCGGATCAATTTGAATCGC
>Ga0335072_10004871_pt1 | contig 19837 bp, 18 predicted proteins | sample Lox_Sample_21_FD_206725 | JGI IMG/M metagenome (GOLD analysis project Ga0335072, IMG submission 206725) | Soil microbial communities from Loxahatchee National Wildlife Refuge, Florida, United States - Lox_Sample_2.1 | ecosystem: Environmental > Terrestrial > Soil > Wetlands | place: USA...
CTGGGGCGGTTTTGGTGATGTTTGCCCCGCAGGGCCAAGGAGGCGTTGGCCCTCCTGTCCAAATGGGCCGCCGCACATGTGATACATTCAGCTGCCGGCTAACTTGCAGGTCCGATCACCTGGCTGCCATGTCCGAGATTCAGGACGACAAGGCTCAATATTGCATCCCATTTATCCTTGAGCGGTTAGAAGCACACCGCCGACAGCATGAAGGCGAGGAGAATGTTCCGCCTTTCTTCTTAGGATTGAATGGCGTACAAGGAGCTGGCAAGACCGTTCTGGTAAACCTTCTCCCCCCTCCTGCGATCCATTCCTAACCACTCACTCCATCTAGGTCTCTATAATCCAATCAACACTCCAATCCCCACCGCACAACCTCCCCACCATCGTCTTCTCCCTCGACGACCTCTACCTCACCCACGCCGACCAAGTCTCACTCGCCCAATCCCACCCACACAACCCTCTCCTCCAGCATCGCGGCCAGCCCTCAACCCACGACATTCCTCTGGCTCTGTCAGTTTTCTCCTCTCTTTCCAAAAACCAACCCACTCGCATACCACAATATGACAAATCTGCCTTCTCCGGCCAAGGCGACCGCGTCCCACAGTCACAGTGGGAGCTGGTCAACGCACCCGATGCCCAGAAGCCACCCATAAAAGTCGTCCTCTTCGAAGGCTGGTCCGTCGGTTTTCGTCCCCTTCCCCCGGCCACCCTGCGCCAAAAATGGGAATCTGCAGCCGAAGCCGCCCGCACCGACCCCTCCAACTACAGCGGCCGCTTAGGCCACAACACCCTCTCTAGCATCCAAGACATCAATACCGCCCTTGAGGCCTACAACCAAATCACTGATCATCTCGACGCCTTCATTCACATAGACGCCCAGGACTCGCAGTACGTCTACAAGTGGCGGCTGCAGCAGGAAGCGGGCCTGCGCGAGACGAAGGGCGCGGGTATGACAGATGAACAAGTCAGGCACTTCGTTGACGGCTATTATCCTGCCTATGAACTCTTCACTGAGACTCTGCGGGTTGGTATCTTTGGGGAGGACAAGAGTCGCCAGCTGAGACTGGTGATCAGTCCGGACCGGAAAGTCATCAAGGTGGAGCGGCTGTAAGGTATTGAGGGAAAGGAGTGGCTTGAGGCCGGGATATGGTACCAGAGGCTCACCTACACTGTAGGACATCGGGATGCAGAGAACCACAAGATCACTCTACTGTGATGTGGAGATATGGGATAGATACCCGTCACCTGTACAAGCTGAGCAGCGAATCAGACATCCCTTTCCACGTGCCTCAAAATCCGATAACCATCAGTGCCTGACCTTCCTATCCCCATTCCCGTTTCTATAACTCCATACTCCTCACTTCTGTCTCGATGATTCTCCCATCAGACTACCCAACGGCCATTCTCAAACACTGCCTCGCACAGCGAAGCTGCTCCAATTTTCAGTGGTTGGTCCCTGATCAAAAGTAACCAAACTCTAAGTTCCGTTGGTGGTCCAATCACAGAAGACGGGCAGGGAAGACGAACAGGTCCTTCAATCAAAACCGCCTACCCAGAGTTCCGCGGGAAAGGGTGCTGGAAAACGGGAGGCACAGGAAGGTCCGGTCCGGATGGCAAATGACCCGGGTTTTGAAGCTACAGCTCCTAAACGACCGTTGTGGGAAGAAGCGGTCTGGCAAAGAGTGGGGTCGTCGTTGGTAAAGCCCTTGTGCGTCTGGCCTATTGGGGGTCGAACAGGTGGGGGTTAGTGGAAATTTCATGGGATGAGACAACGAGACGAGCTCGGCAAAGCAATTTTCTTGTCAAATGAGAATATAATCAGACATTTGACAGCACCCATCTGTAAACTTGAGTTACAGCTAGAGTGTAAAAAGTCAATGGCAGCAAGATTCGGAAAAGGACTTTGAGCTTGGCCAGTTCCCGAGAGGGGTAAGGGCGTCTATCTGATCATCAGTGGGATGCTAATGTCTACCATCAACGTCAATCGTGCATTTCGTCCATGGCCTTCCGAAACATGTCGCATCAATCTAAGCTTTCTTGTTGCCAATGCCCTTAAGCTCCACCTCACTATGACAGACTGGTCAGTATCAATAATGATTGCGTGGGGTGAGTTGACTGTTGGAGCTTGTGACGAGTGTTGGAAGGGGGAGGCGCCAATGGACTGTCACATGTGTTGCTTGTGCAGTATCGGGAATGGTCGCTGGAAGTAAAACGAGAGGTGGTTTGTGTGCGAAGGACATGAAAAAAGCATCCACTTACAAGATCAAGGTGGCATTAGGAGGGATCAGGTTAGGGAAACCACTGTAATCGCAAGGTCGTCAGCATATGATATGATGATTGAAAGGCAAGAAGCGAGTCGGAAGTGATGTGATGTGGAAAGTGGTTGGTTGGGTCTGCGAGATTCCGCCAATCGAATGGTCGCAAAACTGTTGGCGGGGAGTATCCGCAGGTTTTCAGGCTACACAGCCAATCCACCTGCAGAAATTTATGCAGGGACCAGCTCGCAGATTGAAAATCGACCTCAGTTCTGGGACATACCGATTGCCGTAGGCCATATGTCTGCAATAGTCATTGGGTCAGCTCAGGAAATAGCAAATCCGAGATTTCTGCCAGTAGTGCGGGGGATGTTCACTGGTTATCACCAAAACCAACAATCAAACGCAGCTTTCTCCAACTAACAAATTAGGAAGAAAATTCCAGGTGTTACAGGGCGCAGGTGTGAAATGAACCAGATGCAAGTTTCGCCATGTTCTTAGTTATTTGCGAGATTGTGAACTCACCCAGGAATTGTCAATACGCTCTTCTCGCCCAGTGTCATTCCCATCACACCCTCATCCCAGCCTAGAAGGGAGCCTGTTGTCAGGATTCGTCTCTGAAAGGGTTTGATGAAGCTTGCGGACCCTGGATAACTCGGCCGACCCCAATCTCAGTCTTGAAGTCACCGCGGTCTCTGGAGCTGTCGAATCTGTACGAAACCGTGAGTGATTGATCAAGTTGACAGGATTTTAGAACCACTCACTCCTTGCCTCGGTTCTGATTGTCGGTTGCGGAAGCGTCGTAAAGCCAGCCTGTGTATTGGATGGTAACTTCGTCACCCTTCTTTGGTGTGTCAACGCCGTTACCGCTCTTAATGAGCTTTTTGTGTAGTGTCTGAGACATGGTGGAAGGTTGAACTAGGTGGTAATGAGCTTGAGACTGACTATGGAAGGAGGAGGATGGTGACGGGCGATGATGTGTAGGCAGGAAGAGGTGTGGGTTCTTGGTACAGCCAGGATCCGGCGAGAGATCGAGAATTTATTTGCTTTTTGACGTGAGAGAGCAAACGTAACTTTCCGGGATTCGGCAGATCACCCAGGTGTGGGATGACAGACTCAAAGATTTCATGCAGAAGGTGGATGTAAGGGCCCGCTGCGTGCGACGATGTCTACAGAGTGTCGAGCAAGGAAGGCCAACCTGGTTACGGCGCTCTCGCTTCACCAGCGTCACAAAAGATATATTCGTAGCAACTAGGAATGGGTGATACGCTGCGGTATGTGCCGTCACTGCATTGCAGACGACATACTCCGTAGTTCAGTGAGACTGTTCACTGGACTCGTGTCCGCATTGGGCAGGACGGCGTTTGAGAAAATAGCAAGGGGGGGGCAGACACGTGTGGGGCCACTGCATGCACTGGCGCCCACCTTTTGCGACGCATTCGGGTCCTGTAGAGTACTGCTCGAGTCACCACTTGCTCAACTCTCTCTAACCTCAGTCTGAACCTCTTAAAAACTTGGTCGAACTCTGGAAGCGTTCCTCTTTGCCCCGATTCGTGCTCTCCCCTCACGCTTCTGCATCTCGGCCTCTGGCCCAGCAATTCGCCCCGACCGCTTCGTCACGGCTGGTCACCCTTTCATTCTTCACATATATGCGGGGGCTTGCCCTTGTGGCACTTTCCGGCCCCACCATCAAGCTTATTGCGATCTCGATACAGCCACATTCGCGTCTTCACACTAGATTACGCAGGAAAGCGGAAGTTTTGTATGGGGATAACGAATATTATAGCCGAAGGGGGAGGATTTTTGCAGGTACCTCTAGAACAATTAGGCCTCTATGCTTAATTGGTAACTTTGAAGCCCGGAAATTGAGGGTGAAGATACCCCCTTGGATCCAAAACTCTCTTAAGCTTCTGATTACACATTCGGAGCAAAACCTTCCTCTCCACTTTGTGGCACGAACTGCCTGAACGGGCCTAACACAGCGCCTTTTGTTTGCGTGTTACGGCCGTTCAAGACGGCGGAGCGGACGTAGCAGGTGCGAAGATGTCTCGAAGCACGTGATCGGCCATCAAGACCATCACTACGAGTAAACGGTCTTCTCCAGTGCAGCCGATGACTAGCATGTAATGTTGCTGCGACCGAAAAGGAGAATGAATCATCCAACGCTGTACAGAGCCTGCCCAATTCGCCGACTACGGAAATGTTCGGGCCACCTACGCACAGAAGTGGGAGTAGGCACGTAACTACTCAGACATGAAACCACGCCAGAGAGCCCAGAGCTCTACGTTTGCAATCCGTGCATTCGCGAAATCCGTTGAATTTGCCAAACTCGCCTTGGATGCGGGTGAAGAAGCTAATCCCTTGACCGAGATCGGCTTGTACGGTATTCTAACGTCCCGGATAACCGATCGACGTATTACTCGTTTAGAAGATCATTCTCTGGAGGGGTGGCTTACGTTGATATCAAGCACGGGCTAGACGGAAAGACCCGGTCGGCTGCATGGTGCGCTATATCGGCTTCTCGGGTCACATTTAAGTCGGCGGCCCTCGTCAAGAGCATGCTTTGATTGGCGAAGCAGCGAGTCATGCACCTTGACACCACTATAGTGCAATGTCGGCAGGAAAACCAGCCGAAAAGCATCAGGGCATGTGTGATGGGTAGCGAGACATGGGAGTGGTGACTCGAAGCCATAGGCCGCATCCGGTACCATCCGTGCAGGTTCTTGCCGTACTAGCCATTTTTCAGATGGGTCGGCAACGTAGTCTTCAGGGCATTCTACTGTTGCCGTCAACCCTCCAAAATGGGTGCTCTTTCAAGTCTTCGACGCTGATAGCCTCCACCACCAGATGCGGAAAGCGCGCATCGCGGGGCTTCTCCTGCCTCTCCTCCGTATGTCCCAGAAAATGAATCTCCTTGATCCCGACCTCCTCCAGAAACGGCAGCAACTTATGGTAATTCGTCCCAACCTGCTCAACCCCGTGACTGTCATCACTCACACAAAACCTCCCACCTCTCTTCAGAAATGCCTTACACACCTCCCCGGTCGGATACGGCTCCCTCATCCCCTTCCTCACTGCGCTGAAATTCAGCTCCACCAACCCACCGTAGCCCCTGATAAAGTCCAAATTCCTCAGCACCCTCTCCCACACTCCCTTCCACCGCCCCAACCTCCCGTCCGGCTCCTCACTCATCAACCGAATCAGATCCAAATGCCCCACCACCGCCGGCCTGACAGCCCTCAACATCTCAAACTGCGCATCAAAGTAATCCTCAAACAACCTCTCCTCACTGCCCCCACTCCCTTCCCTCTTCGCCCTTCTATACTCGTCCGCCGAATAGTCAATCGGCACCGTATGCACATGATGCACACTGCCGACCAAAAAATCAAACCCATACGCCTCTAGACTACGCTCAATGAGCTCCAGACTCCCGTCACGGATCCAATCACTCTCAAACCCAACCAACACGCTGATCTGGCCCCTATATTTCTCCCTTAGCCGCACCGCCTCTGCGAAATACTCCCGCTCGTTCGCCAGGTGTCCAGCAAACGTGTTCCCGGCCGCCGTCTCTTCAGGGTAGAAATCTACCTCGTGGCGGGGCATGTGCTCCGTCAGCGCAAAGACGGACATGCGCTTCGCGAGCGCGGTGCACAGCATCTCCTCCAGCGTGTTGCGGGCGTGACCCGGGCAGAATTGGCCGGAGTGGCTGTGATGGGAGAAGGGCATTTTCCTGTACTAGGTAATGCTGACGATGATGATGGTGGTGGTGGTGGTGGTGGTGATAACGATTGATGACACAGTTCAATTTTGGGCATGAGGGTTGCGGTACTGAGTTATACTGATCAATGCAAGAGCAGACCAGTAGATTTATATACCGCTAACTAAGTAAGCATGCTTATGCTGTGTTTGTTTCGGATGTGATGACCACGCGGGTAGATGGATAGCTTTTCTGCCTTTAGAAAAAAACGGGAGGAGCTTCAGGGCGTAAATAATCGGGACGCACAGAGAGAGAGGGAGAACCAATGGGCAATTACTTGGGTCAACATGCTGGCAGTTGATGGACAATGTCGTACTGCAGCCAGGCTAGAGTCTCAGGCCCCTACTGACTATTTATTCTCTTCGTAGGATTTCGGCTGTGATATCATTTGTGCATTGCCCCGAAAGCCTCCGTTGTTTAACTGGAACGCTCGTTGCCTCGTTGACACGATGGCCCGCGTGCCCCCTAATGCACACTTGCAACCGGGCGGGAAAGCCGTATATTACCAGTCTCCTCTATATGGTATTACGATATCAAGCCTAATCAACAACTTACAGCACAATACAGTACGTACAGCACAACCTCCATGCCAAGACCGAACCCTGTGATCCGTCCCACATTCTGGCCGGACACCCTCTCAAATCTAATACGCCTTGCAAATCAGCGCTGTAAACATGACACAGCGCCGCCTTCGCCACCAACACTATACCGTCGGATGGGTGTGCGCGCTTCCGATCGAACTTGCCGCGGCACAGGAGATGCTAGACGAGAGGCATCACAGCCTGCCTGTAGACAGTAGCGATCCAAACTCATACACACTCGGTTGTATTGGTGATCACAATGTTGTCATATCATGCCTACCAGCTGGCAAAACTGGCACTACTTCCGCCACCGCTGCCACCATCCGTTTGAAGTCCACCTTTCCGTCTATCCAGTTCGGTCTTATGGTGGGTATTGGCGGTGGAGTTCCAAGCACAGATCCCAGCAGAGACATACGACTCGGGGACGTTGTCGTCAGCCAGCCATGTAATAGGCATGGTGGGGTGATCCAGTATGATTTCGGCAAAAGTATTCCAGACGGCTTTGAGTGGACAGGGTCTCTGAACACACCGCCCGAGGTTCTACTTAACGCGCTGTCAACCCTACAGGCCAATTACATTAGGCTACAGACCAGACTTCCCGCACACCTCACTAGCCTAACTTTGCGCCTACCCCATTTCTCGCGCGAAGAGGCTGGGGATGACATCCTATTCCTGGCAAACTACGACCACGTCGGAGGCAATACTTGCGAGCAATGCAGTAGAGACAAACTCGTTCCGAGGATACCGCGAACAAATCAGGACGTTAACATCCATTATGGGACGATTGCTTCCGGAAATCGAGTCATGCGACATGCTAGAGAACGAGATGACATTAGTAAGAAGCTTGGTGGCGTTCTCTGCTTTGAGATGGAGGCAGCAGGCTTAATGGACCGCTTTCCGTGTCTGGTCATTCGAGGAATTTGCGATTATGCGGATTCGCATAAGAACAAGACATGGCAGCCCTATGCCGCCGCCACTGCCTCTGCATATGCAAAGGAGCTTTTATCCGTCATTGGTGCGGCTGACGTTGTGGAGACACGTGCCGTAGGCGGAATCACGAACGGTCAGCTCCGTATTGCTCTCGCCAAATTGGCCGAATACCATGGCTAATTTGGCATAGATGACTGGACCCAGCCGTTAAATCGTTCACCCTTTACCAATGTGCCTCTACGAGCAGTCGCCCATTTCGTCCCACGCGTGGAGGCACAAAAGGACCTTGAAGATTGGCTCCGGAACAAGTCACCATCGCGCATGTTTGTCTTGCAGGGTATGGGAGGCTCAGGCAAGACGCAGCTAGCATTTCGCTGCTGCCAAATGGCTCAAGAATCTGGCTTCTTGGCCACATTGTGGATAAATGCTTCTTCACCTTCTACCGTGATACAGAGCTATCGAGCTATTTCACGACTTATCTCTCCAGGCAACGAAATAGGGAATGAAAACAGTGAAACAGTTCTTCTGGTTCGGAACCAAATTGGAAAGTGGACCGGCAGATGGCTGCTTGTTTTCGATAACTATGACAACCCGAAAGCCTTCACAAACCAAGCGATCAGAAGTTATATTCCCTGTCAAGGGGGACATATTCTTTTCACTAGTCGACATAAGGACTCATCTCGCTTAGGCTACTGTGTTGATCTTTCTAGGATGACGAAAGACGAAAGCATTGAGCTGCTCTTGCAGGCTACCCCTACTTCCGAGAACTCCGAAGCAGCTGAGGTAGCTGCCACACTCGGGTACTTGGCCTTGGCACTTGATCAAGCTGGAGCTTACATTCGTGCTCGTGGACTCCCTCTAGGCCAGTTTATTGCACATTATAAGAGACGGAGAAAGATAGTCCTCGAAGAGATACCAGATGAATGGGAGTATCGGAATTACCAAATCCCGGAAAATGAGCGATTACTCAGCGCTTTTACCACCTGGGAAATGTCTCTCGATTTGATCAAGGGGACTAGCAAAAAGGAGGAGGAACAGAAAGTTCATTTCCTTACTTTGGCTTCATTTCTAGACCCGTACCAAATTTCAGAGAGATACTTTCGGGCTTATAGCGCTGTTGGTACCGATTGGATGGAACTTCTAAGGAATGGTGCCGAGTGGGATACTGATAAACTAGGGGACATACTCGCAGAATTTCAGCGGCTATCGCTTATACAGTCATTTAAGCGTCGCGAGAATGATCACGCCTTCTCCATTCATCCCCTAATTTGCGATTGGATGAAGTTCCGAAAAGGCACAGAGACGACGTCCAGGGTTATAGAACTGACAAATTTGCTTGCCACGTTTATTAGGACTCACGATTTCAATTATCTTCCACTGGAAGTGAACCAGGAGACCACTCGTCATATTGATGCATGGGTCGAAGCAAACGAGCATATTCTCCAAGATTCCTACAAAACCATATTTACCACAGATAACAAATCAATTGAACTCTTTGCAAGCGTCTACACGAACCAGGGCCGGTACGAGGAGGCCGAGCAGCTGTGCCTTCGAGCGTTGGAAGGAAGGGAAGAGAAGCTAGGGCCGAAGCACTCCGACACGCTAGACATAGTTCAGAATCTGGCATTCTTCTATTCGAGTCAAAGCAGGTACGAGGAGGCCGAGCAGTTGTATCTTCGGGCGCTAGAAGGGAGGGAAGAGAAGCTAGGGCCGAAGCACCCCGACACGCTGGGCATAGCCCAGAACCTGACAAACGTTTATTGGAAGCAGGGACGGTATGAGGAGGCCGAACAGCTGTATCTTCGGAAGCTGAAAGAATATAGAGAGAAGCTAGAGGCAAAGCACTTCGATACGCTGAACACAGCTCAGAATCTGGTGGGCGTCTATTGGGACCAAAGCAGGTACGAGGAGGTCGAGCAGCTGTATCTTCGGACGTTGGAAGAGAGTGAAGAGAAGCTAGGGCCGAAGCACCGCGATACACTGAGAACAGCCCAGAACCTGGCGAGCGTCTATTGGAACCAGGGCCGGTATGAGGAGGCTGAGCAGCTGTGCCTTCGGGTGCTGGAAGGGAGGGAAGAGAAGCTAGGGCCGAAGCACCCCGACACGCTATATACAATCCAGTACCTGGCGGTCGTCTACCGGACCCAGGGCCGGAATGGGGAAGCCGAGCAGTTGTGTCTTCGGGCGTTGGAAGGGTATGAAGAGAAATTAGGACTGAAGCACCCCGACACGCTGAGAACAGTTCAGAACCTAGCAAACGCCTACCGGGAACAGGGCCGGTACGAGGAGGCCGAGCAGCTGTGCCTTCGGGCGCTGGAAGGGAGAGAAGGGAAGCTAGGGCCGAAGCACCCCGACACATTATTTACAATCCACAGTCTGGCAAACGTCTACCGGGATCAGGGTCGGTACGGAGAAGCCGAGCAGCTGTGCCTTCGGGCGCTAGAAGGGTATGAAGAGAAGTTAAGACCGAAGCATCCCGACACGCTGAGAACAGTTCAGAATCTGGCAAACATCTACCGAGACCAGGGCCGGTACGAGGAAGCTGAGCAGCTGTGCCTTCGGGTGCTGAAAGGGAGGGAGGAGAGACTAGGGTCGAAGCACCCTAACACATTATTGACAGTCCAGAACTTGGCGGGCGTCTACTGGAACCAGGGCCGATACGAGGAAGCCGAGCAGTTGTGCCTTCGAGCGCTGAGAGGAGGGGAAAAGAAGCTAGGACCGAACCACCCCGACATACTTGAGACAATCCAGAGCCTAGCAAACATCTACCGAGACCAAGACTGTTACGGAGAAGCCGAGAAGCTGTGCCTTCGGGCATTGAAAGGGAGAGAAGAGAAGTTAGGACCGGAACACCCCGACACACTTGAGACAGTCCAGAATCTGGCACTCGTCTACCGAGGTCAAGGCCGGTACGAGGAGGCTGAGCAGCTGTGCCTTCGAGCGTTGGGAGGAAGAGAAAAGAAGCTAGGACTGAAGCACCCCGACACACTTAAGACAGTTCAGAGCCTAGCAAACGTCTACCAGGACCAGGGCCGGTACGAGGAGGCCGAGCAGCTGTGCCTTCGGGCGCTGGAAGGGAGGGAAGAAAGGCCAGGGCCGAAGCAGACAGTTCAGAACTTGGCAAACGTCTACCAGGACTAGGGCGGGTACGAAGGAAGCTGAGCAGCTGTACCTTTGGGCGCTGGAAGGGAAGGAAGAGAGGCTAGGGTTGACGCACCCCGACACGCTATTGGATCTCTTCTAAACCTCCACTCGGTCCATCTTCTTTAATGGACCCTTTCTAACTAACTTTGATACCAAGACGAAAACCCCAATAAGTATTGTCCAATAACTAGAAGTCATACGTATACTACATCCGCCTCTTCAGCGCACAATCGAAGCGCTTTGAACGTACCATCCCGAATATTAGAAGAGAAAAGACTGATGATTAGAACCCTTATAACATTAAACCCCCAAACCCTTAATACATCCTCGCAAAGGCCCTCAATCCAGAGGACACTCACCACCCATGTACCTCCACAACCGGCTGAGATCCCTAACTTTCTTCCCGCTTTGCTGAACACCCTCTGCGCTTCTGGACATGGCAACAGTGATCCTACTGCCTTCTGCACCCGCCAAATCCTTCTCCCGGAGGAGGTCGCCCTCGCCGAGTCTCACGCCTTCAAAATCCGATGTTGAAGAGATGCGGTCCGTGGATTTAGAAATGCTCTGTTGGCTGTATGAGGCATCTAGAGGTAGACTGTCTTTTCTGAGAATTTTCAATTGTCCAGCGGCAGTCACGTCGCGCTTGGTGACAGTCGCAGAATCGACCTCCACAACCCGGTCCAGAAAGGGAATCTCGCCATCCCAATCATTTGGTGCCGGAGGATTTATCGGGAACATGTTCTTTAGGTAGTGTTGATTGAGCATGTGGCCTGAGGCACCCTCGTAGATGAAGACGTGGCCACAGAATCGATTGCCTAGGACGTTCTTGACGGAGTAGAGTGTGCCCCAGCGTGTGACCATGTCTTCGCTGTTGCAGTAGTGCTCGATATGTGGGATGACTCTGGTTGGTAGGTAGGGTGAGACTGTGTAGTTGTGACCCTGAGTTACGGAGCGGGGCGGAGCTGCGGGATCGGCGTAGCGGGAGGCACCATACATTGCTCTCTGGGACAGGGGGAGAGGTGTCATGGGAGATATCATGGACGTGGGTGAAGCGGTAGCAACAACCTCAGAGCGACCAACAGCCTGTGACATGACCTCACTTGGGCTAAGTATGTGAGGATATCCACCAGTGGAATCAACAGGTTGGCGAAGCGGGTTGTTGAAGTGGGAAGCAGCGTTACCGAATGTGTACACTTCAAGCTTGGCCACTAATTCACTTGGCAGGTCCATGAATAGTTCGTCCAGAACCTGTGAGACCATGATGCCACCTTGGCTATGGCCAATCAGAACAACCTTTTTGACCTTTGGATCCAAACAGTACGCCTTGACGTATTCGTAGGCTATGCGCGTCTCTGTCGAGTAGAAGCCGAACGCACGCTGGATGATGCATTCCGTGATATCGCCCAGGAGGCCCCACGTCTCATTATGCACGCCCTGAACCGGTCGTCCAAAGGTCTCTGAGAGTAGGTTCAGGTTTTTCTGCAGTGCGTGTCCTGTGACACAGCAGCCGTTCAAGAAGATCCAGCGTTCTGAGTTTAGGAGATGCTGGCGCGCAATGATGGCTTCATCTGTTGGGGGTTCTGAGGTTACAAGACATGGGCCTTCAAAAGGCTTGCATACAGTCCGTATGAAGAGGGTACCCCCTGCGATAACCAGTACGCAAGCGAATCCAGGCAAGAAAACGAAGGCTGGTAGTGCTACCAGCAACAGAAGAATCGGGATGACGCTGGCGATTGAGAGGGCAATAAGGCCGAATACGTTGGGCCCCGCAAGATAGAATTCATCGCGGGGGTCGGTTGTCCAGAATGGTAAGAAGATGGTCGGAAACAAATTCAGCATGCAGAAGAATGTTACGCAGTCGCGGATAGCGAGAACGAATGGACCATTTCGCGCGGCTTCGTTGGAGGTGACAGCTAGGCTGTCTGACTGGGGTGGGATGTAGGAGACGCTAGTCGAGGATCGGTGGCGGCTTTGGCGGGCGCGGCTGGAGGAGGCGTTTTGAGCACTGGTATTGGTGGCCATGGTGTACAAGACGTAAGGATGGATTCGGACCAGAAGGCAGTCTCACGGCGGAGGAGGTAATAGGGAACTGGAAGCATGTCTGGACTCAAACTGACACTTAATCTCTAGAGCAAGAACGAAATAGATGTGCAGAAAACCGCTATATGGCTTGGAGATGGCAGTGCATTTTATAGGGATTTCACCAACAGGCAACTGTTGATCGATTCGGTTGGCATAAGACGAAAGTGACAATGCTGACAGGTGCGGCTGAGGCCGCCTTGCACATGGCGTGACCCCAGATTAAGCAGGGCGAGGAAGACGCATTTCTAAATGGGTGAAGATGGAGACGTGGAAGAGGGCCATCGGCAGAACCAATGGCCTCGCCTAGAGTAAAGTTGCAGGAAAGAACGGTGAGGTGAGTGGATGCTGGGGCTATGGGCCCGCAGGAAAATAGCTGCACCAACCATTCCTGTTTTTCAGCTCAGTCATCTTGGCACCTCAGCAACGCTGCCGAGCATTGGCCCCGACGCCTAATTTTAAGTCACCAGCGAATAGCGAAGGATGATTGTGAACCTTCACATGTTAGGGAGGCACGTTGACCTTCTAACTGATCTACGTAGGAAGCGGTGACAAAACGCGACTTGGAGGTGCCGTGTAACCTCACACACAGCAAGGTAGAGAGACACACCGTAGAATCCAGTATTAGCGGATATGGGGGCCTGCAAGCACCGAGCAACTACAGTGTGAAGAGAGAAACGTCACAGCTGTTGATTTGTGTACACAATTTCGATCTGATCGGCCGTCTTCTATACGAAGGAGGTTGCCTTATTGGTACTGTGCATAACGCTCGATTCTGAGCAAATGCTATTTTGAAACCCGCCTTTGGACGCCTGCAAATGCCCCTTGAATGTCCTGTCCGAGCAATATCCACACATTGACCAGCCAACGTAACGAGCTACGCCTCCTCAATGCAGGCATTTAAACAGCTGAGACTTGGGTTAAAAGTTTGTCAAATGTGCCTCGCCGCTCCACCGCTATGTATTGCCCGCCCCGCGGTCATGAGCACTGGGGGACTGTTCGAATGGAGTTGGATCAGAGGTCGGAATAGTTTGGTCATGTCCAGCTCTAATGGCTCAGAGCCATATCGCATATCGATATCACATATGCTGCCAGGCTCCTCGCCGCGTTGGGTCCTCTCAGTCTTGTTCCATTCTTGCACTTGGCCTAGCCCACTGATGACTTGCTTGAATCTCTTTGTCTGCAGGGAGTTGCCGGTCACGGACCCGATTTGGCTGAAGAAAAACCCTTGCAAGCCAATAAAAGTGAACCCCGTCTTGATAGAAACCAACTCGCCGTGAGACACAATCACCATTGCTAACCGGAGGGTATTACACCCGCATGTCGTCATCCCACATCCTCTTCCACCGGCCAAGAGCTCCTGCGATCACTCTTAACGGACTGTTTAATTGGAGTGACGCGCCTGGCGATGATGTACTATTGCCGGCAGGGCTTTGTGGCGTCAGAAGAGCCAAGACATCGCTGACGTTGAATCTTCCAGATTTGAGTGTGAAGGGCGTGATGAGAATAAATTTCGAGTACACATTCGTCGTTCGTGGCAGAGTCACATACGAGGTGTTGTAAAGAATGCTCATTTCATGGTGCATTGCCATCTGCTTGAGCTGTAAACTGCCGGTTGTGTTGATTGCCGCTTGAGCGTCTGCGCCACGGACTCCGAGAGCACGAGCACAATCTTCTTGGTCAGTAGCGTCCCAAGCAGCATCGTCGCAAAGGAGAGGAAGCTTGACGTCTGAAGGGTCCAGCTGGGGTGCGCAATTAAACCAGGTGTTCAAGGCCGCGTCCGTCAGGAAAAACAAGGTACATGATTCTCAATCGTTTCTCTTGCTGGATCCAGGTGTCCCATGACCATTGTGATGGATCGACTACCTTCCCGTCCGCAATGCTGTGAAGATAACTATAGGCTGCATTGCCCGGGCCAGCCAACTCTAGCATGCCGTACTGCCTGGCAAAGCCGAAACAATCTTATGATCTCCGCCCTCGCTGAAGCTCTTTCAACCGAGCCGCCGTGCTCAGATGAGCTGTACTGATAACATAAGAAGCATTTGAAGCTCTTGCAACTCCCGTATCCGACGGCGTACCGCGCCGTAAATCCATGTCCGACGCCGAATTGCGAAAAATGCTTGACGTCCTTTCTATGCCATATTTTGTTCGCTGCATCAAGTTGCGAACTTGACCTTCCAGAACGCGATGTGAGTATACCGCCCCAATGCAAATTATCGCGAGAATGAGTTCCGTCGTAACTTTCTATCAAGTCAAAGGTGGAGGGCATGTGGAGACAAGGGAAATGCCCGTGGAAGTTCGTGAAGAGCTCGAGAAAGTGCTTAACGTTTGTCGACAGTTAGAAGGGCTCGTGTTTGGAGATTATTTTGTTGGTCTTGGAGGGATTCCTGTATTCCACCAGGGAAGCAAAAGTTAATTAGTCGGTTCACTTTGAATTGCAGAGAGGACCATCCTCTAACATGTTAAGATTCCAGATAGGGGGACCAAGCGTACCGTCAGCCCCAAGACTTGTGGAGGGAATATAAAATTCATTCGTATTCCCTTCGTGATGGTCATATTCCTTTTTCACTCCATTATGTGCATGCTCATAACCAGGCCCCATATTCGTTGAGAAAATGGGGTTCATGTATCCATCGTGTGTTCCAGGTTGAAACATCCACTCTTCACCAGACTGCTGATGAGAATTTGCCATGACATTTCGCTTGTCGTCTGTATTGTTTGCAGCCAACCCAAACTGGTCAGGTGAGGCCGGGTTCGAATGAAACAGCATAGGATTGGGCTTTGCGTTGTGCATCGACCACGAGCCATTGGCATTCGACGCGACGTTGGACTGACTGGTGGGTGCAAAGGATTGATCTGAAGTAGGACGCTGCATATTACCGGCCGCTGCTGTGGGCATATTGTAAGACATCGACGGTGCCTCGGAGAAATGTGCGCCACCGCCAGGTGCGCTGCCGACACCCAATGCCGTGCTTGGAAAGCCACCATTGACTATATTGGCTGTGGTCGGCGTGGAAGCAGTACTGCCTTGATCTTGCCCAGCCTTTGCATTTGCAGCTTGTGACTTCTTGAGATGTGCAGCAGGACTAGACAAGTGACTAAGGCCTGCGGGATTTCCACGACGGACTGAGCATTTTTGAAAGTGTCGCTTGAGAATATCACTCCTAGAAAACGTATCTCTGCACAGGACGCACATGTACGGTCTGTCACCAGTGTCTGTGGAAGGGGGTTAGCAAAGCTACCAAAAGTTTTGGGAAATAGACTGACGCCTGAGCATATGCCGCTTCAAGTGCTTGGCATGTAAATAGGTCTTGTTGCAATTTGGACAAGGAAACTTGCCGTCGGCATCTTTGGTTGGGATGGCTGTGTTTCTGGGAGATCCATTTGCGGTTTCCGGCGCTACAGCGGCGCGTCCTGGTGCACTTGGTAGTATTCCTCTTCTTCCTTGTGAGCCTACCACATGTGTCCGCGTGTCATCTCTGGGCGATTCCGCAGGCAGACTGGGCATTGCTTCCGCACTTGTCCACATTTGGTTGCGGCCGTCAGTCGGGCCGAAATTTGTGGACAGTGGTGTCAATTCTGTTGATCGTGGAGGCGCAGGAGCGATACGCGTCGGGTAACCCACCGATGCAGACGATGTAGGAGTATAGTTCTGAGGCTGTGGGTATTGGTGACCCGGTTGAGGTAGCAACGTTGGCGGTGGCTGCCCTCCTATCGACGACTGAGGGCCCATATGGGATGGAGTATTGTAGCGGTCAGCCGCGTGAAGGGGTCCGGGCGCAGATTGGTATCGAGGCAACTCTGGACGCTGGTAGACTTGTGGGAGGAAGTTGTGATTTGTTTGTTGATATGATTGATGGTGCTGTATGGGGGGAAGGTGTGGCTGCTGAGCCTGGTATGGCATTCCATAACCGGAGGACATGTTGGAGTTATATGGTGCTTGCTGTATACTCGAGGTCGCTCTCGACACGGACTGTCTGGAGTCCATGGTAGAACAGAGTCGCGGATGTGATGCGCACACTTGATAGGCTCATTGAGCTTTGGGAGGTTACGTCTAGAGAAAGACAGCGACCGCCTCGCCCTTCGTTCGCATGCAGTAAGGACAGGAATGGACGATGCCAATTATTTGAAACCCGTAGACAACGTCAACGTCAACATTTGTCGCTTCGAGCGTAGCAACAAAACTCGGAACCTGCGGTACCCAGCTTTCTTTTTCGTCCAAAAGTCACGACGGTCTCGACTCACTGCTGTAATGTAATGTCGACAAGGTAACTTTGGCACCTGTTGTCGTGTGTTTCAGAGGGTCTTTGGAGGTTCTTGAAGAGGTCTCCACTCAGCGGCTGACGCGACCCACAAGGTGTCGATCCGACCGTCGTCCCTGGCAGATGGAGTCGTACCGCAGTTTGAGCCGCAGAGCTGGATCCAGAACGGATGCGAGAGATGGATCCCAGAGCTAGAAGTGTGTGAGACGCGTGGAGATGATGGCTTGTCCTGCGAGCGGGATGGATGAAGCTGCGCTGACGTGAAATCTCTGCTCCCGGAATTGAGGCAAAAATATTGAGTTTGGTCGGTCGGAGGTTGGCCGAAGCTGTGCCAAGCAAATCAACACAATAATTATCCAGAGAACAGGAGGACGGCCTAGCCTAAAAGCTCAAATGATCGGGTCCAAGAGGGGCTTGAAGCTAACAGAAATTGTTACACAAATTGTCCAGGTCAGCTAATTAGACGCCTCTCAACGGGCAGGAAAAATATTGCAGGCGATAACAATTAGGGTTGAGCGGCGAGGAGCGACTGCAACGTTAGCAGGATCATCAAACAGCCAAGCTCGACTAGTTCGTCTCATTTGAGGCAAGTACAATCGCCCACGCCGGCAACTGGGCAAAAGATGCGGACGCCATCGACGCCATGATCCCCCCCGACCGAACTAGGGAGTAAGTTGCAGCCCATCACACCATCATTAGTTATGATCCGGCCCCCCCCCCCCCCAGGCTATACTGCTCGTTCCTATCGTCGAAAAAGACCACACTGTGCAAAAACGACTGAGACTGCCTTTTTTTTTGTTTTGCCGCAGAGGTTGATTGTGCTGCCGCCACCAATTCCGATAAGTAATCATCCCAGACTGGGATGTTGCATCCAATGACGCGCGCGCCGTGTAGCGTTTCATCTCAACCAACTGCTTGCGCGTCCAATTATAAGAGCGTCTAATCACATATCACCGGGAACGGAAACACTATCCCGTCAACCACTACATTTTGCCTAGAGTACTATGTAGATTAATTCGGGCTTGAGAGAGTGTAGGTCTAACTTTTTCTTGTCGGCCTCGCAGACTAGGAAGTTGAAGAGCATTGTCTACCGATACAAAACCTGTTGTCAAAGGAATTTTTACATCGCATGTGTTTCCCGTGTTTTCTTCAGGCACGTGATTCGTTCTATTGGATGCAATCCTGCAAAGTAGGATTGTGTTGAGATGCGCGTTGAGTCAATTCGCCGCGGAAGCCGGCATTTCCTCGATTCCGCGAGTCAGATGTTTGCTTGGCATCTCTCGGCTCTGATTCGGTAACGAGGGGTAGCCTTTGTCGACTGACACGCTTCAATAGCAAAGAGACACGCGGCACTGATCGCCAATTGTGAAGTGCGTCTTGGCTTACCTCTCTATATGGCCTTTGGCTCGGCCCCTCAATGAGCGAAGGAAGGACTTTGGTAATGATGAAATTGCCCAAAAGCCAGCTGTGGACGAAAAGAATGATCTCCTTCTCGGATGCCCAAGCTAAGTTAATGCTGGCCAGCAAGGTGGAACCAAGCACGGATTCATTCCAAACTTGGGCAGTCAGCCCGTGTCCGAAGCCGGGAGACCCATTACTAGCGGTGAAATGAGCAGCCTTCAATCAAGCCTGTCCAGTTTCCAAAACCATTAAAGAGGAAACGAGAACGGTGACACCTTCATGGACTTACACAGTGTGCAGGAATTTGGGCTTGCTCGCGAATTTGTACATTGACACTAGCCTCATGCTATCATTCATAATGAACATTGTCCTGCTTGTTTACCACTTGAGGCAGGGTAATGAAGCTACCTTCAAAATCTGACTGTCCCAGGTAAATACAATACGGTATCATCCAGCATTCACACCCAACCCGATCACACTGCCATCTTCCTGAAGCCTCCAACATTGCAAATCACCCAAGGCGACCATCAACCCTCCTCTTCTCTACCTTTCCTCCTCAGGACCAGTACCAGTAACAGCACCAGCAACAGCACCAGCACCAGCACCGCCCGCCAACTTTTCCAACCCCTCTCCGTCAACCCTCATCCCCGCCCACTCACTCATCATCTTCGCCCCCACCTTCTCACTCTCATAAAACTTGATACTCGGCTCGTTCCACTTCAGCACGCTCCACTCCAGCCGCTTGCACCCCAGCCGCACACACTCCCTCGCCAACTCCCTCAGCAGCGCATGCCCGTACCCCTTGCCGCGGAACTCGGGCCTCACAAACAAGTCTTCGAGGTAAATTCCCGGTGCGGCGTGCCACGTACTGTAGTTGTGGAAGTAGAGTGCCATACCCGCCACCCGGGAGGAACCATTGGGCGTGATGAGCAAGGTCTTGGCGTAGCCTTTGGTTGGGTTGGAAGGGAAGGAGAGGGTGGAACGGAGGGTTGATTCGGTGGCGAGGACTTCATGGAGGGCGTGTTCGTAGGAGGCGAGCTCGTTTATTAGTTGAAGGATTGTGGCGACGTCTGTGATGTGTGAGAAACATAAAGTTGGGGAAAATCAAACAGAATGCCATGCCTTCTTCCGTTGCGTATCTGATGGTGTAACCATCATCTTTACCGGCTGACATTTTCTAAGATGCGGGCCAATGAGGAACTATTGCAAGCGATAACCGAAACGGCTCGGATGAGAATGCCAAGTTTCTAGGTTCCTGAGTAGAGGAGATATAGGCACTGGCTTGACATCCGTGAGATCAAATACACTACAGATGCGCTTTATGTTGACAATGCCAAAGGGCGTGAAAAAGAAGGAACTTCTACACGAAAGGCAGCTGACGCCGAGACAACTCGAAGCCCTGCAAATATGCCCTCAGTCCCAATT
>Ga0335072_10004873_pt1 | contig 19835 bp, 24 predicted proteins | sample Lox_Sample_21_FD_206725 | JGI IMG/M metagenome (GOLD analysis project Ga0335072, IMG submission 206725) | Soil microbial communities from Loxahatchee National Wildlife Refuge, Florida, United States - Lox_Sample_2.1 | ecosystem: Environmental > Terrestrial > Soil > Wetlands | place: USA...
GTTGAGGCGTAGGCTGTGAAGGCGGTGTAGGGCGGCATTATCGTGATAGTTTCTGATAATTAGGCGATCAGCTGATCGCCCGATTATCTAATCAACTTGATTGGATAAGAAGGAGCTATACGCTGACGCTGGGGCGTCAATTTAACGTGGTCCGTGCTCCATTTACCGAGAACTATGTGCCCGCTTTTGGACGCCACAATGAAACTTATTCGTGATCCGAACAACTTCCGCAACCTTACATTCTTATCCGTAAAATTGTTCTATTAGTCAGAATTCAATTAAATATCTTCTATAACTTGTGGATTTGGATATAAAATGGTTTCGTGGTGGTCCAAGAATAATCCACTGAAATTAGTGAGCAACAGCCTAAGAATTTAGCGACAACGTCCCTGAAAATTAGCGATCTCTCACTAGAGTTTTAGCGACTATCTGCGCCCCAAAATGACCCGAAAGATAAAAGTATAACACACAAAACACCTGAAACATCAAATTAGTACCCGAAAGCTGGAAATCTGGAGAATTTTAATTTAATAACCTAACTTTTACATACAGACTTGTCTCTAAATATAAATATATAGTATTGATGTTCAAACTTGAAATTTCGTAAGGGTTTATGCACGGACGACGTTAAATTGACGCCCCAGCGTCAGCGTATAGCTCTTCCTTGAGGAGTCGACACCATGGTGTTAGGTTTATGTGGTCCGTGCACTCCCGATTAGGCAACAAACGACATGTTGCTTGTATGTACATCGCAATACTTAGTAGCAACATCTAAAGTCCTTAGTATATGTAGCTTTGGTTGCCCTGCATTTCTAATGTACACTGCAAGCTATACAGTAATGATTTATAAAGAAAAGAGAAGCCTTTAATGCTGGAGTAGCAAATGCAATCACTAATATTAGTGACAACTCCCTAGAAATTTAGCGACTGTAAGCCTAAATCCCTTAAAAATAAGCAGTAATTATAGATTCTAAAGTTTAGCGATCTCAATCCCTAAATTCAGCAACGATTCCCTAAAAATTTAGCGAACTACTTACTAAATTGTATTGCAAGATCGCCAAATTATTGAAATTCTAATCACTTTGCACTTTTAGGGGATTTAGGCTTACAGTCGCTAAATTTCTAGAGCATTGTCACTAATATTACAGCGCATTTAGTGATTACATTTGCTACTCCAGCATTAAGACTTCTCTTATAAATCATTACTGTATAGCTTGCAGTGTACATTAGAAATACAGGGCAACCAAGGCTCCATATACTAAGGACTTTAGATGTTGCTACTAAGTATTGCGATGTACATACACAAGCAACACGTTGTTTGTTGCCTGCGCAGCGACAGCAGAATGAGCCTTCCAGTCAAAACTTTCAACGTGGGGCAAGACAGACACGCCGCGGCGGTTAATGTTCTGTGATGCAATTCGTTTAGGAGACCCTTCGGGGTACTTGGCTTGTCTGTGGTATAGGATGGTGTTGGAGGGAATCCAAATTCGAATAGACAGTGGCTTGAGATTAGCTTGTCTTAACTAGGCGTACAGTGTGGTAATCAAGAAAGCTAATTGTAGAAGGCAAGATATCAATGCTGAATGAAGCGCCAATTCCTACTCATGATATTGCTGATGAACGCGTTACAGCTGCATTTGATTTGTGAGCTTCTCTGCCCAAGCGCAATCCTAAAATACGAATTCTGTCCCAGATCGCCTATGCTCAGTTCGGATAGGAAATGAACTCAAAACGATGGATGAGCACGCCGCCATCTAAACCACCTACCTTGTTATCACAATAGCGACAGTAATATTGCCATTGATGTGTATCTAAAAGCCAAGGCAAGAACCCCTATCTAGTGGTCAACTATCGGAGTACGGGCATATGGGACAGAGATGGAGAGACATAAGAATTCTACACTGAACTTTCGTTGTGAAATACTTCAACGTATAGAAAGAAGTGTTTGCGCTCCGAGTTACTCCAACAAAATTAAGCACGGAAGTGCTGCATCGATCAAATATCTAGATGCCCCCATTTATCCATCCTCTATGACCCTCGCATCTTCGAACCTGCTCGGCAGGGCCACAACTTGCCATTCAGCACATATGACGGCTGATATAAAGACAGGAATGAAGATTAACAACGAGAGCTTGCGCACCGACAAGAGAGTACATACCGATGGAAGACACAGGGACAATAAAAATCCCCTGTTACTTGAGTAATACCTCTATACTTAAAGATGTAGCTGGTGAGTTCCGTTACTTTAAATTCCGAAATACTTCTTTCAGACTGCAATGTGCTTTTATCAGCACTCGGTCTTGGCAATCTTTCCGTGATATCTTTGGGAGACAAATGTTTTCCATCCTATTATTTCTGCAGCGTTGGTATACCGTTTGTGTAACATATTTGATGCGGCGGCACACTCACCATAACTGTCCTTCATAGATTTGTTCAACTATTTCATCCTTCTCTCTGCTCCATCGAGCACGATGCTATATTTCATGCCACATCTTCTCTAGCCTTCAATTCCATCTCTTCGTGGGTATAGATCTTGTCACGGTGGCGACTTGGGAAGAGTATGGGGGTGCTAGGATCAACAAGACGTTGCTCGAAGGAGCAAAAACTATCTAGAATTTAGATATGTACACAATATGTGGCACTCAGGCCTGCCATGAGTCTGCTAAGGAGACGTAGCAAGAAGTGAACGAGGCAGTAAATGATGTAGGCGGTGACTACCTACAATATCAGACGTCACGGGCTGCCTCGGAACAGATCTCGTCACCAAACCCAACCAATAAACCTAGGTGCGCGGGGGGAGAAAGTGGTGTCAGCAGGTGACACCTGAGTATGAGACTGTCGCTGCCGTAATCCTACCACATACAAAGTCCAGCTTGAAAGGAAAGCGGGTCGTTCAATTGCCCAATTCCTGCATTCGCTTTCCGGGGATACGACGACTCGATCGAGATTATAATCGCTATCGAAGTAATTAAAGTAGCCTTTCGTCTAGGCATTTTGTCTGGGAACATGTTCCGTTCTGTGTCTATAAAGATCCTTTAGAGATATTACTCTTTAAGTATGAAACAGAATTCTCAGAGACGTTCGTGGCTTCAAGATTTGTTTCTATTTGAAACAGCCACGCTGGTTAAATCCCCGAGACTGCAGCCTGAGGCCTAAAGATACGAAATGCGCTCGAACCTCGATCTGCTTTAGAACATTTGGGCTGCCTTAGAGCCTAAAAGCCTCGAAGCTCTAGGATTCATGTTCGAACAGTTAAATCGTGGCGTACCGCAAGTTTTGACTCTCAAGACGTTTAAATTATGTAGAGTAGCCATTATGGCAGTGATGTACTCAGAATAGAGGCGCGGAAAATGGCTAGCTCCTTCACAATGGGGGTTTCCGTGCATTCGACCGACTTTCCTTAATGCAGGGAAATGATCTGTAACACTAACAAGTATGATAAGACAGAAAGAGATGGTGTCGAGACCCACCTCTGCTCTACTGTGGTCGCCAGGAAAAATGTTCAAAATGCAGGGATTATGAGCATTTTCCCTGGCTACCAAGTAAACCCCCGCGCATGCACGTTAAGCACTGGTGGCTTGTAGATCTCGTGTGGGCTGGCTCTAGCCGTTGTAGGCAATTACCACTTTACGCTACTGTAACACCTCCATGTCCGTTTAATCCGTGATAATTATATAATCGTTGCGCTACGATTGCCTTCCCCTTCCTTTTAAATTTGTAGTCTCTCAATTTCGAATGTTCCTGAGATTTATATTTTTGTCGACAGAAATTCTCGTGAAGCAGACGTTTTGATCATTTTGCTAAGCTACAAAATGGCAAGGTACGAAGGTGAGTTGCTTGAGGCTTCACTTTTCAGGCATTGCACAACAGAACTACTCTAACCTTCGCGATTCTAATTTTCAGACCGGATCACGTTCGCAGCCTTTCAACTTCAACACTTATTCTCGCGCGGAAATGCTCTCTCAACAGATAATACAATTGGCATTGTCTTCGGAGTTCTCACATTCGTCCTTGGCGTCCTAAGTGTTGCCTTCGCCTGGGCCATGTGGTTGCTTGCGCGACAGGGTAACCGACGTCGATGGCAGGAAACCATATCGATGCCTACACCGGAAGAAGATTTAGAACTCCGGAGGATTGCGAGGGATCATCACGGGAATTTCGTGACGTTGTAAATTTGCGGATGCGGACGCGAATACAGAAAAAGGCGTTGAGTGGGTGATAAGAACTCAGGGATTGAATAATAGAGGCGCCAAACAAGAGTGCTATGTAGATGCGCAACACATCTTCACGATGACCCTTTTACAAAAATTACATCACTTCTATCACTAGATTGTAGTTCAAATGTGTTTGAACAACAGTCTAGTTCGCTACAGAGAGCCCAAGTAAGTAGTAACATACACCAAGCCGTAGTACCTTAACAGCGGGCATAAATGCAATATGCGTTTCTGCTTTGTGAATTAAAACAATGAGGAGTGCCAACGGCCACCACTTGGAAAGCTTGCATACGCTAGCAAAACAAAGCGAGTAGTCCGTTGATAGAATAATCGCATGGAGATCACATCTTTCCTTAATGCCCCTGTCGCCCCGTCTTGGCTGCCAAAGTAAGTTGCCTAAGAGTAAGCTTTCGCAAACCCTAGGTCAGTGTTATTGTGGCCGAGTGAAAGAGCTTGATCCCAAACGCTTGCATCTCTTTCCAAGCAATCTTCTAGAGGTAGTATGTGTGTGACGTTGCCGTCATCTATAGACCTTTCAGAATGTCAGAACCATGCGAATGGCTATTAGGATTCGTTCTATGATTCAAAACCGGGAGACTTGAAGGGAAATATATTTGAGCATGTGCATTAATGACTGGAAATGACGGCAGGAGATAAGATTGATGAGGAGAAATTGATAGTGACAAGAAGTTAAATCGCGGAAGGAGGCGAAACGGCAAGAAAGCCAAATGATACCTATCTGCCCCTGTCTTCCTATAGTTGGTCACGAAGAAATTGCTTAGGTATCTCCGAAAAAAGTGCGTAGAAGTATCCGCTTTCTCTGACCTTTCTGGAAAGACTAGAAGTTGTAGCTTAGTATAGATTCTGATGTGATTATTATTATTGATTCGGGACTAACCTTTCATGGGAAAAATCATCACACCAAGAAAAGTACCCTTCACACCAGGATAATACTATGACTCTGCATAGCAACCTCCTAATAAGATATTTTAGCTTACCCCGGCTTCTTGAAGGAGTGAGAGCGCATAGACATTAGCATCAATGATACTTTATGTCATGAAGCTTGCCAGGTCTTCCATGTCCTTAATCCAGCTTCCGGTATAATGTTCATTTTGAAAAGGCCCGGGTTGGTCGGTGAAGATATTGGAGCGGGAAAAGATGTGCAGAAGGCGTTGCATTTCCAATTGGCACTCTCTGCGCGCGGCTGCCTGTCGGGTATTTTAGGGCGACAAGGCTGATATTTTTTACGTATGTGGAAAAAAATCGAAGCCAGAGTATCTCTGGATGTGGATTGGACTAGCCGAATTATCCAATCACTCCAATCCCTACTGTACGTGTGAAAGAGACGTTTTTGATACATGACCGAACTGGAATTATCACGTGTTTAATGTTGTGAATGATTGGTGCTGATGATAGATTCCGTAAAGCTTAGGCGAAGATAAGCACTTGTGGCGTTATATACCCCTGTTGTCCCGGTGTCTTCAGCCTTGCAGACTGCCTGAAAAAAGACTTTTGATGTTTGTATCAATATAACCTTTGATTTTATAATTAGAACAAATTCTCTGTTATCATTCCGGTCCATTTCGTTGCGCAGGGTTGCGGTGTGGCGGGAGTAATTTTCGGGCCCACCGCCAATTCCAGTATATATACAGTGCCAAATAATCATACAAACAGCGACATTCGTTTAAAGAAAAGCATTTTAAAGATTTTGTTTATTCCAGTTAGGGAGGTCATGAATACAAAACATAAAATGGCAAAACATGAAAGTAAGTTTTACTTTGATCTACAGGTCAGAGAGTAATCAATGTTATATCAGATCAATATGCCTTAACACCTCCAGCCTCTACCTCTTCCAGCGCTCCATTCCCGCACCTATCTGTTCGAGCAAGTCTTTCCACAGACAGTACGGCTGGTTTCATTACGAGCATTCTCACATTCGCGCTTGGAGTCCCGACCGTCGCATTCGCTTGGGCTTTGTGGTTGCTCATGCACCAGGAGCATCTCCGTGGGGAAGAACGTCTCAGCCAACAGCCACAAGTTCTTCCACCGCCCCAGCAGGTCCATCGAGGTCAGCAAGGTCGTCGAGAGCAGCGAGCTCGTCGAAGGCAGCGAGTCCGCCGAGGACAGCTAGCCTGTCAAATACAATAGGTCCATCCAGAGTACGAAGTCCAGTCGATGAACATAGCAGCAAAAGGTTTCGAGATTTTGATCTCCAAGAGGTCATGCAAGTTTATGGTGTCGTGGAGCTTCCAGGCGGGAACTGAGAAAAGAGTTGGGAGCGTATAGTAGAGTGGTTGTGGAGTTATAGATATCTTTTCAAATTTGCTCCGCCTGAATTTGATATATGGTCAACAATAGGTGACGGAGCGTTTTAGTTCTATAGAACGAATCAGTGACTGGAAGAAATATGAATAGAAGATTTTTGAAACAGGCCTTGAAAACTTGATCGCCACATCGGTTTATGACCATGTTCGTGAAGCTAGAGGTTATTAGCTGTATGTTGGTCTGATGATAAATGGAACGACATTATCAAAACTTCATTCAACGATATGGATAAAATGTCAAATATTTGAAATTCGGCTTCCAGGCACTTAATATAATTTGGGAAAGGAGAACATTGCTTGGTAGAGACACATATTTCAAGATTGATGATATGCTGTCCGCTTCAGAATCGCATTATAATATAATAACAGACCTTAGACGCCCTGCAATGCACGCTATGACTGCCACGATTGTACCTAGAGATCCTCTAACTCCAGTGATGCCATTCCTTGACACAATCCTAGAACCTTGTAGAGGTCAGTCTCGGCTGTCTGTGAATGCAGGCATGCTTTCCTACCTAATCTCATATGATCCAGCCCTGGTCATATACCTGACCCATTTGACAGAAGAATAGTTACTTTTCTCAAAGACCTTCAGATATCTGACTAGTAGCCCAGAACTCGTAAACATCAATAGGCTGAAATTCAAGCTTAGCGGCGGTCTTGACCACGTCTTTTGATTTGTCATGCTCGTTAGCGTGGCCTCGGCACTTAGAACGAACTCATTCTGTCCCGTAAATCGAGGGATCTTCCACACTATATTGTTCTCGCTCGGTTCATATTTCGCTTTACCTTGCGTACATCGTTCTGTGATTCGGGCAGTGTTCAGAGGTGTAGGTATGCGAACGATGACATTCGTCGCAAATAACTTGCTGCCATAATTTGCTTTGATGGCGATACTATATTCCACCTTTGTCTTCCCGACTTCATTGACGATGGCGTGTACCTTAAATGGAAGGTTGACATTTTCGGTGGCTCGATATCGCATCAGTTCAAATTCCCCGTCCGGTGGAATGAAAGAAATGATTCGATCCGCGTCAAATTTGCCTAGCTTCACGCATTGATGGAACTGGCAGTCTTCAAGAGTGACACTCCCAGCAGCTGCTTTGGTAGCTTTTGTGCCCATGCGATTGCCCGATGGGAGAGATGACAGGCTGTCGCCATCGAGAAGCAGTCTGTCATTAAGACCAAATTTGCATTCGGGAGTTCCTGATAGATATGCTCGCATGACAATTTGACCGTTGACATCCGCGCGGAGGACTGTGCCAGTAGCGGACATGAGGAGGTTGACATCTTCAATAACATCCACGAATGCTTCGTTTTTCCGGTATTTGACATCTGCCTTCCGCCATGATAGAGCACCAGTAGCTTGCATCGTGATCTTTGCCGAGTCTTCCATTGTCCTTTCTGATTTCACTCCTTCGGTGGTGATGTACATCTTTAATGTATCCGTTTCGGTATTTTGAGGGTAGCCGAAGTCGAGGATCTCTATAAAGTATGTCAGTCATCATATCGACGACCGTCAAAAATTCGATGTAGCATGCATACCATCTAGCAGCTCGTATACCAATACAAAGTTATTTTTCACAGCTTCTTCGTCGAACTTCCCAAAGTAGCCCTTCCCCAAGCCAATAAGCCTATACAGGAATTCGAAGACAAGCGCAGCATTAGCATTGCTCTTCGTGACGGCAACCAGGTAAATGTTTTCATGTTTAACATGACTGAAGGTCGTACTACCCAATGTTAAGATAGGGGATCGGACTTGCGCGTTTGATATGACCTGAATTCGAAAGACATCCGCGAGTCGTGGCCTGCAGTCATTGCGGAAAGCACGGAATATAAGGTTTTCCCCTTTCTGATTGAATATGAGGATTCCTGATAGCATCGTAGGTAAATATGGATGAAGGGGGAGTTGCTAATGGTACGCGCAGAAAGTTGATGCATGGGGAAGCTTGGAATCGGATGTTGCCGAAATTTACTAGCCTCCTTTCCGTTTGATAGCTGGTCACTTTCACGAGATCGTTTTGCTGTTTCTAAGTCACTATCTTTCTCCTTTATCATCGAAAATGCTTCATAAGGGTTCTCCATAGTTAACGAATTTAGATGTTGTCGGAAAAAGTCCATAACAATCAGGGGTTATCATTAAAACCTGAGATGATGGCATTTGCAAGGCTTTACACGAAGATAGATATATGTCAACGAAAACCCTAAAAGAAAATGCATCCATGAATCCTCAAACTAGCCTCTTCCAGAACTACCCCCTAACACACGAGATCTCATATCAGATCACGCCTCATAAATTCAGCATGCAATGTCTTGCCCAGCATTGCAGGACTTCGCTCTACGATCACACCAGCAGCCTCCAATGCCGAAATCTTAGAGTCTGCACCACCCTTGCCACCACTAACAATGGCACCTATGTAATGTGAGCTTATCAAGAACATATTCAATGTTGCATTGTAACATACCAGCATGACCCATTCTTCGTCCTGGTGGTGCTGAGATGCCTGCGATAAAGCTGACCACAGGTTTCTTTGCTGTATTATGCTGCTTCAGAAACTCTGCAGCGTCTTCTTCGGCAGAGCCTCCAATCTCTCCGATCATGATGATTCCATCGGTCTCTTCATCCTCCAAGAATACCTTGAGGCAATCAATGAAGTTGGTTCCCGAAAATGGATCTCCACCAATGCCGACAACAAGAGATTGGCCAAGGCCGGCCTGAGTAGTCTGGTTGACAGCTTCATATGTCAAGGTTCCTGATCGTGAGACGATGCCAATACGACCACGCTTGTGGATGAACCCAGGCATGATTCCAATTTTGCATTGTCCAGGAGCAATTATACCTGGGCAATTGGGGCCCACCAATCTAGTCTTGCTTTGTGATTTTAGCATATCCGTGATACGAACCATATCTAAGATTGATCAGCTTGGTTTCGTCGATAGGTCTCCGTTAACATGTAGAGCTTACCATGCTGGGGAATGCCTTCGGTGATGCTAGAACTGGGGTCAGCGAAATGGCCGTTGTCATTTTATGAACCTCTCTACATACCACACAACTAGCGGGATCTCGGCAACAATAGCTTCTTCGATACCTGCAGCGGCAACAGGAGGGCTATCAAGGGCAATTAGCTGGGCTCCAGGACTTTATACTAGGTAGCGTACGGGACGAAGATGGCTGACGCCGTTGCACCAGCTTCTTTTACAGCATCTGCGACAGTTGCGAATACTGGCAGACCAAGATGTGTCGATCCAGCTTTCTTAGGATTCGTTCCTCCAACTATAGTCGTACCTATAGTCCTATCAGAAGCTTATAGGGTATTGACTGGGTGGAAACGCATACCATAGTCAATTGCTTGTTGCGCGTGAAAGCTGTAAATTGACCATCAGCGTGTATACATAACGTCTCGCTATAATTACTCACGTCCCCTGCTTGCCTGTGAAGCCTTGGAAAATGACCTTGGTGTCCTTGTTGATGCGAAGATTTTCGACGGTCAGGGCGTAGCCGGAGGTGCTGGTGGAATAGCATTGCCTGCGTAATGCAGCCTGCAGTGCAGGTTTTGTGCAACGACTGAAAGCCTGCATCTTATCAAAGACAATTGATGCCTGGAAGCAGAGATGAAACCGTAGGATTTCGTTGGTGTTCGGAGCTTAAAAGACCAAGTGAAGCTGCAACAAAGCTAGCTTCAGGGTCCGGAACGGGGCGGACAATTTCGCCGACGCGGAGATTTCCGCACAACGAAATATCCCAAGAGTCATTCCACAGGGAGTATTTAAGAGGACCGCCTGATATTGCCCACTCAATTCTCCTATTTTGAACGGCAGAGTTTGCAATCTGGTAAATACTTGCGGTAGTACCTGGGCGAGAAGTGTCTTCCCAAGGCACTCCGTGGAGTGACTCGCTTTTACTCTGCAAGTAGAGTTACTTAGAAGACAGCTTGCCATCATGGCGACCGAGACGATGACAATGCTGATGCCAGAGAAGCGGCGGTTACCAAGGGATGCAAATCTTCCACCAGAGAATGAGAGGTACTTAAGAGCATGCTCGGACGTTGCAAGTGCCCTTATACAAGAACACGAAGCCCAGCAGGACCCCACCAAGCCTAGGAAGGACATAAACTTGAATAGCTTGAGATCGAAGATGTCCAAGAAGCACCGATTGAACAATATTCCGCCACTGACCGCTATTATCGCTGCCATACCAGAGCATTACAAGAAGTATATCTTACCAAAGCTAATTGCAAAGCCAATAAGTTTGTTTCCAAATTACACCTGCAACAGCGAAGTAACTAACTACTCTTAGGAACTTCATCTGGTATTGCTGTTGTGGCCGTGATGTGTAAGCCTCACCGGTGTCCACATATAGCTTACACCGGCAACATTTGTGTATACTGCCCTGGTGGACCCGATTCTGATTTCGAATATTCTACTCAGTCCTACACTGGGTACGAACCTACATCTATGCGTGCAATCAGAGCACGTTATGATCCATATGAACAAGCAAGAGGCCGAGTGGACCAGATCAAGTCCTTAGGTCACAGTGTGGATAAGGTTGAATATATCATTATGGGAGGCACTTTCATGTCGTTATCGGAAAACTACCGAGAAGAATTCATATCTCAATTGCATAATGCTCTTAGCGGTTATCAAGGGAGCAATGTGGACGAGGCGGTGGAAGCTGGAGAGATGAGTAACATCAAATGTGTCGGGATTACTATTGAAACTCGACCAGATTATTGTCTTCCGCCTCATCTGAGTGCTATGTTACGGTATGGTTGTACGCGACTGGAAATTGGAGTGCAATCACTCTACGAAGACGTCGCAAGAGATACGAATAGAGGCCATACAGTTGCGGCAGTTGCCGAAACTTTCTGTTTCGCAAAGGATGCCGGCTTCAAGGTCGTCAGTCACATGATGCCAGACTTACCAAACGTGGGAATGGAGAGAGATCTTGACCAATTTCGTGAATACTTTGAGAACCCCGCATTTCGGACAGATGGCCTTAAGATCTATCCAACCCTAGTGATACGTGGTACTGGTTTGTATGAATTATGGCGTACCGGAAGGTACAAGAACTATACACCAAATGCTTTGATTGACATTGTGGCTCGGATTCTGGCTCTTGTCCCGCCGTGGACTCGGATTTACCGTGTTCAGAGAGACATTCCAATGCCACTAGTCACATCAGGTGTGGAGAATGGAAATCTTCGTGAGCTTGCGCTCAGTAGGATGAAAGATTTCGGCACCACTTGCCGTGATGTTCGAACACGTGAGGTAGGCATCAACGAAGTCAAGAATAAAATTCGACCTTCACAAGTCGAATTTGTACGCCGGGATTACGTGGCAAATGGCGGCTGGGAAACTTTTCTAGCTTATGAAGATCCTAAGCAGGATATTCTCATCGCTCTACTTCGTCTTCGCAAATGTTCTTCGACTCATACTTTCAGACCAGAGTTGATTGAGCAACAAACTAGTCTCGTCCGCGAATTGCACGTTTACGGTACGGCTGTGCCAGTTCATGCCAGAGATCCAAGGAAATTCCAGCACCAAGGTTATGGTACGCTTCTGATGGAAGAAGCCGAACGGATTGCTAGGGACGAGCACGGGAGCCAAAAGATCAGTGTAATTTCTGGAGTTGGTGTACGATCATATTATAGAAAGCTTGACTATTGGTTAGATGGACCTTATATGAGCAAAATGCTCGAGAAGGACAGAAACGAGAGTGAGGATGACTTCTGAGCAAGTGTCTGGATTACTAAAGGATTTGGTGTTTCACTGACATGTTGTGGTCTTGCATTAAAATACGGCGGTATTAAAATTCGGTTGGGACATCAGCATTCTAAAGGACATTGCATATGGGACATTGGAGGTAATGAAAGGATGCATATTGTCGACAGCTTGGGGGCGGAGCTTGCATGGAGAATTCACGAAGTGGAATGCCATGAACATGTCGTCTACGTTGTACGCGGGTGATGCCAGAGAAATTCATTGAATTTGTTGCAGTAAGATGCTCTCGCCCTCTTCGACCTTCTCTGATCTCTCTCCTCGGCGTTCCACATCATCGACTAGGCTCACTTCTGCAACGTTTTGAGATATCCCTGCCTCTCTCAACCTCACTTCTACCTACATCCATCTTCCCTCCTTAAGTCGCTCTCACCTCGCCGGCGGTAATCACCATATAGGCTTTGCACCTCGCTCAGCAGCATTTTGCAGATCTAATCGCACTTATCTTTTATTACCGTCTCACTTTCACATCTAAAGACATCATCCAGCCACTGATCTTGAGGAGAAATTACGCGAGGTTAGTCCGATTCAGTGCTCACTTCCTTTGTGTTTCATCTTTCCTTTCAGTCCAGTTCCCCTTCATATTTCATACAAATCTCTTCCCTTCGCCGGTATCAACAGTCAAATCATCTTTTTCGACATTGGCCCTTTGATCTCTGCCCTCTTTTGCTTCCTCGACTTCTTGGACCTGATTCCAGAAGAGAACACATCAAGCACTTCCTCCGCTTCTAATACTGCTCTCTTCGATCTGTGGGGTTTAAATTAACTTACGCGTCTTAATTCCGCCCTTACTTCACACTTCGATCCGTTTTGCTTGCTCCACTTTATTCATATCTGCAAACCTATCATTATGCATTCAATCATTTACGGCGTTCGCAAGGGCGTGACAGGAATTGGATACTGTCATGACTGTCATTCTAACCGAACTATGTCCATGAAGGTTATGAGATCAATATGATGAGTGATATGCCCGATAGGGACATATTCTATCTAAGTCCCGAGCTTCTTGATCCCGAAGCGAAAAGCATAAAGTCACAGATAATTCTTCTAGGAACCTTTACTTCTCTCCTAGATACAAGCCTGCAACAGGGCCATATGTATCATAGAGCGCTAATTTAACTGAACAGATGGCGGGCACAAAACGCTCACACAAGGATGAGGATGCGTGTATACCGGCGGTAAAGCGTCGTATCGCCCGCGGAGGCCGAAGTGGCAAGAATGACAACTCCGGTAAGCTACATTTGCTTCCTAATCCTCATTATCAATATATCTGCATATCTTACTTCGGGCCAAGCATCGGTTTTACTGGGCTCTTATTGTCTAATCACTTGATAGCTATGTCAATGAGCAGAAGCACCACTACGGATGGCGATACAAGAATACGAAAACCCGTCATTATTGACCTTTCGGGCGATGAAGAATACTCCGATGCAATACAGTCAGTGAAGGCCATCATGAAGCGTTTACCACCAGACTCGATCAAAGGAGATTTTCCTTGCTTTAAAGAGGGTGCAGTTTGCATCATCATTGATCCAAAAAGCAGCGTATATCAGTACCGCTTGCACAAGACTACACTTTCCCGTGTTTCGCCAGTGTTCGCCAAGTTCCTACAACTGCCTTGTCCCGAAGAGGTTATGGAAAAGTGGAAGATCGCAGCCACTGGTGCGCAGGCTCGATTTGAGCTTACGTACTTTTCCAAGCATGGAAAATGGGTTTTGAGGAGAGCAGTAAGTTGGTTCTTAAATGGGCTGAGCGTTGATTATATCTCGTAATGTCTTCAACTTTCTCTTGAGCCTTTTACTAACCAGGCATAGCCATTCACCGCATGGAAGCAAATAGGTGCTTGCATGAAGGCGGGTCCTGGCGAAAGCGTATCCAAGGCAGCTGCTTCTTCTGACAGACCCGACGGTGAAAATTTTCCACCAGCTGTGAAACCCAACATCGATATTAGGCCTGAAAGCCCTAAAATCATTACAGCCACACCCGGTATTCTGTCTTCAGGTATTGCAGTAGCTCAAATTACAATAGCCGACGTTACTAAATATGGAGAAAGCAACTCTCAAGAAGATAGCGCAAATAATTTTCCGCTTACCTCATGTGATAAATATAGTCCAATAGAGCGTCAAGTTCAAGCGGAATCCACCGAAGACGAGGAGAACTGTGGCGACTTGGTTTCCGTTAACCGCGAGGATAATAGCCAGGCCAGCTTTGATCCACCTCTTGTCAAATGTGATGCGACTACGGAGACGGGGAAGGAGCAATCAGCTTTGGTCGATTCGCAGCCAGATGATTTGCCCAGCCCTTCTGAGGATGATGATACCGTGAAAAAGGATCAGGAAGATTCACATGCCATCATTTCTTCATTTGGTAATGAAGAAGCCAAAGTCTTGTTAAAAACCAGCGAGCTCGAGACTTTTGATTGCGAAAAGGAGATTCCGGTTCCAGACTCTGTTAGTACAGGTCTGAATAGTCCGGCTGTGGATTCAGCAAATCTCGATAATAACTCAACTACCAAGACAGAGGAAGGCAAATCGAATGTCATCAAATCTACATACACTCTTGATATAGCCCAGACATCAGCAGAAACGAGTGCTCATCAGGCAATTGGCCAGCAGGAGATTCCTTGCGCTCTAAAGCCTAGTTCTGTGATTGGACCACCAATTGAGCTTTGTGAAACCTATAACAACCTCTTCTTGATCTTTTACAACAAGCCTCCAGTCATTTCCACCACATCTATATCCATCGCTCTTAAGCAATGCGAGGATCTGAGCTCTGTGGCAAAGACTCTTGGATCTCTGTCAGTCATTCGCCCCTATCTTGGAAACGCCATTAGTCGATTCGGCAAGCAACTCTACCTTGCTATTGCTGCAGAGCCTTTCCGTTGGCTAGAATTATCAATGATCCTCGAATCTGCAGTGGTATTCAAAGAGTCCATGATACACATCGTCGGCATTTACACACCAGTCTCTGATGGTCAGATCAATCTACCTGAGGAGCTCCCTCAGTTCGTGCGCGATCTCATTCTCTTTAAAGTCCGGTATTTGGATCAACAGAGAATGGACGTCAACGAGCGACTCTTTGCCTCTTCCATTGTCGTCAACTCAAAGACCGTCACATTCTCTTTCGTCGATGCAGCCATCTTCTCAACATGGCTTGTTGTCCAGATCTGGCGTGACTGGTTCTGTCGGCAGATGGTTGGGGTTCACCTCGACCCCCACAAGACCGGCCAACTCTATCGCACTCTCGCGAAGTCCGGTGATGCCTATCTCCCGGCCGAGGCAGTGAAGGCTGTCGTTGAGAAGATCAGAGAGCCAATTAAGGCTGAGCCTGACGAGCTCAGAGAGGATCTCGAACTGTTGAAGAAATTCGCCCAGGAAGCAGTCAAGGAGCTGTGTGAGAACAATAGCATGATCGACGTCCAGGAGGCGGGAATCGGCTATCTGACTTGCACGCGCATCATGGATGAGGAGTTACCCTGGTTTAAAACCGAGCAGTAGCTCCTAGACCGGGTCTTGCCTTCTGAATGAGATGGAGTAGTCTTGGACTGAGCCAGCTTTATATATGATTCCTTCCAGCAGCCGGTGTCCCTCTCTGAACAGCACAACACTGTCAGAAATTCACGCTTGAGGCATATTTCATCCAACATCAAAGTATTTCCTTCAAAGCCACTCACATTTCCTTCTCCCATCTTCCCAGTACGCAGCACATACCCCATCCCATAGTATACTTACCAGCAATTCAGCAATTCACAATTCATGATCCCCGCCGCCGACGAAGACGATCTCACTTCAAAGATCAGAGTCCGTGATCAGGATATCGACACGAAACACTCGACAGCATTTCTTCTTTGAAAGCGAGATGCAGAGTACAGAGGGCATTCTTCTTCACTAAACTTTTACTACCCCTACTGGGCTCCCTGCTGATATCTCTGGTGGATTTCTGACTGCACAGGATGCAAGCAGGAGTAGAAAAAAATAGCAGGAATCGAATATATTTCTCTTTCATCTTTTCATACATTCCGTGCATCCATACATACATTCCAGCTCTGGGAAATTTTTTAACTCGAAATGACCGTGAACGCCGCCCAATGCCACCGCCAAACGCTATGCGAATTCACCATCTTTCCCACCCACCGCCCATCCCTTGGGCCAGTCATAAATCCCATTCCCCGCTCAGGTAGCCTCCTGGTCCGTAACCTTACTAAGCACCGGCCCAAACAACTCCTGCCCCTCCCTTTCATGCCTCTCCCTCTCCAGCTTCCGTTTCTTGACAACCTTCTCATCCAGCCCGCCGCCGCCCTCTTCCCCATCATTCCCTTCCGCCGCGGGATCCCTCTTCCTCTGCTTATTAAGCTTGACCAGATCCACCATTTCCGGGTTCTGGCATTTCTGCAGCTTCTTGGCGAGCTGTTTTATCTCCGCGAGCTCGGTGGCAGAGGGCTTGGACGTCGGCGGGATGGTGGCCATCATGTTTGCGCAGGCTTTGAGCGTCCCCATGAGTTTCTCGTAAATGGGGTCCGGGGAGGAGGAGGAGGAGGAGGAGGAGGAGGAGGAGGAAGCGGTAGAGGGGAATTTGGTGGAGAGATACCAAGTTGTGAGCTCTTCGTCAGCGATGAAGAGTGCGGCGAACATTATCTGCGAGGGGGTGTAGTGGAAATAGACGTCTGTGAGGAGGGCGGATGTCTTCAGGTACTCGCGCGCTTTGCCATGCGCTTCTCTGACTTTTCTGTTCAGGTTTGCGAATGCCGGAGGAATGGACACTGCTTCTTTTCCTGGCATTGGGGGTATGCCATTCGCGTAGGCTTGCATCTCCATGACCGCGCCTTCGAGTGCCCGGAAGGGATGTCTGACATCGAATGCGAACCGTAAGCCTTGAGTAAGTAGGAACTCGGAGGCAAGGACGTCTTCGGGTTTCGTTTTGCCGATGGCTTCAGCGAATTTAGTGAGGCGGAAGTAGTGGTTCTCAGTCTTGGTGGCGAAGAAGAGGGCTGTTTTCAGAATAGAGGTTGGGTGGTAGGTCATGAGGGAGTTGGTGATATAGAAGCGTTTGAGGTATTGAACTGCTGTTGCCTGCCATACACCAGGCCAATTAGCATTTCGGTGTGTGGTAAGGGGAAACATCTGGGGATAGTTGGATGGAGAGGACGCACTTTGACGTCTGTGGGGACTTTGAGGTGGTCGCCAAGGTCCAGAGTTTGGCGACAGTAGAAAGTGACGAGCTTGAGCTCTTCTTCGACGGTCAGGCAGTTCACTTCGGTAACAGGGTCGATGCTGACGGCTCTACTGTTTGGGCCATTTTGTTCGGCTTCGCTTGTGTCTCCGCTGGCACTCGTCGACGTTGCTCGTGAAGCCCGCGCACGTTGGATGGCTGCTCTCACCCGTTCGGCGGCGACACGGTTTGTGGTTGACCGCAATTTCGCGAGAGAGTCAGACGTATACGACCATAGTCGATATTGAGACGAAGTCCGATATCTCTCATCTTCGTTCATCTTGCCGTCTGCTCATGCAATGGAAACGTTTAGGAATAATAATGACCGCGGAGTCATGAATCGGGGAATTGTAGCGGGCCGCAAATTATTCCGGCGAGGCTGAAAGGTTTTACTAGACAAGGCTGCGCGTGATGGTTAATGAAGACCACTATTTGGAAAAACTGATTACGAATTTTGTTTGGTTTCATACGATTCTTATTCCTGCTAAGGTCTTGCGGCCGTTAGTATTGTAAGTAGTGTAACCACATCTACTTCTAAATCTCACATTCAGTCGGTAGACTTCCCATACAACACCACATTCCAAACCTTTGCCAAAATGTTGGCAACCAACCCAAATGCGCCTAATACCATGAAGATCTGTAGAAACTCCCAGAAATGCGCTGTTTTGACGTTTGACTCAAGAAACCCGCCTTGGCTTTTTGGCTGAGATGGCTCGGAGTCTGCTCCATTTATTGCGATGTCTTTAGACTCCGGAAACCGCCCCGTTGCAACATATTGCTCAATTAATGCGTCTTTCTCGGTCCATCTGTCGCGTAACCAGAGTTCAAATTTTTCTGGGTCATCGAGAGGGATTGAAGACATGGCGAACCGGCGCCAATACATATTTACGGACTTTGGAGTTCTACCCTCGAGATACACAGAGCGGAGAGTAAAGTAATCCTGCCCATATTGACCTCGACTGGGAGTGGTCAGTTCTTTATTCGGGTCAAATATGTGATGATATACTTACGGTATACCTTCATAAGCCAAAGTACAATCATAAACCCAATCAACTGTGCCTTTCAGTTCGTTCAAGCAAAAGAATGTTCCAGTACTTCTCGGCAGCAGTTGGTGTCGCATATCTGGGATGCCCTGCTTCTTTGCCCATGCCGCACTTTTTGCTCTTCCATTGTTAGATAGATTCGTCCCCTCGGGAAATAGAATCAACCACATGGGATCAAGGCCACTTGACCCTGAAAATGTACCATGATGGATTGCCTTTAGCTTTTGCAATCGATACGCAAGTCTTGGTTTATCCTTTTCCATTTTTCGAGACATGAAGATAAAACCATAAAACATCATGCCTTGACCGAGGATAGGGACGTATTTGAGAGTTTCTTTGAGAACAATATAGATATGGCCATGCATCTTGGGTAGATTGGCATATGCGGTCCACCATAGGTACAACCATTCAGTGTAAATCTGTTTGAAACATTAGCTAGACATCCTATAATAAGGAGCCACCAGTATTACTTGATGGTTTGCGATCATAACAATCCTATCCGGAAAGCAGTACTCCACCCTACCATCTGCTGTTTTCCGTATCTGCCCGCTGACGCTCTCATCACCACTGATCCTCATCAATGTTGGACCAGACCATTGTGTTATAGTCGTAATCAAGAGAAGGAAGGACTCTTTCGTTATGGCCATGTAGGCATAGTATAAATCCCTATCGATCCAATACAGGGGGGCGCCCAAGACTTGTGTTGCGACAATACTATTGCGCCTGTTAGAACATCTTATGAATATACTGGTTGGGCCGGAATACCTGACACAACTAGCTAAAAAGAATGAAACAAACAGCAAACACCGCAAGACTTGTATTACCCCGCCATGCTTGTCCTTTCCAGAGGGATGCTCCACGACAGCTGCCTGTTCACTGTCAACGCCGACCTTTGGTGAAGAAGCCTGCATTGCCGTGTTCCTCTGCTTCAAAGTCTGCGCCGAAGCCATGGTGGTCGCTTTCCTAGAGGCCCGTTAGCATTTTATATTAGATTCACTGCTACAGTATCGCGTGACGATCAGCCTTACATTCCAGAGCTAGCGAAGAGTCACGCAGAAGGCTGAATCGCCGGGTGACGCCGGACTCAACAGTTTTTGAGGCTATGCTGTTGAGAAGAAGCGGCCGCACATGGCTGTGAAGGCTGAGGCAGACGAAAAGACGGATATTGAGGAGAAGTGGGCGAACTCCATTGCTGGCTGCTATCAGGTGTGATGGCTGAGTCAGGTGTAGATTGCAACCTAAAAAAAAAAAAAAGAGGGCTTAGGGTG
>Ga0335072_10004874_pt1 | contig 19833 bp, 16 predicted proteins | sample Lox_Sample_21_FD_206725 | JGI IMG/M metagenome (GOLD analysis project Ga0335072, IMG submission 206725) | Soil microbial communities from Loxahatchee National Wildlife Refuge, Florida, United States - Lox_Sample_2.1 | ecosystem: Environmental > Terrestrial > Soil > Wetlands | place: USA...
TGATAGCTATATGCTTTGGACCTATGCAGATTAAAGCATATCAGCCCAATGTCCGTGTGAAGGCGGCTCGTATAGCAAACGAAGAATGGCAGAAACATGACCCACGGATAATTGAGTTGCATACAGAGGGTTACACAAGTTTGGAAGCCCGTCGCATACTACGCGAAGAGACACGGAATGGCACAGCTTGCTTCAATCCTTCGTAAGTCCCTTGCACTATCAGGTATGGTGGATCGCTGTCCAGGTATCAAACTGACACCTCGTTTTAGCGCTTTCCAATATACCGCACGGTTGAAGTTATTAGGGCTAACAAGGTATGACACAAAGAGCCGCCGGGCGCCGCCAGAGGACTCTAGCGCAACATGCGCCAATGACCCTCTAGACTGCTGTACGGCAGAGGATGGGCCTGCTCACTCGCACTCCAATTGCACGTCCGATAATGAAGCCTGCTTCTGCGGAATACAGAAGGTTGAAGATGTGCAATCTTTGTCCGGAGCTCCAGACAAAGAGCCGAAGGAACTCTGCGGCCCGGCCAACGATGGTAGAGGAATGCCACAACCATCACCGTACGCCACATTGGGAGTTTCGTCTGGGTTGGTGAGCTCGAACAGCCATCTTGATCATGGTTTAGCCTCGGCAGTCATCACCGTAAGTAATGAGGATCGGCAAACTGAATTGTCCGTAACTAATTGGTTCCCCAGCAAATTGATTCTGATTACCAAATTGGGATACGGCGCGGAGGTGTACGAGAGGATCATGTCCTCTCCACTAGACTTGTTGATCAACAAGAAAGCTCTATGGGAATCCCTAATGAAGTCGGACAGAAAATCGTTGCAACTTGTAGTACACAAGTTCAACGCGAGTTTGAGAAAGCACCCCATGGCATAGCAGGTGCTGATGATAGGGACCTACTAGCACTTCATCAAGATGGTAGCTGTACGACTTTTGATGCGGCCCTGCAGGAACTCAATGCAACCGAATATAGCAATCAATCTCATTACCGATTTGGAGCACCCCTCAAAAGCATACCAGAAGATGATGATATGGCCCCGCCTTCGCTCGGCGGTGGTAACTCTACAGTGGATGTTGATACACTCTTACATGAGTCTAGTGCTATTGAGCACAACGACGATTTGGGCCAGTTATCGACGCAGCTAGGTAGAGCCGACCATATGGATGTCGACCACGACTCAACCCAAGCCGGGTATTCTCTCATGCTCGCCGAGATGGGAGTTAACATCCCTCGGGACTTCGAAGGTGCCCAAACCATAAACAACCCACCCACGAGCAGCTCAACATTAAGCAATTCCACTATCAATGGTCCAGAGAAGTCTCCGGACGTAAACATGACGGCAAAGTTCGTGGCTAGCACACCTATCCCCGAGAACGCTACAACGATTCCAGTCCTGATATATTTCAGCTGTTACGTTCCTGACCTGGATTATAGTATTTCAACCGACATCCTCCAGCTATGGCCGTCACTTTGGGCTGAGCCTAGAAACATCTCACCAGGCTGTATAGAGGAGATGGGCGTTGTGGCTGATTGTCTATGCGCTGCTGAACTATATGTTGATGCGTTTGATCTTTACTATGTCATCCTCGCCTACGAGTACAAGTCGTCATTGATATTTGACGACATGCGCATGCATGCGGCTGTACTCAACTGTGCAAGAACGTCGGCAACAATATCTCAAGATAACTGCGCAATCGCACTCTTACGTTTTGCCTTGCTGTGGCATGTCAACTATGCGGATCCAGCGCCAGGGTCGGATGACGGTGGATCTATGAAGCAAAGATTCTTGTTGGCACGTGTTATGCATTTATATCTTGATAATTTGTACGTTAAAAAAGGGCGAAAGGAGTCAGAAGAGCGTGCTACAAGACCTACGTGTGTCTTATGCAGCAACCGATGCTGCGATGACGACGCCAACCTCGAAGCCATTGATGCCCGCCTCCCAAACCGCCACCGAATTATCTTGACGGCAGAGACTCTCCAGCACAAACTAACCGATTTCCGGGGCATTGGACACAACAGCTCACCAACTCCTACTTCCCAGAGTCCAGCCACTGTAATTCAAGATTCCGGAGTTCTGGCGAAATTGCTCGTTTGGTGTTCAGTGATAATCAGGACCAAAGCAGAGTCTCTGGAGAAATTCACAAGGATATTACCACAAAGTGTTGCAGAAGCCCAAGAGCTAATCGGTCGATTGCTCTTCTGCCATTTCTTGGACCGATGGTTGAAAGAGAGAAATGGATACAGAGGGAGAAGTAGGGCCTTTAAGAGGCTCGAGTCAAGTCTAACGGCAGTGCAAATGTCACCGGTCGAATCTCTATCAGCTGCAGCATTCATGATAGTTGGTCGAGACCATTGGACCGGTATAAGCAATGGATCCACGTGGTTCTTTAGCAAGGGTGGACTTGTACAAAAGCTGCTAAGTAACCTTCATGGCATGATACGAACTGTCTCAAAGTCTAAAACAGAGAAAAGATTCGCAGCTGTTTACCTCCGTCTTTACCAGACTGTGGGCGAAGACCGAAACAATTCTCCGAGCGAGCTATCACAGAGGGCCATGAAAATGTTCGCGAGGAACATTGTTTCGACAGGAAGACTAAGTCAGCATGATTTTGTGCTGAAGGAGGAAGGACTACTATTTGAGCGAGATCGCGGGTGGCTGGATAAGGAAGAATTAGTCCCTGCTGCGGTAGATTTCCCTGAGTATACCAGTCGTCCCTCACTGTGGGCCGACATGCTCTTCACACCTCGTTCGTCATTCAGCAGCGGGGCCAGATCGTTCCGAATTTATCATGCAGAGATATCAGGAAGGTCGATTTACTCTCTTTCGACGCGCAGCAGCAAGACTGCTTCATCCAACGTGTCGATGCATTCACACGACAGCTTGAGCTTTTCAGCTGTTACTGGCCTGCCGTCTGCCCCGCCCATACTTATGGATACGGAGGATAGGGAGCTCGAGGCTGAGAGCATTTATGAAGATTTGGAAGACGAGATAATGCTTGATATCTGATGTCAGTACCGCCAGGGGAAAGACTTGAAGGCTCTAGCCAATAGTCAGTGTTACCACCAGCATCATCAGCGCCAGGCCGGTAAACCGGGGCGGTGTGGACCAGTGACTTGCCACCACCTAGATTCAAGTGACACTGGTGGCCTCCGGAAACTTGGGAATTCCGGCCTGAAGGCCGCAGCCAGAGCGATTGATGGAGAAAGGCAAAGCGGCATGGTGGACGTCGCTGGAAGCCGAGTAGCCTGCAAGTGTCTGTGCATTAGCTCCAGGGCAAGAAACTCCAGATCCTGCGCCGTACGCTTGCAAATACGAGGCCCTTTCCAATCAGGCGGCGCCACAGAACCTCAGGGGTTCTTCCGCCTTGGCTGGATAAGTGTGTATCCCAGAAAAGCCTCCTTGGCCGTGTGGGCTCCCACTACACAAGCTGCGAGGCTGGAAGAGCGCGATATCAATGGCATGTGCGGGTTTTGGTTGGATAGCGCAGGAGCGAGTACAGTGAACGCCCTAGGGCTCTGTGCATAACACGTCAAGATACCCACATCACACAGCTTTCAGCACTCTTATTCTGCCAGATGTCGTTTGAATGCCAAAGGAATATCCATTCCCCGCAATACAAACCCACGAACTACTTCCTCGCTTTGTCGGTGCTTATGACGACTCACTTCAGGTCTAGAGGTTATTTTTCTCGTCTCCCTCTTCATGTCTTAATTCCACCTTGCGATACACTGACAGACTGGAAGAAGAGATTGGCACCTTCAGTGGACCCTTGAGCCCAGACGGGGGAGGTTCTGATCGTAAGTTAAATGGGCTATTGCTATGAAGAAGTTTCAAGATGGACATCAGTTCATTACCAAACAGGCAGTGCGCGCCATGAGCCATTCCTCTATCAATTAGAGAAGTAGTGGGTTGTCAGCAACCTTGATTCGACACTGCTCACTTTGTGGTTTCTCTATATCTTATGTGAAGCAACTTTGTATTCCGCCATAGAGAACCTTCGCCTGCGTATGGGATCTTGTCTACGTCTTAGGAATTGTGTTTGAGAGTGAGAGATATTCTATCTAAGTCACAGGCTGCTGCGCCAGTTTTCAATGAAAGCAGCCATGGAGTTCACATGTACTTTGCCCACGTTCATGACTTTAACATCCCATTCCACACTATAGACTTTTCCGAAGTTGATCCGGCTCAGGTAGTGTAGCTTCTGTTTTGAACTTGCTGCAGAGACTGCAATTGGGTCCTTGAACATCATACCCTTTTCCGCTGGGTGGATAGTAGGTTTCGTATCGTCCATGTAGATGATTGAATGCGCTTCTCTGTCCTCGGGGCTGAGGCCCTTCTTTGCTACACCCTGATAATTGTAGGTGTTGATGGGCACGCACCAGCAATGTCCATGGCGCGCCTTGATCACAGCCATTCGTCGAATGTGGCTGAATACCTCCACGCCATACTTTCCCTTCCTTTTGTCCGCCTGGTCAAAGTGTCCACCCTTGATATCCCCTGCACTCTCATGCCACAGTACCGCAAACACTCGTCCAATCACGAAGAACCTCTTTGCATCGGACCTCCTATAGTACCTATGGTCTAACTCCTCACGATCTCCTCCATTCCCTCGGATATCAAAATCAACTCGTGCAATATCAATATCAGCTGGTATAATGGGCTTCTGGAGCAGGTTCACACGCTTGAAGACATTCAAATCCTCGGTCGCATCTTCGAAGTCAGTGGATTCGTCTTTTAAGTCAGTGGCCTCATTATCACCGGCCTCAGCGCTCGGGCCGGATATGAGGCGGCCATTAGGGTGTAACTGTTCGACGCCCGCTCCGCTATTTTCCGACCCGGCAGCCCCTCGAGCAATCACAACGTTCGTGGCGAAGCCTTTTGAAAAGATGAGGCCACATGAATAACAGCGCGAGCCGGTTGCAGAATGAGATGAGGTATTGCTATGTGAACATTTCGGACACCTGCCATCATGAAAGTCAGGGACCTTGACGTCCACTGCCATAAATACTGTCATGCCTGGAAACACATGCTGGCTCCAACTTGCAGCAACAAGTCGTTGACCATGGAGTCGAGGACACATCAGGGTATATTGCCCTCGAAGTACTTTGCCATATCCAGGCACGCCTTCAAACTGAGTCTTGACCATTGCTTCGAAGATCGGCCAATATTGGAATTGCTGATATTGGAGATTCTGAACACGGCCCAAAGCATCTTCAAATCTGATGCAATCTTGGCGCATTAAGGAGATCGCCCGTGGCAAGGCTTGCATCATCCTTGCGATAATAAGAACTTGTGGTAACCTGATCAGAAGTTCTTCTAGCGCAACCAACACATACGCCATGACGAAGTGAATGACGTTCTCAAGGTTTTCCAGGGTATCGTTAACCTGGTGTGGAGAGAGCGAAGAATGTGATCTTGCTAGGGCCACCATTGTGTCTTGGTTGCTGCCCGCCATAATTGGCCGATCAATAAAGCACCGGAAGATCCTGGCAGCATTACCTGCAGTTGTCGCAGATGATACAGCGGGCCCATATGGGAACCTCTGTGCGAGGGCTGAACTGGCCCCTGCTTGGGAAGGAAATCTTTCGTTAAGGTGCTGAAACTGAGAAGTGATCAGACTCTTGATGGATTGCGGGTCTCGGTGGGTGCTATGCTGATTCGGCCTTAGCTGAGAATCGATGATTGTGTGATATCCCGCGTTGCTGGCAGCTTCGGTCGTGATGAGGTCTTTCACAGATTGCAGATCTTGGTGGATGTTATGATGATTCGACCTTAGCAAAGAATCGAGGTTGCCGACAGTTTGTGTAAGGCGGGATATAGCGTCGCTAGAAGATGTCAGCAGCATGTCGTACCACACGAAGTAAGATCTCCGTACACTGTTTGCATTCCTAGCAACGTCTGCAGGATTGACACGTGATAGGCTGTGGACTCGTCCAACTTGCTGACCTTCTTTGAGATGTACTGCGCCCACTTAATTTTGGAACCAACACCGTGACGAAAGCCTTTTGCAGAACCACAACCAAGGTTCCCCTCATATGACTTGATATCTTTCAGAAAGAGAGCAATATCTTGCGCAAGAGAAGTGGCCTGGGTGCGGATGGCATTGAGCAGGCCGAGACTGGTTCCATTTGACTTGAGATCGTTCAGCGACAACAAGACCGCCTTTGTCGTCTCGAGCTTCTTCACGGTGGTTTGATAATCTGCCGCCGCTCCGCCATGGTCTTTTAGTGCGACACAGATGTCTTTGAACTTATCCGCTACGGCGATAAAGTCACCTGCAAACAGATTTGTGTCAGCCTCGGTATAACGTAGGCTCTGAACCCGACCCTACCAATTGAGAAGCCGAAAGGGACGACCATTGCGTCCAAGATAGCATTGCTGCAGTTTGAGAAGCCTGTCTTTGCAGAGTGCAGAGACTGCGGGTCGGACTCGAGGTTATCATTGCAGGGCAGGTTCGTGGACTTATTTTACTGCGTAATTGACAAGGCTGATTGGGGAAAAACACGGCGGACTGTGTTAGGCGTATCTGCTCATGATCTTATCTTATCTCGGACATCGACGCGTGATTCGTCGCGTCCATCTTCGGAGTGTTATTGGTTCTCTGATCCTTAGAAATGTTCCATTCAAGCCACCCCTGCAAATATATCGCCATAGGACAAGTCAGCTACAGTCCTTTTTTGCACCTTGACCCTCAAGTATGCCTCGGGCAGCAAACACAGGCCTGCACTATAAGGAGAGAATCAAATCTTCCGAGCTCCTTGCCAATGGCCTCGATCTCGACCGTTTGCAGGCATTCACGGCGCAACTCTGTAACGAGATGCCAAGGGTAAATAAAGCTTTCCGGCAGCTCGAGACAATCAGAGACCTAGAGCTTTGCGAATCGGAATCCGGCGTGCAATATCTCGACCACGAAACATTGAGCGACTTCATCGTCAGTATGACGGCTACGTACAGTACGGCTTTCACGAAACTGCGCAAATTCCACAAGCTAGATGCCACCAAGCGGGAAGAAGAGAAGGAGAGCAAGCTGGCAAATCTCAGGTACCAGGAGGACGAGCTGCGTCGGCATAAATTGGAGTTGGAAGCCAAAGAGGCCATGCTGGAGCGATTAAGAGAGGCGCACCGTAAAGAGGAAGAAGCTCTTGCGTCAGACAGGAAAATGTTACATTCGAGAGAAATGGGGCTCAAAGCAGAGAGACAGAAGCTGCTAGGTTGGGGAAGTTGTGCAGATAGTGTTGGTGGTGTGAGTACGTTGAAGAGGGATCCGTCGGGCGACTGCAAGTTGGAGGAGGTTGATGTGAAGCGAGAACTGTGCGACAGGCATGAAGAAGATAAAGCGCACTCTATCAAGAGGATAAAGCTAGAAAAAGAAGAGCCGAACGAGGGGGTAGACGTGGACTGGCTCTGGAATGAGACTGACAAAGAGTCAGAGATGGATGAAGAGGTTGATGTGAAAATGTTCTCGAATGAGTCGGACGACGGCTTAAACCTAGAGTGCGCCGCCCGATGCGAACAGTGCCACGAATTATTTGATGCCAACAATGAAACCCGCCATTTCTGCTTTGGTCACCCAGGTATGCGTTACTAGCACGTTCAGCTAGAAACTCCAGCCTGGCCGCGAGACTGCCGTACTGACATTGAAGCAGGCGAACTCGTTTCTCGCATTTGGTGCAGGAATCTTTGGCCGAGAAATGCGTTAGACGGTGATGATGGTGATTGCGATGGAGAAAAGGAGGATGACGAGGAAGAAGACGTTGCTAGTCGTAGGTGGGATTGTTGCGGTTCTCTGGAGGGTGTGGAGGCATGCAATCTGACCGTACGTCCGATTCGCCTTCCGAAGAAGATGACGACGGATGTTGGTCTGCTTCGTGACTTGGCGTAATTTGTTGGAACCATTTTGGCTTCGGGGGCGATGCTGGTACTGGGGCTTTGACAAACTTTGTAATAACTCCCCCTTCGGGCCTATCACACTTTTGAATAGTCTGCCAACGGGTTACTTTTGCTCACCAGGTGCAATTCGACCTAATTGATGTGAAAAGATCTTCGCTGTCCAAAAAGAGGCTCAATTGCAAAACAATTTCCGACCAGACTCTGCACCTTCGCCAGTAAAATGCGGCCCTGAGGCCTTCTCCGCAAATCGCAAGATCTCATCCATTTTCGGAGACCATCAAATACTAAATGCCTCAAGCCAACTTTAACACCCAGGCGCAACAGGCTTATATTGTTACACACGATTGAGAGAAAAGGGAAAGGCAACAGCCCTCGTTCAACCCGGGATGGCCACCATGGCGCCAGTCCACTGTCCACCGTCCTTATCTCTTGAGTAGCCTGTGATATCATTTCCCTCGGTCTGATAGAAGGCCAATATGGAAGCGCCGCCCGATGGATTTGAGAGACTAGTCACGGTGAGGTGGGTGCCTGGAACGCCGGCCAGGCCTTGAATCTGGAATGTATCGCCCGGCACGAATGCTGTACTCTCAGCGTTGAAGGAGATATTGTAGCCGTGAATGGTGTCGTCGGCAAGCTGGGCGTAGAGATAGTTGGTGTAGCCGAGGGAGCTAGACGGATGAAGACCGTTGATAGCTATGGAGCCTGTGTTGGGGGGAGGGAGAGGTTCAACATGTGGACTTACTAGAACCGCAAGGTGATACATGGGAAAATGGTGAAAGACTTACTGTTCGTCCACTTGTTAATCGGATGCGTGTTATTTGCGGGCAAGGATGAGTTCGTGTCTGCCGGCTTGTTAGCGTCCCAATCCAGCTGGCCCGAGCTAATTAGACTTTTGGTAACAGTCACCTTTCCAATAGATATTCAGGGTATCGTCAAGGTCGACCATGAAGACATAGGTTACAGTGCCTGGGCCCCATGAATAGCAGCCCACACCAGCCTGGGAGTTCATATTTGGCCAGTGGTCTTGAATTGTCCAATCATCTTCCCCGTGTAGCCAGCCATACTGTTGGAATGAGGTGTCTGTGTGACGGTTATCAGCGGGATCTTGGGAAGCAAACCTTAGCACAATCTTACCAGTATCACCAACAAACAGATGCATTCCAACGGTCGAGTCAGAACCAACCGTCGTAGACACGTTAGGATCGTTGAACTGAGGACTATGAGTGTATTCCGAATCGCCATAGAGGTTGCCAAACCAGCAAGCTTGTAACCCGACCATCGGTTTCTTGTTGGCCTGCACGCTTAGATTGTTAATTGGACCATCCTCCCAAAGGTTGGTCACATTAGTAAATGTCTTCTGTCGGACCATATCCTCCGTGTCGATGTAGAAGAGGTGCCAAGTTGACGTATCATTCTAGTTAACCTGTAAGCCCAGCCAATTGGCTGAGGTGGGAGTCCATTCACTTACCATTGCATATGCGACTGCTGCGATAGCGGTGCCGTTCTTTGCGTCGGCAGTAATAATCTCGGCAATGCCACCACCCTCCCACGCACCGTCCTCCAACAGCCGAATCCATCGGAGAGAGCCATCATAGTACTGGAAATACAGGTTGATCGAACCGTAACCCGCTTGATCGAAGGTTGACGTAGCCAGAGCAAGGCCACTGCCGTTGAAAGCGCCTGATTTGGAATAATAGGCGGGGTTCAGCGTGCCTCCAATATCGTAATTCGGATTGACAGCGCCTGTAGGTGCACTGCCCGGCGGTGAAGTTGGAGATGGTTGTGAGGCTGGCGTTTTGCTTGATCAAGGAAGATTAAGGATCAGTGGCGCTCCGGTAGAAGTGGGCATGGCACTTACGAATGACGCGTCCCAAGACCGACACCGAGGCCAACAGCAAGGCCTATAATCATGCACGCCGCCAGACCGGTAATAATGAAGAACCATTTTCTGGGCACGCCCCATATTCTTCTCTTGGTTTCCGGAGGAGGGCCTGTGGCAGAACTGGCCGATGGGGTTCCTGGAGGGTATCCAGCCGGCCGGTACACTTCTTTATCGGCCCCTCCAGACCATAAGGCGGAAGCGCCAATCTGGTTGCCTGTCGGGTGAGACAGTGGGTGCTCCTTTAGCTCCGCATATCTATTGCTGTCGTCCGACGCATCCGGTGAGGAGAAATATCTGTTTGGATCTGCCGAGGAAGAGAGTCGGCCTTCATGCTGGGTTGAATTCTGGGAGAACGAATTTCGCGGAATATCCGGCGATGACAGTGGCGGATGTTGAGCGACTCCTTCTTGCCCTGAAATGGACTGTGAAGGCCAGTAAGAGTGGAAGGGGAAGTGGTAACGTCGAGCTTCGTCCATATTACTCAAGCTAGCACTCCCAATGTCGATGCGACAGTCAGGATGAATTGAGCAGAGGCTCCACTTGTCTCAGCACACAGGTATAAGAATTAGTGACGCGCGGTGCCACACTTCTGGGACAGTTGTTGACGCTCGGAAGGAACATCGAAGAAGGCTTGATAACGTGAGTTCGCAAACACATGCTGGAAAGAGGACGTCGAGGCCCCTCACCCCACCATATTTTCCCGCATCCAGGCCGGGGTTATTGGTAGACCAACCTAGAAAGGTGCAGGCTCTTCTGCGCTACTGCATGATCGCTTAGTGTGCCTTTTAGGTTGGTGGACTTACCTGAAGCAAGTCAAAACTGTGCCTGCTAGTCTACGGACACCAATGGGGATTGGTCGGGCCAAGCGATTCCGATAGGCTGACACGTTTGCTGACTGTGAATGCATATTGCCCCAATTAGGTAGTCGAAGCCATTTAACACTCTGTCCCTCAATGAAGACATTTGCGAGCCCGAATAGTCCATCTGGGGGGGCTGCGAAGAGAAATGCCATGGCACCAAGTTAGAAATCAGAATCGCCATTGAGGTAGGGGTGGTGAGAAAAATTGATTGTGTCTGTAAAATCTCAGTCGTCCTGACCCCACCCACCTAACAGGGCACGGTCGCGGGAGCGAAAGGGCTTGTGCTATCTGGCTCCAATCACTTTTCCAGAGTATCTCTTTTCTCTTGGGTCGAAATTGGCAGCCAAGGTCATCGTTCGATAAGAATGATGAGCGAAGCTACTGGACTTGGGAAAAGGGCATGATCCGACACGTGCGTCAAGGATCTGCCCCGCATTTGGGCCGCGAAGAAAAAGCCGGGCTAGGGTGGGCCGGGGCTTCCCAACCTCTTCCAGACGATTTGTCTCTTCCATCTAAGCGCAGAGGCTGTTTGCGTGTTAAAGAAGCGCGTCGGCAGTGCGGATCGACGAATGAAGGTGCATGGATCTAAGCTTTGCGAGTAGAACTTGATGTTTGGGATGCCAATGTTGGTCTGCACGCGCCCAATCTTGGAATAGTGTTTGCGAGCTCTACTCCGTAAGTGGAGTAATGCCGACAATGTGCCGTGCACCACCAATTTAGTCGTATCCGCCCTTCTAGGGTTGACCATCAAATGGCGAGACAGGCAAGCCCAGTGATGCTCCAACTGGGCGCTCCAGCAGTTGGTGGCGAGTTCTTGCATGTAACAGCCAGAAGCTGAAGGTCTCGATCGTAGTGGAGCACTCGAGACGGGACGAAACTACACGATGAGATACATCTGAGATAATTGTGGCGCAATCAACCGAGACCAGCATCCTTGTACATCTGCACCTGTCTATCTGCTAGGCTACGGCTAAGAGGTAGCTTGTATTTGACCATTAGGAATGAATTTGGAAAGGTTGGATGATGTGCCATCAACTCGATGTTATGAAGTGCCTGCTTTGCAGGCCACTGCACATTTCTCGCTCCACGCGACGCTCTCCCTCCACCACCCGGTCAGGCAGTTGTCGTGGGGGGCGGTATGACCTAGGCCCTAATACGACACGCTGACTTGGCGTTTATGCTGGTCGGTGACGATTGGGGTCACGTAGCAACCAAGAGAGAGGGAGACAGAGTTTTCATAGATTCTAATTCATCAAGTGCACCAAACCTGCGACCGAGTTCCACAACCCCATTCCTACAATCCCCCCTGCCCAACCACCTGCCCATGAGATAGGTCCTCGATGCGCGCCTTAGCCACGCCCCCTCATTCCTCCCCTCGACAGCAGACTCTCTTTTTTCCATGCAGATATACTCTGGCTTTGGACGCGACGAGTCGCGCTGGCACCCGGGAGCACCAGATCAAATGCGCGTTCCAATGCGGTCCTATCACTTCCTTCCAGTATAAAGCCCTATCCTTACTGCTGGGGTCTTCCTCAGTCTCGCCCAGAACATATGCCTTCAAGGCCAAAACGTCTCATCATTCGGCCCTCAGCCACCTACATCGTCAAGATACAACTAGAGTCATGTGGATCGACCAGCTCTTTACCAATCAAGATGATAACGAGGAGAAGGGTATCTAGGTAGGGAAAATACGAGATATCTACTCACGAACGAAACACTTTGTAGCCTGGTTCGGTGAGGAGATCGATGACAGCAGCCTCGCGATAGACGCTGTTCGTACAGTACAGTCGATGCCAAACTTGCCCAAGCTCAAGTCGCTTCTTTGATGGAACATCACTCCTTCAGCAAAAGGAATTCGATTCTAAACCACGGGTTGCACTTAGCAAGCTGATATATAGGCCATGCCTTAGCCGGCTCTGGTTAAGGTGATATCTAATTCTTTCAAGCATCCAAGCACAAACCTCGTTGCGCGAGTACAATGACATCCGAGCTAGCGCCTGCTAACTCTGTGCTATCTCTTTCAGCACCCCAAAATACAGTAAAGATGTTGTTGGAGAACGCTTGCTCGATCATTTTCGACTTTTCCCTTCAATGAAGAATGCACCAGACGCGACAGACTACTCTTTCAGCATAGCTGACAGCAGTGGTCGACGGGCCTGGGGTTGCATGGCCAACTAAAAGGGCCTATCTAGCCCGTGGGATACCTCATAGGCTGGATAAGCCCACGGCCAAATGTTTAGCCGTGCTTATCGTATTCATATGTATTCTCGAAGCCAATAAGCATGCGAAGACTTGCTTGGTCAGCATATAAGATCTTCGCGATGCTAGGTACTAGAGGGGATACCTATTGCGTAGTATACGGATGATAATGCTCCAGGACTTGCAAATCGGTCTTGAACGATTCTTTTGGCAGCACTCAGACCAGCGCACTCGGTGTGTCCCGCTACAACAGCTTTTGAAGCCTCCGAAACAGTGAATGTCACTTACCTCAACATAAGGTATTTGGGCCACTGACCATGTGCGTGAGACGAACGAATCTAATCGAATGCTTCAAGCCGACTATAGAGTTTCGATTTCTCTCATCTTTTGCCGCGCCACACAACACATCATATTAGCCACTAGGAAGCTTCAGCCGTTGGCTCGTACTCAATCGTATGGCAGAACAATCGACATGCCATCATGGGTACCCGACTGGAAAATTCCAACAAAGGGCCTCCCTCTTGCCGAATTGACCAAGATCGTGTCACACTTCACCCTTGACACCGGCATAGGTATTGACGGCCCATGTCGCACCGACACTGTCCCTGGCTTCGAGATGATATGCTCGACAATTTAGTTCATCAGCTTTTGCGCCAGTATCATTCCAGAATACCCAGCCCCGATAGCGACTACGCGGAGCCTCTTACGGAGCGTGAAGGCGTAGGTCTTGTTCAGAGGGATGGTGATACGTTTCACGTACCCACTGATCTCATGGGACTCGGCCGGCGGGATGCTATTCGCACGCTTGGCCTGGACGCTTCCACCCTCCACTTGATCTACATCTTGCGGTTCTGGACTTTGGATGCCATCGACTTGTGGGGTGCCATTGGTCCTGGCCATCATGACGACCTAGTCGGGGGCCTAGCGAGAAGTGGGAGCAGTCCTGGAAATTAAGTGAAACGATCTCTCACCAGAAGAGAACGCCATCTTGCACAATCGAGTTGGACACTCCTGAGGTCTACAGCCATTCTCCGAGTTTGGTTGCATTCTAGCAAACCAAGACTTTTGTCGATGCCTTTAGCTTGCAATCGATATCGTGAAGGGGCCACGGTGCCGCTTGGCCCCCGTTTCAGACGCTGTCAGGTTATATCAGTGGCGTTCCTGGGTTACATTCGGGAGTTCGCGAGGGACACGTGGGGCTCCTAGGAAGTGTAGAATTCTTGGGAAGGGCCTCTGGAGTTCCCCACATCTCACGTTTAAAATTGGGCACACCCGGTACCCGTTTGTTAGCGTCCGTCCCCCCTTGAAAGCTGAATAAGTTATTGCTGTGCAGGATCATCCACGCGCTGAATGGTTTCAGTTTTCGTGGTCCCAGCTGCATGAGCCGCCAGTGACTGATGGGCAAATTCCTACGATACGGAACAGTCTCCTGAAAAAAGAAACAAGCTTTTATTGACCCTATAAAAGCTGCTGCGAATAGGCCGCGCTTCGGTTGCTACGCGCAGTTGCATACTGAGGCCTACTGGGGCCTACTCATATCTACTGTGATGTCAGTAAGTATATGGTTACCTGTTCCCAGCGTGTTACCTGCCCACTACTGCCTGCTACTGCCCGCACAGGCATTGTACTTGAGTCCGCTCGTTACATCTAGGTACGATAGGATAATAAGTAGTGCTTCCACAACCAATTCTACGTATACCTATCTGCTGCCCGCAACAAAATCCAAGAAGAAACAAAGGCTGATTTATGTCGTTCTTTTGATCTCTGAAATGAAGCTGGAGAGAAAAGGCCGTTTGTCAATCATAAGCTTCTAAAAATTCATTGACTCGTCTCAACAGGCAACCATCATCATCACGGATTCGCTCTGACGCCTCTTGATTTCGCTTCAAAGCCCGCCGAACGTAATGCGTGAGAATAGCAGGCCCGTTCGGGATCCCTCACCGTCCGTGACGTCGCGGCGAATGTCTAGTAGCTTCATATCTAGCATCATCACGCGCAAGCCCGTGCTTGTTGGACATGAGGTGATCTACGAGCTTGTCTTTACGAGGAAAGCCGTGGTTTGTGAGGCCTCGTGGACAGAGGGGAAAATGACACAGGTATGCCGAGGGTGCTTTGTGAACATTCCTTATGTGGCGTGCCAAGTCTCCTTCGTGCTTGTATGTCTTTTCGCATTCGGAATGGAAACAGTGATGACGATTTTCCTTCTGCGGACTCGGCATGTCGCTACTAATGCTGCTGGAAGGCCGTCCAGACTGCGTTTGATCTGAATATGCTGGAGATTGCAGAGCCGAAACGTGAACAGAACCATCATGAGCCTCTTCTTGTGTATTGAGAGTCGACGAGCCCAAATTTGACTGTCGTTGCAGCTCATCTGAGATCGTCGGTGACAAGCCATCAAGAAATTCGGGGAAAAAGCTATCTTGCTCGATGGGGGTAGGAATTGCTGAGCGCTGCTGAGGGTCGTAGACTCGAGGATAATTCGGAACCTGTTGGTAATTTTGCGGAGGGAATGGTGACCAACTCAGGATGTCGTGGGAACATCTGAGTGGCGAGCTGTCTGCATTGTTTGGAGAGTGCGGCGCAAAAACCGCGCTATAGGCATGTTGAGCGTGGCTTTGTAGAGTGAGCAATCGTCGCTGCTGGCATGTCAACTCGTTCTCAGGCTGGTAAAATTGCTGCCAAGTGGCAACAGCGTATTCAGGTTGGAAGTAGTGCTGCCGAGCCACGAGCGGGTTGGCACACTTGATGAATTGCTGTGGAGATGGGAGCGGATAGACAGGCTGGGGGGATTGCAGTCGGGTTGGGGTGACCTGGGCAGACTCGGTGAATGGATTTGGTTGAATTGAGATAAAGGCATCTCGAGAATTAGGCTGACGCCTGCTCGAGTGGAAACGACCGCGTCTGCCACAACCCGTGTCAACGCAGTCCTCAAAATTTCCGACTCCTGCCATTGAGTAACCGATAGGAGACAATGTCTGGGGAATTCGACGCCGCAAGGCTGAACAGCGAAGAGGGTACGTCAGAAACATGACTTGACGGGCAGGTTAGGATATCGGCAATCTATGTGGAAGGGCAAATACTCGAAGCGTGCGCCGCCTGAGCTGAGAGAATTGCGACCAGGGCCTGCTTCATTCCTATCCAATCGCTTGGCCTGCTCCAGAGTGTGAAGACACTATGCATCATTTCTTGCTTCCCTGAAGGGGACGGCAGCGGTGATTGGCAATTGCATGAAAAGAAACGACAACAAAATCATAAAAGCATGGGAAAGGGGGCGAAAGGGGGCGAAAGGGGCTTTGCAGAGCCTCTTGAGAGGTTGATCGCAAGCTGGTCGGTGGGGCCTTCAAAGAAGGGCAAAGCCGACAACTAGGACTCTGCAAGACAGAGCGCCTAGATAGCAACTGGCAGGGCAGTGTGCCACCTGAAAAAATCAGCATTTACCAGGATGGCACTGACTCGTTGACGTAAGGCTCATGTGATGAGTTACCTGTTACTGAACACACACACACCCCTGCTTAACGCTCCAGGTCATCACTGACGGATTAAGCATGTGTACTGGAGCAGCTCAGTGCGTCAGTCCCATCATCGTGGGTGATGGTTAACACTTTAGCAGACAACCACCAAGGACAAGCACCTGAATGTGGAGCATGTCCTTGGTGGTTGTCCGCTAAAGTTTCAAACAGAAAAGAAATAGGCACATGAGTGGAAGAGTTCTTAATGACTTACAGATTCCGGCCCCCCCCCACCTTTCCAGAGTTGTGGGCTCTGCTCGTTTCAGCACCCCGAATGTTCGGCGGGTATGTTTTGTTTCAAAGCGCTCAGGAACCGGTCACCCTGTTAATCGTCAGTCATGTGCTTGAACGAGACGGGAAGAAGAGATAGAAAAACCAGAACCAAACTCTCAGCCCGGAGCTATCATTAGTTTCTCACTGTCACACAAAGAGTAGAGTACTATTTGCTCCCTTAGGGTCATCTGATCGTGCATTTTGCTTGCTCCTCAGTCATCTTAAACCGGACAATCTCAAAGGGCAGAGAGGGCAAAGAGGGCTGGCAGCCAATGGTGAGTCTATGTGGCTATTCGAAAGCCGGAGCTTAGCATTATCGGCGAGGATGGAAGTCGTCGCTCCTGAGTCGTCCGGAAGGTTCAGGCTCATAAGCTAACTGCGGGTAAAGCAGACATGCATCAGCCGAGAAGTAGCGTGCCGAGCCAGCAAAGTTCCATGCGAGTTGGGACCTCGAAAGAACGGGAAGCTTGAGATGAAAGGTCTGCATAAATTCCTCAATAAATCCAACGGGTGCTGAGCAGTATTTATCGTGATGTCGAAACACAAGCGCATGAGATACCGCGTGTCCAAAAGGGTCAAAAAGGTGTAACAGGTAGAATGGGGCAAACGGGGCGTAGAGAAAGCGTGCGTTTGAGGCTACGTGGTAGATAGTCTGTTTCTCGAGAGCGAATGAGCAAGCTGCAGACCCTGCAGTTAGGTCATTGCACCATTCCAATTCCAGCGCGGTGCAGCTTCCATTTCTCTGCTGGCTCGCATAGAGGCTGAACACTCAAGTTGGCAGCGCCAAAAATGATTTTTGGCCGCAGAACAGGGGCAGCGCTGTTTGAATCTAAGTTGCAGATCTCACCAATTCACTGGAGATCTCCCGTGCTGGGAATTCTTCGATACAAAAGATGGAGCCCGTGCTACTCTGGTAATCTCAGGTGACATCAATAAGTGACCTGATACTGGATGCAGCGAACAGTTAGGTGGCAGTCGAAGGATTACCTGCATTAGGATTATGAAAGCGAAATTGAAATGTCTTACGAAAAGTACTACTTAGATGGCAGGATTCACACGGGTTCCGTGAAGGAAAGAATCTCTAGGTTCCATGGGGGTGCATTTAATAGAGACCCGAGCTTTCGAGACTAGCCGAAGCAATCTGATAGCTAATAGGTGGTTTAACGAGAACGGTAACAACTGCAAACATCCAATGCACGAACATCTTCATCCCATCCCCTCCGCGGCTCCATTCCGAAGATTGTCGTCTGCAAGTGAACAGCTGCCCAAGCTTGCCGCCAACCCTGGAATCGATGCCCGGCATACGGGTTTACTGATTTGCGTTCTTCTCTGATAGCCCGCGACGCACATTATGCATTGTGGCCTTGTAAAGAGCTTCTCCATGCGAAAGATTATGTTTCTTGGACCTCAGATGGTCAACGAGTTTGTCTTTGCGTGCGAAGCCATACTGAGGTGTACTGCGAGGACAGCGGAAGAACGGGCAGAAGAATCGAGACCGAGATTGTTTGCTGTGTACACCATTGTAGCACCGTTCGTGATTATGGGACGAAGCAAAGTGCCTGATGAGATCCCGTTGGAGGTATGCAGGTGGGTACTCGGCTGCTTCGGCAATTGGGGTGGTGCTCATGTGACCGGAAGCTGGTTGCCATGACCCTTCCAATATAGGTTCACTGAAGTTGACGTAAGATGGAAGGCGTGTCAGCGCTGCGGCTTGTTCTTGGACATCTGGGGTCGTTGAAGGCTGCGACAGAGTCGAAGAGGCGTCCAGAATCCAATTCTGGTGGGCTCCCCCAGGACCTTGAGATCTAGGACTCTGAGACCACTGTGTTACGGGTGCCGGCAAGGGGAAATCGGTGATGGATGATTGGTAGCTGTTGCCCTTTTTTTCTTGGTTAGCAAAAAAAAAGAAGGGCTCAGCCAACCTCACAGCTGAGGTCAGGCTCAGATGTTGGCAGGTCGAAACCGTTGCAATCCCAAGAGCTAAAGTCAATGCTGTTGCGAGGCATGGCTGGGAGCTCGTGGAGCCAATCGCCATTTCCCATTGCTGCAGTAGATGTGACAGCGGTGAAAAGGGGCATGCAGTAGCTTAAGGCAACGTGCTCGGTAAGGCGTTGTAACTGACGAATTAGATCGAAGTAGACGGTGCCGAGAGTGCGAGAGAGGTAGACATCATTTGAAATTGTAATGGGGAGGCGTGCTGGACTTATGTTCGCGGATGTTGATGGAGACGCCAGCAGGCTAGAGAGGGCAGAAAGGGCGAACAGGGCAAGTAACGTCCTAACGAACAAACAAGATCGTGGTACAAAGTTGTCCAGAAACTGTTGTCAAGTGTGGCGCGCAAGTCTGAGATCATCGCCCATCTGGGTTCCTAATATTATGCTGCCAATGCTAAGCCTCAGTCTTATCCACGTCGATCGACTAAAATTCCATGTACATCGTGGCTCTGATGCGTAAGATATAGATAGGGGCGGCAGACCACCATCGTTCCGGGTAAAGCGATTTAGCTTTCCGCTCACAAGCTTGGTCTAACCCTGGAGAATGGATTTTTGGGCTAAATTGTACTGTGCTGTGTGTACATGTTTTTCTGTGGGCAACAGCTATGATTCCTTACCCACGTGAACGAAAGGTTTGGTAGATACTGGACCATCACAAGCAATTTGCGAGAGCAGGGCAGGCCTGAGACACGAGAGCAGTTTTTGGCTGGGTTGAGATGGAATCCTCCATTGTTGGGCACGGGGGTTCGTTTTTGTAACTCCACATGGCAGAATTGCATAGCAAGACCATGATATCTACAGGGATAGCACTGCAATCCTATTGCGATTCCATCCATTAACGATCAGCCCAGCGCCTTTCCAAAGTCGCCAAAGACCCAACCGCCTTTCCTCCGCCAAGCAGCTGCAGGCCCACCTTTTGCTTCTTGTGTCTCTCTCCTCCTACACCACTTTCCTGTCCCATTCTCTCGCCTGCCCTTTCCTGTCCACCTGGCATTCTCCGCGCCCTTCTCACCTCCTATTGTCTTATCATTTCCTTATCTCCTCACTCCCAAACCTACCATCCCGCAACCCTCCGCCCCTTTATGCTTCCAAATCTCTTTGTCCCGTAGCGCTTCGAGAGCCATGTCTCAGTCCTCCAATTGGTCTCCGAGGTCGAGTCAGGTCGGAGATCTGAATTTGAGTCATAGTGAGAACATTAAGACACAAGTT
>Ga0335072_10004875_pt1 | contig 19833 bp, 20 predicted proteins | sample Lox_Sample_21_FD_206725 | JGI IMG/M metagenome (GOLD analysis project Ga0335072, IMG submission 206725) | Soil microbial communities from Loxahatchee National Wildlife Refuge, Florida, United States - Lox_Sample_2.1 | ecosystem: Environmental > Terrestrial > Soil > Wetlands | place: USA...
GGCGGTCACCGGCGTGATCGGCGCCTTGCAGGCGACCGAGGTGCTGAAGGAAATCACCGGGATCGGCGAATCGCTCGCCGGCCGGCTGCTGGTGTGGGATGCGCTGGCGACCCGGTTCCGCACGATAAAGCTGCCGCGTGACCCGGGCTGTGCGTTATGCGGGCCGCAGGCCACGATTCGAGATCTGTCGGCGCATATGCACGTGGCGCAGGCGCCTGCCTGTGCCAGGTGACCCGCTCGGCATCCTGCTGGTGTCGGGCACGCACGATCGCGCTCATTACGCGTTCGTGCTTGCCTCCGGCGCCGCCGCACTGGGCCGTCACGTCGTTTTGTTTGCGACCAACACCGGCTGCCACGCCCTGATGGCGGACTGGTCCGGGCTCGCCGACGCCGCGCGTGATGCGCGTGTGCGACAGGCGGGCGTGGCGGGGCTCGAGGAATTGCGTGAGGCCTCGCGCGATCTTGGCGTGCGGCTGATCGCCTGCGAGGCCGGCCTGCGTGCGGAAGCGCTGGACGCGTCTCGACTCGTGGCGGGGGTAGAAATCGCTGGAGTCGCAACGTTTCTGGAAGCGGTCGGCTCAGGCCAGATTGCCAGCCTGTAAAAGGGCCGCGACAGGGCGTGATCGAGACGCCGCCGGCACCGCCGGCGAGGGCTGGTCGGTTCGCTGCGAGATGGCGATGCACGATCCCACTCACCGCCTCGCGTCAGCACGCGCCGCGATCGCTGCCCCCGCAGGTGCAACCACCCTCCCCTGATCTCGTTTTGGACTCGTGCGGCCCGCAGGCCGCCCATCACGAGGAGAAGATGATGGATAAGGATCGGATCGAAGGAATGGGCCACGAGGCCAAGGGCAAGGTGAAAGAAGTCGCCGGCAAGGCGATGGGCGACAAGAAGACCGAGGCCGAAGGCAAGGTGGAGCACGCCGCCGGCAAGGTGCAAAACGCCGTCGGCGGGGCGAAGGACGCGGTACGCGACGCCGCCAGGGAGTCGCACGACCGCTAGACCAATCGCACCGGGGCGCCGCAGACCGGCGGCGCCCTCCGGGGCGCGACCCATTGCACGCGCCTCGGCTTGCCGGTTTCCTGCCGCCAACCACAGCGGCGGGAGACCGTGCCATGCCAGCCAGCCAATCCGAGAAAGCCGGACGTTTCCGGGCGCTCCATGCCGCGCCCGGGTATTTTGTCATCGCCAACGCCTGGGATGCCGGATCGACCCGAATGCTGGCCGGGCTCGGCTTTGCTGCCCTCGCCAGTTCCAGTGGCGCGCAGGCCGGAGTGCTCGGTCGCCGTGACGGCATGGTGACGCGCGAAGAGGCGCTCGCCCATTGTCGCGCCATTGTCCAGGCCACTGACCTGCCCGTCTCCGCCGATCTGGAAAAAGGCTTCGGCGACACGCCGGAAGCCGCGGCGGAGACGATACGGTTGGCATCTGGTATCGGCTTGGTCGGCGGGTCGATCGAGGACGCCTCCGGCAATCCGGCGCGTCCGCTGTTCGATGCGTCACACGCCGTGGAGCGCATCGCCGCCGCCGTTGCCGCGGCGCGGGCACTGCCCTTCCACTTCACGCTGACCGCGCGAACGGAGAATTTCCTGCGCGGCAATCCCGATCTCGACGATACGATCAAGCGCCTGCAGGCGTTCGAGGCTGCCGGCGCCGACGTGCTGATGGCGCCCGGATTGCCCAGCCTGGACGCGGTGCGCGCGGTGTGCGCCGCGGTCTCGCGGCCGGTCAATTTCATGGCCGGTATCCGCGGCAAGTCGTTCACCGTCGCGGAACTGGCGGCAGCCGGTGTGAAACGGATCAGCCTTGCCACCTCGCTCTACCGCGCGGCGATGAGCGGGCTGTTGGCGGCGGCACGCGAGGTGAAGGAACATGGGACATTCGGCTACCTCGAAACCAGCATCGGCACACCGGAGTTCAACGCGTTCATGCTAGGGGGGTAGCGCGGGGTAGCATACGGCAGCGGCACGAACGTAAGTCGCGGCATGGTTCGCGGCCCAAGGCAGCATGTGCGACAGCCGTGTCGCGAGTTGCCAACCTTCGGCGATCGCCGCAAGCTCCAAGCGCCACTCAAGATCGCAGGAGGACCGCCGCGCCTTCGGCTTTGTCCGGCAGCTCGCGCGCCGCAACCGCCCCCGCAAGGAAACGCCGTGTCCGCCACCTCAACCGCCGCCGTCTCGCCAGCAGGGCGGTGGATCGCCTTTATTGTCCTTCTCGCCGGCGGGTTCATGCCGCCTGTCGATTTCTTCATCGTCAATGTCAGCCTGCCGTCGATCCAGACGACCCTCGGTGCCAGCCCGGCGATGTTGCAGCTCGTCATCTCGGGGTACGGCGGCACGTATGCGGTGTTTCTGATCACCGGCGGCCGGCTGGGCGACCTCTATGGCCGCCGCCGGATGTTCCTGGCCGGCATGGCATTGTTCACGCTCGCCAACCTGATATGCGGGCTTGCCACGACCTCGCTTATCCTGGTCACCGGCCGCATCGTGCAGGGCATTGCCGCGGCGCTGCTGGTGCCGCAGGTGCTGGGGCCGGTGCGCACCCTGTTCCCGGACCACCGCGATCTCGCCCGCGCGATGAGCTGTTACGGCATCATGATGGGCTTGGCCGCGGTGAGCGGCCAGTTTCTCGGTGGTGCGCTGACGCAATGGAGTCCGTTCGGCCTGGGATGGCGCGCGGTCTTCCTGCTGAAAGTGCCGCTCACGCTGGCGGTCCTGCTGGCGGCCTGGATAGCGGTGCCGGAGACCAGCGCATCCCGCCGCGTCCGTATCGATGCCGCCGGCGCCGCAGTGCTGTCCCTGACATTGGCCTGCCTCGTCGTGCCGCTGTCGGAGGGGCGCCAGCAAGGCTGGCCCGCATGGACCTTAGTCATGCTGCTTCTTGTGTTGCCGTTGACCGCCGTGTTCCTGCGTTATGAATCCAGGCTCGCCGCCCGCAACCTGATGCCGTTGCTGGACCTGCGGCTGATGGCGATCCGCAGCTTTCGCCGCGGTACGCTGGTGGGCACGTTGTTCTTCTTCACCACCGCGTTCTACGTGACCTTCAGCCTGTATCAGCAGGATGGCCGCGGCACCGACCCGCTGCACACCGGCCTCGCGATCCTGCCTTACGGCCTGGGGCTCTTCCTTGGCCCGCTGGCGAGCACGCCGTTGGTTCCTCGCCTCGGCAATGCATTGCTGCCGATCGGCCTGGCAATCCAGGTGGCCGGCTATGCCGCGATCGGCATTGCCATCTGGTATGGCTGGGATGGGTGGCCGGTGCCCACGGCCGTGCTCGCTGCCGGCTTCGGCCAGGGCATCGCCTTGCCTCGGCTCTACAACGCGACGCTCGGCGACGTACCGCCGGCCGAGGCTGGCGTGGCGGCGGCCGTCGTCAACTCCGCCTTGCAGGTCGGCGGCGCCATCAGCGTCGCGGGCGTCGGAGGGTTGTTCTTTGCCGAACTTGGCGCCGACACCACACGCGCCGCCTACGCCCATGCCTTCGGCATCGCTCAGGCAGCGACCAGCTTTGCGTTATTCCTCTCCATGTTGCTGTCGATTTCCCGGTGGAATCACGCCCCGGCACAGGTGAAGGGTGCCCGACGATGAGTTCCTTCGACCCCGAAGCCGTGCGTGCTTTCGAACATGCTCGCTGGGAGCGCGCGGCATCGTCGTTCGCCGCCTCCTTCGGCACCGCCACCAGCCAGTTCGTCGAGGCGCTGCTGGACGCCGCCGCCGTGCAGGCCGGAACGCGGATGCTTGATGTGGCCTGCGGTTCGGGTGTTGCCGCAGCCGAGGCGTCGGTGCGCGGCGCCGTCCCCACCGGCGTCGATTTTTCCGCCGCCATGCTGGCCGAAGCGCGGGCAGTGCATCCGGGCGTGGCGTTCCTCCATGGTGACGCCGAGGCGCTGCCATGTGCCGATGCGTCGTTTGACGCGGTGGCCGCCAATTTCGGCGTGCACCACGTGCCGCGTCCGCAGATGGCGCTGGCTGAGGCGTTCCGCGTCCTGGTGGCACCCGGCGGCCGCATCGCGATCAGCTTCTGGGCCGCGCCGGAGCTGAACCTCGCCTGGAAGCTGCTGCTGGATGCGGTGCAGCGGCATGGTGACGCAACTGCCACCGGCGCACCACCGCCTGGGGGCGGCTTCGGTTCGGTGCGGCAAATTTTGGATGCGTTGCGCGGGGCAGGGTTTGGAGCATTGCGCGCGCAACTCGAACGCCGCGTCTGGCGCCACGCCGACGGTGCCGCCCTGGTAGCGTCTCTGCGCGCGGGGACGGCACGCATGGCGTCGGTGATCGACGCGCAATCCCCCGCGGCTTTGCGCGCGATCATCGCGGACGTCGACGCGAACGCCTCTGCCTGGCGCGACGGCGATGGGCTGGCGTTGCCGATCGTCGCGGTGATCGCGTCAGGCACGAAGCCGTGACGCCGTCAACGATCGGCGGAAGCAGACACGGATCCGATCCACGTGGCGGGAAGCAATGGCAAGCTTTGTGGTAAAATCATCACCGCGCGCGGCAACCGCGAGCCCGCTCGTATTCACCGAGAAGACCATGTGGGGCGGCAAGAAAATCCGTGCCGGCGATGAAGTCTTCCTGTTCGCCGCAGAGCATAACGGCGGCCGCGGCCTTTATGGGTGCGGCGTCGCCATCGATGCCACGCGCGGCGAAGGGATTTGGGTAACCCTGACCATGAAATGCACCGGCGCGGCGAGGCGGCCACTCGGCCGCGCCGAACTGCGGCCGTTTCGTGACTGCCCTGACGGTGGTCCCGGGATGGAAATCGACCACAAGCTTTATCGCCAGGCGACCAACAAGATCGCCGGCATTTCCGACGCAGCGGCCATGTTTCTGCGCGGCTTTTTCTGACGATCCCGCGCGACTTCAACGACTGCCGCGACAGCGGCATGACCAGCAACCGGGCCCCCATGATCCGCTGCCCTCCGGTCCGCATGCTGTGCCGCTCGAACCGGCCGCCGCAGCCACTGCCATTGCGAGGCGCGCGGCTTCGAAGCAAGCTCGGTTGCGTGCGCGCTCGTTGATCCGTCGCTCCGCAGCGGCGGATCGCCTGAGCGCCGCGCGCATCGCAATGACTGTGGCCTGAGGCCCGCAACAAGAGGAAACGTGATGGCAACGATCGTGCTGGTGCACGGGGCCTATCAAGGCGGCTGGATCTGGACGCGCATGGCGCCGATCCTTCGTGCCGCCGGCCACACCGTGTTCGCTCCCTCACTCGATGGCTGCGCCGAACGCAAGCCTGCGCTTCGCTCCGGTATCACCACCGAGACCCACGCCGCCGAAATCGCCGGCCTGTTGTTCTACGAAGACCTGCACGATGTGGTGCTGGTCGGCACCAGCTCCGGTGGCATGGTGACCTGCCGTGCCGCCGAACTCGCCCGCGACCGCATCGGCCGAATCGTGCTGGCGGACGCGCTCGCCCTCCTGCCCGGCGAGCGGATCGGCGAGATCGTCAACCGTACTGCCCGCGTCACCACCGATTTGGCCACTGGCCCCTCGCCCGAGGACGCGCGCCACCGCATGTTCGCCTCGCTTGACCCGGCCACGCTCGAATGGGCCCTGGCGCGCTACACGCCGCACCCGATCGCAGCGATGGAGGAACCGGTGAAGCTCGACGGGTTCTGGGACCAGACCTGGACCGCGACGGTGATCTGGTGCAAGCGCAGCCAGAACCCGCCCGTGGCCCACCAGCGCCGTGCCGCCGACAGGCTGACGGCGCGTTGGTTCGAATTGGATACCGGCCACTATCCCATGCTGACCGAGCCGGACGCGCTGGCGCGGCTGATCAGTGCGTGAGGGTCACCGTGTAACGGCGGGCGAAGCGGTCTCGGGAAGCGCATGGTTGACGTCGCGCGCCACCCGTTCGTCGGACACGCGGGCTTGCTCCATCCCGTTCATGATTGCCTGCGCATCCAGCACCGACTGCAGCGACTCCCCCGGTCCGCTGTTGACGAAGGCGCGTTCCGCGCTCGACTGCCCGTCCAGGCCGCAGGCTGCCACCAAACAAGCCACGAGGAGCGCAAGGATCAGGCGCATCGTTTCACCGCCGGTCAGGTAAGCGGGTAAAATAGCTGATGCCGCCCGGTATCACCAGCCCGCGAGCCCGCCATTCCGCCGTTCTGGTCAAATTCCTCCCAGCGTGTAGTTTGCGCCCCCGCACCTGCGCCGGAGCTTAGGGAATGGTGGCCACCGAGACGACGACAACTGAAGCCGGGCGCGATTTCGTTCGCGACATCGTCCAGGGCGATGTCGATTCCGGACGGGTGACGGAGGTCGTCACCCGTTTCCCGCCCGAGCCGAACGGCTATCTGCACATTGGGCATGCCAAATCGATCTGCCTGAATTTCGGCGTCGCGGCCGAGTTCGGCGGGCGGTGCCATCTGCGCTTCGACGACACCAATCCGATGAAGGAAGAGCAGGAGTATATCGATGCGATAGAGCAAGATGTACGATGGCTGGGCTTCGATTGGGGCGGCCACCTTTATCATGCCTCGGACTATTTCGAACGGCTGTATGAATGGGCGGAGCATTTGATCCGAACCAGCAAGGCCTATGTCGATGATTCGACGCCCGAGGAGATGCGCGCCATGCGAGGCACGCTGACCGAACCGGGCCAGGAAAGTCCATTCCGCAACCGATCAGTCGAACAAAACCTGGATCTGTTCCGGCGCATGCGGGCAGGAGAATTTTCCAATGGCGCGCGCGTGTTGCGGGCGAAGATCGATATGACGTCCGGCAATATGAACCTTCGCGATCCGGTGCTGTACCGCATCCTGCATGCGACGCATCCGCGGACCGGCGACGCCTGGTGCATCTATCCGACCTATGATTTCGCGCACGGCCAGTCGGACGCGATCGAAGGGATCACGCACTCGATCTGCACGTTGGAATTCGAGGACCATCGGCCGCTGTATGACTGGCTGATCGAGAACCTGCCGGTACCGTCCCGCCCGCATCAGTATGAATTCGCGCGGCTGAACCTCGCCTATACGGTGCTGTCGAAACGCGTGCTGACCAAGCTGGTGCACGAAGGCTATGTCTCCGGCTGGGATGATCCGCGCATGCCAACCCTCGCGGCGCAGCGTCGGCGTGGGGTGCCGCCGGCAGCGCTGCGCGAGTTTGTGCGTCGCGTTGGTGTGGCACGCGCCTACAGCGTCGTGGACCTCGCGCAGTACGAGCATGCGGTTCGCGACGTGCTCAACAAGACCGCGCTGCGCCGCATGGCGGTGCTGCGGCCGCTGAGGCTGGTGATTGAGAACTGGCCGGAAGGCCATACCGAAACGCTGGAGGCGGTGAACAATCCCGAAGATCCCTCTGCCGGCACACGCCGCGTGACGTTCGGGCGCGAAATCTTCATCGAACGCGACGACTTCATGGAGCACCCGCCGCGCAAATTCTTCCGCCTTGCACCGGGCCGGGAGGTGCGGCTGCGCTACGCCTTTTTCGTCACCTGCCGCGAGGTGGTGAAGAACGCTGCCGGTGAGGTCACCGAGCTGCGCTGCACGTATGATCCCAGCACGCGCGGCGGCGATGCTCCGGACGGACGACGTGTGCAGGCGACCCTGCATTGGGTGGCGGCGGCCGACGCACTGCCGGCGGAAGTCCGCCTCTACAGCACGCTGTTTGCCCGCCCGGATCCTGGTGCCGATGGCGATGTGATGGCGGACCTCAATCCGCAGTCGTTGGAGGCGTTGCGCGACTGCCTGGTGGAACCGGCTTTGGCTGGGGCGCCGGTCGGCGAGACCGTGCAGTTCGAACGCCAGGGCTATTTCTGCCCCGACCTCGACAGCACGTCGGAACGCCTTGTGTTCAACCGCACGGTCGGCCTGCGCGACACCTGGGCCAAGGTGCAGGCCACCGACCGCCGCGCCGGATAATGCCGAAAGCACCTTCCAAACTCTTGCGGCAGCAGGAGCATCGGACCAAACGCGTATAGCTTCCGTGGCCGGCCACCCCAGAAGAGTGCGAGTCTCGCCCTCCTCGCGGCCGATTTCACCGATCCGTCACACGCTCGAAACGCCCGTTCCCGCCTAGACTTGAGGAAACGTCACACCACCCGCATGGCGCCCCCATGATCCAAGCAACAAGGAAAGCAACCATGCCCGCCATCAGCCGTCGCCTCGTCCTTGCCGGTGCCGCAAGTACGACCGGCTTGCTCTCTGCCCCCGCTATCGTCCGCGCACAGCAGGTGAAAGAGCTGAACTTCTACTATCCGGTCACCGTCAGCGCGCCGATGGCGACGATCATCGCGGAATACTGCGAACAATATGCCAAGGAAACCGGCGTCACGGTAAAGCCGACCTATGCCGGCAACTACCAGGACACGCTGACCAAGGCCGTCACCGCCATCCGCGGCGGCAACGGGCCGCAATTCTCGATCATGCTCACCGCCGACATTCATACCTTGCAGGCGCTGGACGTGATCGTGCCGTTCGATGAGATCGGTCTCGATAAGACCGCGAAGGACTGGCTCGCCAGCTTTTGGCCCGCGTTCATGTACAACACGCATATCGGCGGGAAAACCTGGTCGATGCCGTTCCAGCGCTCGGTCATGGTGATGTTCTATAACAAGGCAGCATTCACCAAGGCCGGCCTCGATCCGGACCATTATCCGACTGACTGGAAGTCACAAGCCTTGGCGGCGCAGAAACTCACCAACCGCCAGGGTTCCGCCCCGATGTGGGGCATCCAGCTTCCGGCCGATATCAGCAACGGCCATTGGACCTTCGGCGCGCTGTGCGGCAGCAACAATTTCAACCTGATGAACGACTCCGGCACCAAGGTCTTCTACGACGCCCCGAAAGCCGTCGAGACGCTGGAATACTGGGTCAGCCTGTCGAAGACCTATAACGCCACGCCCCCAGGCGTATCGGCCTGGCCCACGCTGGTGCCTGGCTTCCTGCGTGGCGATGCGGCGATCATCGTCACCAGCACCGGCAACCTCGCCAACATCACCGCCAACGCAACTTTCCCGTTCGACATTGCGCTGCCGGCCGGCAACCCGCATCCCGGATCAGTGGTCGGCGGCGGCAGTCTCTATATTTTCAAGCACGCCTCGCATGGCGAACGCCAGGCCGCGCTGCGCTTCGCGCAATGGCTGACGGCTCCCGACCGTGCCGCGGACTGGTCGAGGCGCACCGGCTATGTCTGCGTGACCCAGCCGGCGTTCGATACGCCCACGATGAAGGCCTATATAGAAAAGAATCCCGTCGCGGCCCGGCCGAAAGACTTCCTGCCCGCGGCTCATGGCGAGCTTTCCACGTTTCAGGATGCGCGCGTGCAGACCATTTTGGAAAACCACATCGCCGCGGCGCTGTCCGGCAATGAAACCCCGGCGGCCGCGCTGAAGGCGGCGCAGGCCGAAGCCGAAGGCATCCTGCGCCGGTATCAGCACGTCTGATGGCCACTGCCGGCGCGGAACGCCACCCCGGCGCCTGGCTGCTGGTTCTGCCGGCCGCGCTGTTCATCTTCGCCTTCACCAACGTGCCATTGCTCGCCACGCTGGTGAGCAGTCTGTACGCATCACCGGTGGCCGGGCATGGCGGCGGCTTCGTGGGACTCGACAACTACCGGGACCTCCTCACCGATCCAGGGTTCCGCACCAGCTTGCTCAACAATCTGATCTACGCTGCAGTCACCGTGCCGGCATCCGTCGTGCTGGCTCTGCTGATGGCGCTTGGCGTGAACGCGGCCATTCCAGGCCGCGCCACGCTGCGCCTGTCATTCTTCCTGCCCACCATGCTGCCGATGATCGCGGTCGGCGCCATCTGGCTGTTCTTTTATACGCCGCAATACGGCCTGGTAGACCGCTTCACACGCCTCGTCGGCATCGGCGACATCAACTGGCTTGGCGACACGGCAACCGCGCTGCCCGCGATGATGGCGGTGGCAATCTGGAAGCAATCGGGATTTTTCATGATCTTCTATCTCGCGGCATTGCAGAACGTCCCGCCGGTGTTGCGGGAAGCGGCATCGCTGGAAGGCGTCTCCCATCTCTATTTCTTCCGCCGCGTCACTCTGCCATTGCTCGGCCCGACGACATTGTTCGTCACGGTCACCGCCGCGATCAACGCATTCTGCGTCGTGGATCATGTGGTGGAAATGACGCAAGGCGGCCCGGACAACGCGTCATCGCTGTTGCTCTACTATGTCTACCAGGCCGGCTTTCGCGACTGGGATCTCGATACCGCGGCGGCGGCGACCGTCGTGCTGGCGTTGATCCTCGGCATCGTCGCTGCCCTGACCTTCGCATTATTCGGGCGGCGGGTGCACTATCGATGAGCGGCGAGGCAACATGACCGCGCCGAGGCGCCTGGTCACCATCGCGGTGATGTGGTTGTTCGGCCTGCTTTGGGCCCTCCCATTGCTCTATGCGATCTGGGCCGCAATTCATCCACCACTCTATGCGACTGAATTCGAGCTTCGCTCGCCCCTCACCTTCGCCAATTTTGCCCAGGCCTGGCATGCCGCGCCCTTTGCACGCTATTTCCTGAACACCGTCCTGCTGGTGACTTTCACAGTCGTAGGCCAGTGCGTGCTGGCGACACTCGCCGGGTTCGCCTTTGCCCGTTTCTACTTCCCGGGCCGCGATCTGTTGTTCGCCGCATTGCTGGTGCAACTCATGATATCGCCCAGCATCCTGCTGGTATGGAATTACCGGGAAATCAGTTGGCTCGGCCTGGCGAACACGATCCCGGCCATGGGAATTCCGTACCTCGGCTCGGCCCTGGGCATATTCCTGCTGCGGCAGAATTTCCGCACTATCCCCAGCGAACTCGATGATGCGGCACGGCTCGAGGGTTGCTCCCTGCTGGCGCGGCTGTGGAAGGTCTACGTGCCGCTCAGCCGCAGCACGTACGTGGCTTTCGCGCTGACCTCGATCGCCTACCACTGGAACGATTTTCTCTGGCCGCTGGTGATCAGCGATTCGGTGACCACGCGCCCGCTGACCGTGGGACTCGAGATCTTCGCTACCCCCGATCAGGGCGTCCAATGGTCACTGGTCACCGCGGCCACGCTGCTGAGCAGCGCTCCACTGCTGCTGGCGTTCCTGATTTTCCAGCGGCAGTTCGTCCAAAGCTTCCTGCGGATCGGTATTCGATGAACGTCACCGCAGCGGACGGAGCAATGCGGCGTATCCTTGGTCAAACCGCCGGGTGCGGCTGAATCCGGCGCTCAACTCCCGCCCACAGCCAGACCGGCACCCCGAGGATCGGTGGCATAGCGGCATGTCCCTTCCTCGCCCGGAAGATAGCCAGCGCAGCCGACCACGTTGGCGCGTCCAGGATCCGGCACCGCCGCCGGCATCGGTGCACCGCTCCTCAGCGTGTTCGCCATGGCCGCCGCCACGGCCAGCGGCGCGCCCGCCTGACCGGACCCGCCGACCTCGGCACGAAACGCTTGCAGGTTGGCATTCCAGGCCAGCGCCGCAGCGTAAAATGGCGGCGGCACGCTGGCAGGCGACGCCGCCAGCAGAAAGCCCAATCCTGGCACGATCCGTCCGGTACCGAACAGATTGTCGAGGCTGGCGCCGCATACGACAGCATTGCCGTCCCGGTCGAGCGTGGCCCAGGTGGTGGAGGCCGGCAGCGCTGGCAGCCCCGCCTCGGGCAGGTCGGCGGTCTTCAGCAGCGACTCCGCGGTCACGCCGCCCTGCCGCCAACGCGCGGCGACGGCCAGGGCACGCGCCGCGGCGCCGCTCAGGTCGTTCGCATGCTGGCGCAGCGTCTCGAATGCCGCCGCGGCGGCGAGCCCGCCGTCCGCGGGGGGCGGCAGGAACGCCACCTTGTCGCCGCCATGCCACGGCTCGATCAGCGGATCGACCAGGGTGGGAAGCGCGCGCCGCAGGTCATCAAACGTCATGGGGCCGCCGACCAGGGTCGAGGCCCGCGCCAGCCGCCGCGCGAGTGTCCCCTGATACAGATCTCCCACCCCCGCCACGCGCAACTGCGTCAGGGTCGCGCCGAGATCGACCTGCACCAGCGCATCGCCTTCCTTCAGGATGGCGCCGTTGTGGCTGAACACGGCGGCAGCTCCGGGATCGGCAAGCAGCGGAGCGGCCACTACGGACAGGTCGTTCGCCAGAGCGCGCGAGACGGGTATGCCGAACCTCGCCATGCGCTCGGCGGGAACGACCAGGCTCTCGAACGGCCGATTGCCGTAGCGGGCATGCAGCAGGTAGAGACCGCGCGCGAGCATGGGCAGGGCGGCGGGGCGGTCGGCGCCGACGCCTTCCTGCGCTGGCTGGCGGGGAAGGAACATGATCGCTTGCGGCACGCCGCCGTTCACCGATTTCGCGCCGGGCGAGAAGGCCAGGCACGCGCCGCCGGCGCCCAGGCTGGCGCGTGAGGGCAGCGTGACCGTCAACGCCAGGCCAACGGCGGTCGCCGCATCGGCCGCATTTCCGCCCAGCGACAGCACGTCTCGCCCGATCACCGCGGCGCGCGGCTCATCGGCAACCACGGCGCCGAGAAACCCCTGGACGTGGCCCGGCTGTCCTACCGGGGGTTTCGTGCTGGCGAACGGATTGATGCTGGACAACGTCCCGCACGAGGCATTGAACATGGTCAGTCCGGAGAGGACGACGGCACGCCAAGCCGCTAGGATCGCGCGCATGCCCCGCGCCGGTACCACGCCAATGCTCCGCAAGTCGGCCGATCCTTATCCCGGGCGGCCGGCCTTTATCCGGGCTGGTCCGCATCGTCCTGGTGAGGAAGCGTGCCATAAACAGGTTCTTAACCACCGGCAACTGCCGTAAAGGATTCCCATGCGCCGCCTGACCCGTGCCTGCCTCGTATTGCTCTCGCTCTCCTTCCTGTCTGCCTTGCCCGCCGCCGCCGCGGATCAATTCTCCCCCGCCCAGCGCGCCGAGATCATCGCGATCGTGAGTCAGGCGCTGAAGCAGGACCCGTCGATCCTGCGCGACGCGGTTGCCGCTTTGCAGGCCGACGACAACGCCCATGCCGCGGCCGAGTCGCAGGCTGCCCTGACCGCGCATCGCGATATGCTGGTGACGCCCCTCGATCCTGTCGTCGGCAATCCGCACGGCGACGTCACCATCGTGGAGTTTTTCGACACCCGCTGCCCATATTGCCGGACCATGGAGCCGGCGATGGCGCAATTGCTGGCCACGGATCGCAATGTGAGGCTGGTTTACAAGGATCTGCCGATCCTCGGTCCCCCCAGCGTCCTGGGGTCCAAGGCGCTGCTGGCGGCGGAGCAACAGGGCGGCTACCAGAAGCTGCGGGAAGCGGTGATGAAAATGCCGCCCGATACGACGTTGCCGATGATCCAGGCGGCGGCGGAAAAGCTCGGCCTGGATTGGACAAAGCTCGAGCGCGACATGGCGGCGCCGGCAATCCAGGATCAAATCGACGCCAACCTGAAACTGGCGAAGGCGCTGGACATCGAAGGTACACCGGCCCTGGTGATCGGCAATCAAATCGTGCCAGGGGCGTTGGACCTTGCCGATCTGCAAAAGGAGGTTGTGACGGCGCGTCAGGTCGCCAAGCGGTAACCCGGGCCGGCGCCCGGCCGCGTCGCTCAACGCGGCCGCGGGTCAATTCCGATCGAGCGGTTCCGGCACACCCCTGCTTGATACCGCTCGGTGGGGCATGCGTCAGTCGACGACGCGGCGGCGCTACTGGTTGCCGAGATCAGGCTCGTTGCACTTTGCCACGGCCGATTGCTCTAGCGCGGCAGCCCGCTCTTCATATTCCGCCGCCAGCGTGAGCAATGCTTTCTCCGCCCTGTCGTCGAGAACATCGTTGGCCAGCCGTCGCAATCGAGCGGCTTGCGCCAGCAGGAACGCCTTTCTGTCCACCGGTTACCGAACCCAATTGCGTTAGCTGCATCTTTGCCAACGATCGGGGCGCCGCGCATTGATCTGTGTCAGAAAACTGGTCGGTTATGACAGACTTGCTTGCTGCCCCCGCAGGGCCGTCGCGAAACCGCAGGAGCGAAGGGTTTGCACGCCATCGCTGTCCGCTCAGTCGAGGCGCGTCCCGCCGGCAGATCGCCCGTCGGACCGCGTCATATGATCAGAACTGCACGGCGCTCACCGCCGCCTCGAGTTCCTCGAACGTCGGCATATGCTGGTTGGGCACCATCTTCCGCCCCGACTCGACACTGACCTGCGGCGCGTTACCGTGCAGGTGCGTGACCAGCACCGCGCGAATGACCTCGTAATATTTCGCCTCTTCCTCCACCACGCCCTTCAGCCGGCTGGCGAACGGCCCCACCATTCCGTAAGCGAGCAATACGCCCAGAAACGTGCCTGTAAGCGCGCTCGCGATCATTCCACCCAGCACCGACGGCGGACGGTCGATATGCGACATCGTCTTGATCACACCCAACACCGCCGCGACGATACCGAGTGCCGGCAGCCCGTCGGACATCGTCTGCAACGCATGCGCGCCATGCAGCTCTTCATTCAGCGTCTTCTTCAACTCCCGCGCCATCACATCCTCGATCTGGTTCGGATCGTCGGCGTTCATCCCCACCATGCGCAAGTAATCGCAGATCGTCGCCGTGGCGAACTTGTTGGCAAGGATGCGGGGGAACTTCTGGAACGCCGAGCTCTCCTGCGGCTTCTCTATATGCGGCTCGACCGCCATATTGCCCTTCGTACTCGCCAGCCGCACCAGAAAGTAAAGCAGCGACAGCAGGTCGATATAATCCGCCTTGGTGAACGCAGCTCCCTTGAGAATTTTGCTGAAACTGCCGATGGCATGTTTTACGTCGTGCAGGCTGTTGCTCATCAAGAATGAGCCGACCGCGGCCCCGCCGATCGTCCAGAGTTCGAACGGCAGCGCCTCCGCGAGCGGTGCCACGGCGCCGCCTGACACGAGATAGCTGCCGAACACGCAGGCCAGCAGGAATCCCAGAGCACCGAGCGAGAGCATGTCGCGCGGCTATCGCCCCGACGCAGGCGGCGCGGCGGGGATTGGGGTTGTCACAAGCGTTCCCGCTTGCGGCGTTACGTTGGTGATTGCCGACGGCGCCGGCGAAACCAGAGCACCCCGACCAGTCCCTCGCAGCACAATAACGGCGATGCGCCGGTTCGCTGCCGCCAGAGGATCCTTCGGCAACAGCAGGTCGCGATCCGCATTGCCGCTCACGGAGCGAATCCGCGCGTCCGATAGCCCGCCTTCGACCATCAGACGGCGCGTAGCATTCGCGCGTTCGGTGGAAAGCTCCCAATTGGTCCTGTCGGGCCCGGGGAAGGGCGCCGCATCAGTATGGCCAGCAATCGATATGTCCTGCGGCAGCCGACTCAGCACCGGCGTCACCTTCTGCAGCAGCAGCCGTGCCCGCTCATTTGGCTCGGCCGAGCCAAGCGGGAACATCGGCCTTTGCTCGGCGTCAACGATTTGGATCCGCAATCCCTCCGGCGTCATGTCGATGACAAGCTGTTTCGCCAGATCCACCAGCGCCGGGTCGTTTCCGACCGCATCGCGGATCTGCTGCGCCGCCTCGTCGAACTCGGCCTTCTCCTGGCGTTCCTGCGCGGCACGAATTTCGGCCTCGGTCGGTTCCCGCGATCCTGCTGTCTGGCTGGCGGACGGGCCGCGCGGCGGCGCTACTCCCGATGGCATTCCGGCCTGCGATGTGACAGTGCGAGCCGCCATGCCTGCCGCGGCGGTCGATAGCGATCTGGCGGCCTCCGTGGCCGATGCTTCGGCACGGATGGGAGCCGCATTTGGCGGCTGCGCTGGCACGTTCGCCGACGACGTGGCTTGCGACGACGCGCCCGGTACCGTTGGTGCCTGCGACGCTACCTGTTGGTCCGCACCCGGCCCCTGGTCGTCATCGGAGCCGGCACGCTCCGGCGTGTCAGGATGAGCGTCCGCGTCGGACGGATCGAGCGGCGTCGGGCGTGAACCCACCATCGCCTGGACGGCGCCCCGGTCGGACACCATCGCTCCATGATCGAACGCGGTGTGGCCGCCGAACGGCTCACCGGTCCCGGACGAAGCATGGCTGAGCAAGTTATTTGGGCTGAAATAGTCGGCGAGACCCTTCCGCTGATCCTCCGTGGTGGCGTTGAGCAACCACATCAGTAGAAAGAAGGCCATCATGGCGGTGACGAAGTCGGCGTAAGCGACCTTCCAGGCGCCGCCATGACCCTCGCCCTCGACCACTTCCTCCTTTTTGATGACGATTCCGGCGTGGTTGCCGGGTGCCCTGCGGTTTCCCTTGCTCATCTGCGCCTCGATTCGGCGGTGCGAAACGCAGAATGCGCCGCTTATCTTAATGTTCCGTTGAGCAACCTTGGAGGCAGCCGACACCGGGCGGCTTTCGCCCGGTTGCCGCCGCAGGCAGAGTTCGCCCCGGAGGAGCGGTATCATGAGCAAGAAATGGCGTAGCGGATGGCATTTGTTGCTCGTGGCGATCGCTCTCGCGGACTGCGCCAGCGCGCCGCGCCTGCCGCCAGTGCCGCAATACACTCCCGCGCAGCTCAAGACTTTGCATTGGCGTGCCGTTGTGGTCGCTGGCGACGGGGCGCTGCGGGTCTTCGACAACGCCGTGGCCCGCATGGCCGGTTGGCTGCGCCAACGTGGGGTCAGGCCCGACGAAATCACACGCCTCAGCGCCTCGCAGGCCGCGATCGCGCAGGGCGCCGAGTCCGCTTCATGGGCGCATATCCTGCGGGCGGTCAGCCATATGAAGGCAGAGCCGGGTCAGGCCTGCTTCGTCTTCATCACCTCGCATGGCCAGCGTGATGCCGGTGTGGCTCTGTCCTACGACGGTGGAATCCTGCGGCCGGGTGAGCTCGACCGTGCCCTGGCAACCGGATGCGGCAACGCCCCCACCGTGGCCATCGTCTCTGCATGTTTCTCCGGCAGCTTTGCCGCGCCGCCAATGCAGCGAGCGAACCGCATCGTCATCACCGCGGCGCGGGCCGACCGCGCCTCGTTCGGCTGCAGCGCCGACGAGACCTACACCTATTTCGACCGCTGCTTGCTCACGCGCCTGACGGGCGCCAACACTTGGCGCGATTTGTTCCGGGGCACCGCCGCCTGCGTGGCGGAACGCGAGCGCCACAATGGGTTCGTCCCGTCCGAGCCGCAGGGTTGGTTCGGGCCGGCGATTGCCGACCTGCCGCTGCCCCGCTAGGCAGCCGCCCCCTTGCCAACCACGCCTGACCGCCCGATGTAGCGTCTGTCCGGACTACCTGGGTCCGGTTTGTCTCCAGCGCGTGAGGTCAGGCCGCCATGTTCATCGAGACCGAAGCCACCCCCAATCCGGCGACGCTGAAATTCCTGCCCGGCCGCTACGTGATGGAAGCCGGCACCGCCGATTTCGCGAGCCCGCTCTCCGCCGCGCGCAGTCCCCTCGCGCTCGCATTGTTCGATCTGCCGGGCGTCGCCCGGGTCTTCCTGGGGAACGACTTCATTACCGTCACGAAGACCGACGAGATCGACTGGCCGGCCCTGAAGCCGCAGGTGCTGGCAACGATCATGGACCATTTCGTCTCCGGCCGTCCGATACTGGAAGGCGACGCCGACACTCTTGACGAGGAGGACATTGATCCCGCCGACCAGGAGGTCGTCGACCAGATCAAGGAGTTGCTGGATACGCGCGTGCGCCCGGCGGTGGCCGGGGACGGCGGCGACATCGTTTTCCGCGGCTACCGCGACGGCGTGGTACGGCTGCACATGCAGGGCTCGTGCTCTGGTTGTCCGTCGTCACGTGCGACCCTGAAGCATGGCATCGAGAATATGCTGCGCCATTATGTGCCGGAAGTTGTGGCGGTGGAGCAGGTGGAGTTCTGACGCCCGGCGGGCCGGCGACGGCGGAGTTTCATCGCCGCGGAGGGCCCCGATCGTTGACCCCGCTTTGCCACCGCTCGGCGTGACGCACACGCATCGAGTGCGCCTTGCCATGTGGCCAGCTTCAATCTCTTGCCGTCCGGAATTCGCCGCCGCTCCGGCAGGTCGCGGCGGGAAACGCGCGGCGAATGAAGCCGCATCAGTGCCACATTGACGCGCCCCGTTCCCCTTTTCATGCTGCGTGCCATAAATCCCGCTTGCTCAGGAGAGCATGATGACCCTGGACGCCGCCGGCCTCGACCTGTTGTTCCACGAGGCACGAACGCATAACAAATTCTCAGAAGAGCCGATCCCGGATGAGACGCTGCACGCACTCTACGAGACCCTGAAATTCGGTCCCACCTCAGCGAACAGTTCGCCCGCGCGGTTCCTGTTCCTGCGTACAAAAGCGGCAAAAGAACGGCTGGCTCCGGCACTCTCATCGGGCAACCTGGCGAAGACGATGGCCGCGCCCGTCACCGTCATCGTCGCCTACGACCCGAAATTCTATGAAAAGCTTCCGAAGCTCTTCCCGCACAACCCCGACGCGACTTCGTGGTTCACGAGCAACGACGCGCTGGCCGCCACCACCGCTTTCCGCAACGGCACCCTGCAAGGCGCGTACCTGATGATCGCGGCGCGCGCGATGGGGCTCGACACCGGGGCGATGTCAGGATTCGACAACGATAAGGTGGACCAGGAATTCCTGACCGAATACGGATGGCGCTCGAACTTTTTGGTGAATCTCGGTCGCGGCGACTGGTCCGGCGTCTTCCCCCGATCGCCACGGCTCGATTTCGACGAAGCGTGCGTGATGCTGTAGCGCTCACCCGCCGCTTGTAGCCTCCGAAATACCGCTTCTTGGTCCGAACGACGACCCTCCGGCGCGGCTCGGCAGGCGTCTCCAGGCCTGCCCATGGCCGCCCTGGTTCCCCAAGATACATTCCCATGCGCGATGGCTGGCTCTTGCCTGCCCCCCTCCGGGCAACGATATTGCGCGCTTCCCCCGAGTAGCAGCTCGCAGGAACCGCGGCCTCGCCCATAATCATGAAGAAACCTTCCCCCGACCTGCCCGTGCTCGACGCGATCGATCGCCGCATCCTGCTCGAGCTTCAGGCTGATGGCCGGATTACCAACGTGGAACTGGCTCGCCGTGCGGGAATTTCCGCGCCGCCCTGTCTGCGCCGGGTTCGCCGGCTGGAAGAAGCCGGCATTATCCGCGGCTATCACGCCGATCCCGACCCGCAAAAACTCGGCTGGGAAATCACCGTCTTCGCCATCGTCGGGCTGGATAGTCAGAAAGATTCCGTCCTCTCCGACTTTGAACGGCTGGTCGGCAGTTGGCCTGAAGTGCGCGAGTGCCACATGATCCGGGGCGGCGGCGATTTCCTGCTGAAGCTGGTCGCACGCGACACCGCGCACGAGAATCAATTGACGCAGCGTCTCACCGGCTCCCCCACCGTCAGCAAGGTCCAGACATTGCAAACCATCCGCACCAGCCGCTCGCTGACCGGCGTACCGTTATAGCAACGGTTAACTGCGATGCTCGCCCAGAATGCTGCCTTGACCACGGCCCCGGCACCCGACGCGACTTCGGCCGCGAGGCTCACGCTCAGCGTGATCATCCCCAGCTACAATGAGCGCCCTAACGTCGTTCCCATGATCGCCCGGCTGACTACCGCGCTGGCCGGTATCGCCTGGGAAGCAATCTATGTCGACGACGACAGCCCCGACGGAACCGCGGCGGAAGTGCGTCGCATAGCCCAGACTGATCTGCGCGTGCGTTGCCTGCGCCGAATCGGGCGGCGCGGCCTTGCCTCTGCCGTCATCGAAGGCGCTCTCGCCTCGTCGGCCGATTTCGTCGCAGTCATCGACGCCGACCTCCAGCATGACGAGATGTGCCTGCCCGTGATGCTGCAGGCGCTGCAAAGCGGAGCCTGTGACCTTGCCGTGGCCAGCCGCCATGTTCCGGGAGGCGCCAACACAGGATTGGCCAACCGTTGGCGATATGCGCTTTCCGGTG
>Ga0335072_10004876_pt1 | contig 19830 bp, 19 predicted proteins | sample Lox_Sample_21_FD_206725 | JGI IMG/M metagenome (GOLD analysis project Ga0335072, IMG submission 206725) | Soil microbial communities from Loxahatchee National Wildlife Refuge, Florida, United States - Lox_Sample_2.1 | ecosystem: Environmental > Terrestrial > Soil > Wetlands | place: USA...
TCCATTGGGCCGGTCCTGACCGGCCCAATGCTCCATCGGGCCGGTCAGAAAAGGCGCCAGCCAACGCAGGACATGCAGACGAACGCTACTGGTCGCGGCACTAGTGCACTCAAACCGCCAGCGCGAGGAGCGGCTGACCTGGGATCAGTGGTCGGGTTCGTACTTGAAGGAGAGCTGGAGCTTGGTGCGATAGGTGATCGCCCCGCCTTCGTCCAGGTGAATGTCCTGCTCGACGACCTCGGCCACCCGCAGATCGCGCAGCGTCCCCGCGGCAGCCCTGATCGCCTCCGCCGCCGCTTCTTCCCATGACGTGCTGCTCGTCCCGATGATCTCGGTCACCCTGTACACGCTCATAATGCTCTCCTTTGGCCACATGCGACCCGCCGCGGGGCTGCTGCCGCCAGCTTGTCACAGAGCCACCCCGCCTGGACATCGATGCAGGCAGGCGCGGTCAGGGTACAAGCACGATCTTGCCCGCGTTCTGGTGCTGCAGGATCCGGCGGTGAGCTGCCGCTGCTTCGGCGAAGGGGTAGGTGCTGTCGATCAGCGGTTTTACCCGGCCCTGGTCCCACAGGGCGAGAACGGCCTGGAGTTCCTCGCGGAGGATGGGGATCTGCTCCCAGAGGTGGCCGATGTTGACGCCGCTGACAGTCCGGTTGTGGTTCATCAGCCCAAGCGGTGTCAGCACCGGTATGCCTGCCACCTGAGAGAGCAGGCGGGCCGGGCGGCGCCGCTGCCCGCTGGCCAGGTTGGCGAACCCGTAGGCCACCAGCCGGCCGCACGGGCGCAGCAGCTTCAGCCCTTTCCGCCAGTCATGGCCGCCGAGCGGGTCCAGCACGATGTCCACGCCCTGGCCCGCGGTCAGCCGGCGGACCTCGGCGGCATAGTCGGTGGTGTGGTAGTCGATAGGGTGCGCGCAGCCTTCGGCCTTGAGCATGTCGTGCTTGGCCGCCGAGGCCGTGCCGAAGACTTCCAGATCGTCCACGGTGCGGCACAGTTGCAGCACCGCCGTCCCGACGCCGCCGGCCGCCATATGCACCAGCACTCGCTCGCCGGGTCGGACGCCCGCGACACGGAACAGCATGTGGTAGGCGGTGAGGTAGTTGACCGGTATCGCGGCGGCTTCCTCGAAGCTCATCGCATCCGGCATCGGCAGTACCTGCTCTGCGGGCACGCAGGCCGTATCCGCGTGTCCTCCGAAATGGGTCAGGGCCAGCACCCGCCGGCCTGCGGCGTGGCCCTGGGTACCGTCACCCAGCGCGTCGATCACCCCGGCCACCTCATAGCCCACGACGCAGGGGGGCTTGGGGGCATCGGGATACAGTCCCTGGGCGGCCATTACCTCCGCAAAGTTCAGGCCAGCCGCACGAACACGAATGCGGACCTGACCCGGGCCAGGCTCGGGATCGGCCGTTTCCCGCACCTCTAGGGCCTCCGGGCCGGCCGCCCTGGTGATCCAGACCGCTCGCATCGCCACATCCTCTGTAAGAGAGACAAGGCACGGAGGCAAGCCCGTTCCGCCCCGCGCCGATCCCATTTACCCTCGTAAACCCTGGCCGGTAAAGGCCCCGCCGTCATTTCACCGCAGATCCGCTACCCCAAGTCGGCCGGAGGGACGGCGGGATGGCCGGCCCATCCCCAGTCGGCCGTGACCGCTCCGGGCCGGGCCGGGCCGGCTGAGCTGTCAATGGCCCGTGCTTGCGGACCTACCCGGTGTCTTCGTCCTGTCCGGTTTTCTCCGTGCGCCGCAGTTCCCACAGGCTGTAGGCCATGGTCACCAGCACGGTCAGGCCCCCGATGGCCGCGCTCACCCCGGTTGCCACGCCGGAGAAGGGCAGCAGGTCAGTGCATACCAGCACCGCGCCGAGCCCGACGGCGCCCACGCCGAACAAGATGGCGCAGGCGGTGGCCACGCGGCTGGCCGCTGTCTTGAGGGCCGCCGAGCGGGCGCGTTCCTGCACGGCCGCGAGGCGGCGCCTGGCCCATCGGTACTCGATGGCGAAGATGGCCAGCGCCAGCGCTATGACGAGCAGGCCAGGCCCGGGCGCTACCAAGAGCACCGCCCCGACGGCGAGGATCACCGTGCCCGCGACGGTGACCGCGATCCGGCGGAGCAGCCTGACCAGGTCCTTCACCTCTACCAGCATGCCAGCACCTTGATGCGGACCTGGCATCCAGGTGGCAGAACGTCGTGTGTCCCAAGGGGAGCATCCAGGCGAGCATGCCGAGCAGAGCGAAGACACCGGTCCCAAGCTGCGGGTCCACCCCGGCTACCGCTTCATTTCTCCCGAACGAACGGTGGATTTCTGCCAGGGTCACGTTCGTGAAAGGCCCCTTGCCGGGCGTACCGCGAAGCAACGACGGCGGCTGTCACCACGCGTGGCCCAGTCGCACGTAATGTCCGGTTCTGACGCTCCGGGGCACCTGGCCGTTTCATTCGGCCTGGCATCGCCCAGGATCTGCCATGCTCCAGTGGTTCGGCGGCCGGGAAGAAATCCCTGAGCGCCTCTGCGATCTCGGCGCGTACCGGCGCCCCGGAGATGACCGTGCCGACCATGGTCACCGATGTGTGCGTGTGTCCGCGGGCCCGGGTGAGGCGGACCGGTACCCCGACGGCCTCCAGGGCGCGGGCATAGGCCACGCCCTCGTCGCGCAGCGGGTCGAAGTCCGCGGCGACGATGCAGGTTGAGGGCAGACCTTGCAGGTCGCCGCGCAGTGGGGCGGCGCGGGGGTGGCCGCGGTCGGCTGGATCGGCGTAGTGATCCCAGAACCATCTCATCAGCGTCGTGGTGAGGATGTACCCGTCGCCGTTTTCCTGGTAGGACGGCCGGGTCATGTCGGAGTCCACGACGGGGCATATCAGCACCTGCCCGCAGATGTGCGGGCCTCGGGCGTCGCGGGCCTGCTGGCAGGTGACCGTGGCGATGTTGGCTCCCGCGCTCCAGCCGGCGACCGCGAGCTGACCGGGGATGCCGCCGAGTTCGACGGCGTTGGCGTCCGCCCACTGCACGGCCGCGAAGGCGTCCAGTGCTGCGGCGGGAAAGCGAGCCTCGGGGGCGTGGCGGTAATTCACCGATATCACCGCCGCGCCCGAGCGCTCGCAAAGGTCCCGGCAGAGCGGGTCGTCTGAATCCAGGTTGCCGAGCACCCAGCCGCCGCCGTGGAAGTACACGACCAGCGGGCGCGGGCCCTCGGGTGGCCCGGCCGGGCGGTACAGCCGGTACGGCAGGTCCCCGGACGGACCTGGGATTACTCCGTCGGTGACCTCGCCCACCTCCGGACCAGGCGGTCGGGTGGCCGCGGTGGCCGCCATGAGGGCCCGTGCGTCGGCGGGCGACAGGGTGTCCAAGGGCGGCAGGCCCATCGCGGCCAGGAATTCCAGCACCATGGCGACATCGGGTTGCATGCGGCGGATGATCCCGTCCCGGCACCGGTCCCCGCCGGGGCCGGTCATCCTGAATCCGAGGTAGCCCTGCTCGACTACGTCGTCACACGCTTGCCGGTACGCATCCACCCCGCCGATGTAGGGCAAGAACACGCGTGGCTTGCCGGGGACGTTGGCGCCCATGTACCAGGAGTCGGCGGTGGGAAGCAAGGTGATGGCGGCGCAGTCCTGGACGTGCTGGTTCCATCCGGATTCGGCCAGCGCGGTCGGCTCGATCGTCTCGAAGCCCTCTTCGCGCATGTCCTTGAGGCACCTGGCCACCCAGTCGACGTGCTGCTCGATCGATACGGTCATGTTCGACAGGACGGAAGGGCTGCCGGGCCCCGTGAGCATGAAGAAATTCGGGAACCCGGCGGTCATGAGCCCCAGGTAGGCAGACGGCCCGGCCTCCCACTTCGCCTTGAGGGACAAGCCGTCCCGGCCGGCGACGTTCGCACCCACCAGGGGGCCGGTCATGGCGTCAAAGCCGGTCGCGTACACGATAGCGTCGAAGCCGAACGATTGGCCCGCCGTCTCGATGCCGTCCTCGGTGATGCTGACGATCGGCTGCTTACGCAGGTCGACGAGCCGGACGTGCGGCATGTTGTAGGTCTCGAAGTAGCCGGTATCGAGGCAGGGCCGCTTGGTCCCGAAGTAGTGGCCCTTCGGGGAGAGCATCTCGGCGGTCTCGGGATCCTTCACGATCGAGCGGATCTTCTCGCGGATCATCTCGGCCAAGATGTCGTTGGAAGCCGGGTTCACGGCCTGGTCAGCGAAGACGTTGAGGATGCCGAACAACTCGCCCAGCTCCCAGGCCGCCTCGAACCGTTCCCGGCGGACCGCCTGGCTGGCGGTGACACCGAGAACATCGGTCGGCTCCATGGGTATCCCTCCCCGGGACCACCGGGCGGCATGCCGGTACCCGTCGCGGTCCTCGCCCAGCTGCTTCAGCCGGTCGGCCGAGGCGGGGCCGTTGTGCGCCGGGATAGAGAAGTTTGCGGTGCGCTGGAAGACAGTGAGCTGGCTGGCCTGGCGGGCGATGAGCGGGATGGACTGGATGCCCGACGAGCCGGTGCCGATGACCGCGACCCGCTGGCCCGTGAGGTCAGCGCCCTCGTGCGGCCAGCGGCTGGTGAAGTAGACCTGGCCGGCGAAACGGTCAGTGCCTTCGATGTCGGGTGACTTGGGCAACGAAAGGCAACCGGTGGCCATGATGTAGTACCGGCACCGGATCTCCGTCCCGTGGCCGGTCGTGATCCTCCACCGTTTCTCCTGCTCGTCCCAGCGGGCCGAGGTGACGGTGGCGGAAAACTCGATGTCGGAACGCAGCCCGTAGCGGTCGGCCACGAAGCGGAGGTAATCCAGGATCTCCGGTTGCGTGGCGTACTTCTCCGACCAGGTCCACGCCTTCTCCAGTTCCGGGTCGAAGCTGTATGCGTAGTCCGTGGTGGGGACGTCACAGCGAGCCCCGGGATAGCGGTTCCAGTACCACGTCCCGCCGACATCGCCCGCCGAATCGAGGACGTACACCGACAGCCCGAGCTGGCGTAGCCGGTAGAGCATGTACAGGCCGGAGAAGCCGGCGCCCACCACTACCACGTCCACTTGCTCGGGAACCGAAGACGGCTCGTTCACCAGACGCTCCCTGGTAGTACCGGAACTTGGGGCAGGCGCCTAGCCATCAACGCTAACTCAGTCAGATAGGTGTGCAAATACCTGCAGATCGGGTTCCCGCCTCGGGCGGATGCACGCCGTGGATCTGTCCTTCCGGGGCGTCCGGCGACAGGTCAGGCTGGCTGTCCCGGCGGTCGGAGATCGTGAAGTAGATCACGGAGCCGCCGATGAGGCACGCTCCGATGGTGCCGGTGCGGGTCGGGTCCTCGCCGAGGAAGATCATCGAGCTCAGCAGCCCGAACGCCGGGATGAGGTTCAGGACGATGGCCGCCCAGCCGACGTCCACCGCGGGGATTACCTGGTTGTAGATCAGGAAGCTCAGGCCGAAGCCGCCCATGCCGACGGCCAAGGCGACCAGCCAGTACCGGGGGGCGACATCGGTTGGCAGGCGGCTGGGGCTGGCGGTCCAGCGCGCCGCGGCCACGGCCAGCGTGACGGCCATCGCGGCGGTGAACTGCCAGGTTGTCAGCGAGAGCGCGTCGCCGTCGCCGGCGAAGCGCTTGGCCACGACGCTGTAGAGGCTGGCGCTGAGCAGGCCGCCGGCGATGAGGAGGTCACCGGCGGCGGTGCCGCGGCCGGCCTCGCTGGTCAGCACGACGAGGCCGCCGAGGCCGAGCGCGATGGCGAAGACGGAGGCGCGGCTGATGGCCTCACCGAGCACGAGGGCGGCCAGGATGACCACCAGCGCTGACTCCAGTCCGGAGATGATCGCGCCGTCGGCGGCGCTGGTCAGGGACAGGCCGAAGGTATCGCCGAGGTAGGCCAGGGCCGGCTCGAGCAGTCCCAGCAGCACGGCGACCGGCCACGACGGCGGCGGCCGGTAGCCCCGGATCAGCAGGACCGCCCACAAGGCGGCGGTCGCGGCGACCAGCTCGACGCTCAGCAAGGTCACCGGATCAAATGCCCGCAGGGCATATTTCGTGCCCGCGACGGCGCCGCCCCACAGAGCTGAGGCCAGCACCAGAGCCGCGAGCGGCCAATGCCGGGCACCCGGCACCGGGGCGCGCGCCATGTCAGTGGACCAGGACGTTGCGGACCTGCCACCGACCGGGGTCGTCGACGCCGTCCGGGAACAGCTGCCGCTTACGGACCTGTGCTGCGCTCATCTGACGGTCCCCCTCCTCAGAGCCGGCCTGGTGCCGCCTCTTAAATGGAGCGTCCGGCACGAACCTTGACCCGCGATTGAGACGTGATTGCGCCGGACACGGCCGCCGCTGGCGGTTGACTGCGAGGATTTCACCAATCTATCATAGTGATATCAGTTTTGACGGAGAGGGAAGCGCAGGTGGGCCGGATGAGGATTCGTGATCGCATGACCAGGCGGGCCGGGGCGGGCCTGGTCATGCTGGTGGCGGTGAGCGTGCTGGCCGCGGCGTGCAGCGGCACCCCGGTGCCTTCCAGCACCGTCTTCAGCGGCGCGGCCGCGGCCTCCGGGTCATGGCCGTATCCCAACGGGAACCTGGCCAATACCCGGGTCGCGGCCGGCTCGGTCATCTCGTCGGCGAACGTGTCGCGGCTGCGGGAAGCCTGGAGCTTCAGGCTGACCGGTACGGCGGCGGCCGGGGTCGGCACCACGGGCTCGCTCGTCGCGGCGCCGGTCGTGGCAGGCGGCGTCGTGTACCTCCAGGACCTGGACTGTAACGTGTACGCCCTCTCGCTCGCCACGGGCAAGCTGCTGTGGTCGCACCTGGTGAACACGCCGGAAGTGAGCGGTCCGGGACCGAACGGCGTGGCAGTCGCCGGTGGCCGGGTGTACGGGGACACGCCGTATGCGGTCTTCGCGCTCAGCGCCGCGACCGGCAAGGTGATCTGGACCGACAGCAGCCTGCTCAACAAGGGCCAGGGGTCGTTCGAGATCCAGCCGCAGGTCTCCGGCGGCCGGGTCTACCTGGCCAGCGCCTACGGGTCGGGGCCGGGCGGCGGCGTGCTCTTCGCGCTGGACGCATCTACGGGCCAGGTGATCTGGCGGTTCAACACGCTGCTGAGCGGCGACACGGGCGTGCAGGCCGTCGGGCTCGGCTCGGGCGGTGCGTGGGAGACGCCGCTGGTCGGCACAGATGGGTCGGTGACGTTCGGCATCGGGAACCCCTACCAGACGGCCGAATCGGCCATGAAGCATCCGTCGGCGCAGCTGTACACCGACAGCGACCTGAACCTGGACGCGGCGACCGGGAAGCTGCGCTGGTACTACCAGGGCGTGCCGAACGACTACATGGACCACGACATGCAGGCCTCGCCGATCTCGGCCGTGATCAACGGGGTTCCCGCGGTCATCGGCAGCGGCAAGATGGGCATCGTCTACGCGATGAACGCGTCGACCGGCGCGCTGCTGTGGAAGACCCCGGTCGGGGAGCACAACGGGATCGACAACGACGGGCTCCTGCTGCTCGAGCACAAGATCACGGTGAAGGCGCCCTACACGATGCTGCCCGGATCGCTGGGCGGCGTCCTGTCCAACATGGCCGTCGCAGGCGGCAGCGTGTACGTGGCCACCATCGACCTGGCCATCAAGGCCACCAGCCTGAACGAGCCCGTCGGCGTCACGGCCGCCAGCGCGCCGGCCGGGGAGGTAGAAGCACTCAGCCTGGCGACCGGCAAGGTCGAATGGGACACCAAGGTGCCGTATCTGCCCCTGGGCGCCGTCACCGTATCCAACGACCTGGTCTTCACGACGCTCTACGACGGTGTCCTGCTCGCCTTCAACCGGGACACGGGCGCGATCGTCTACCGGCACCAGCTGCCAGCATCGACCAACGCTCCGATGGCGATCGCCGGGAACTCGGTGATCGTCCCGGCAGGCGCTCCGCAGACATCAGCGGCAGCAGGGTCAGGCGGGAAGGCGCAGCTCGTGGTCTACACCGTGCCGTAGGGGTGTCTGCCCTAAGGCCCCTACGGCAGGAACAGCGAGCCCAGGTGGGTGAAGTGGGCGGCCAGGACGGCGCCGGGCGGGACGGCGACCGCGTCGGTCATGCCGCCGGTGAGCACGATCCAGCCCGGCTCGATGGCCCGGCCGCGCCGGCCCAGGTCGTTGGCGGCCAGGGCCAGCGCCTCGGCCGGGTGGCCCTGCACGGCCGCTCCGGTGGCCGAGTCCACCACCTGCCCGTTCAGCTCCAGCAGGCACGCCTCGAGCCCGAGGTCCAGCGAAAGCGGTGGCACGGCCACCGGCCCGGTGGCGAAGCAGCCCGAGGACGCGTTGTCCGCCACCACGTCGGGCAGGGTGAACCGGAAGTCCCGGTATCGGCTGTCGATGACCTCGACGCCGCCGTACACCGCGGCTACCGCGGCCAGCGCGGTGGCCGCGGTCACGCCGGGACCCGCCAGCCGCGAGCCCATCACGAACGCGATCTCCGGCTCGGCCCTGGGGTGGATGAGCCGGTCGCGGGGCACGGGCGCGCCGGCCGGGAGCACCATCGCGTCAGTCAGCCAGGCCACCAGCGGCGAGCCGATACCCATCCGCGCCTGCTTGGCCCGGCTGGTCAGCCCCAGCTTGATCCCGACCGCCCGCTCGCCGCGGTCCAGCCGCCGCTGCAGCGTCTCGTCCTGTATCGCGTACGCGGTGGCCAGGTCCAGGCCGGGCCACTCGTCGGTGATCGGCGGCCGGTCGGTCCCGGCCGCCTCGGCGTCAAGCAGCACGCTCGCCGCCCGGTCCACCGTCCACTCATTCACGAGACGCCCTCCTCCTGAAGCTGCCCTTCCGCCTGGAGTTGCAGGGCGATGTCGATGATCATGTCCTCGGCGCGCCCAGGTGCGCGCGGGCGGAGGTGGCCTCGAACACCAGGTCGGTACCGATGTTGCCGGACCCGACGATCGCTGCGGTGCTCATCCCAGGTCTCCCGAAGCGAAGCGCGCGGTCACCCGGCCCAGTGCGGCGAACGTGGCGGTGACCGTGTCACCCGGGCCGACCGGGATCGACGCGGTCACCGAGCCGGGCAGGATCACCTGCCCGGCCTCCAGCTCGACGCCCCGGGCGCCGAGCGTGTTGGCCAGCCAGGCCAGCGCCCTCAGCGGCGAGCCGAGCACCGCGCCGCTGGCCCCGGTCCCGGCCAGCTCGCCGTTCTTGTGCAGGTTGCACCCGGCCAGCCGGAGGTCTACCGCCGACAGGGCGACCGGGCTGCTGCCCAGCACCACCCCGCCCGAGGAAGCGTTGTCGGCGATGGTGTCGGCCAGCGAGATCTTCCAGTCCCTGATCCGGGAGTCGATCAGCTCCAGCGCGGGCAGCACGAAGCCGACCGCCGCGATCGCGTCCGCGATCGTCACGCCCGGCCCGCGCAGCGGCCTGGCCAGCACGAACGCCGTCTCGGGCTCCACCCGCGGCTGGAGGAACTCCGACAGCGGGATCGGGTCGTACTCCGGCCAGAACATACGGTCCAGCAGGTGCCCGTAGTCCGGCTGGTCCACGTTCATCTGGCGCTGCATGGCCGCGGAGGTCAGGCCGACCTTGTGCCCCCTGATCCGGGCGCCCGCCGCGGTCCACCGTGCCACCTGCAGTAGCTGGATCTCGTACGCGTCCCCGGTAGCGAGGTCGTACTGAGAGGTCAGCGGCTCGACCGGCGTGCGGCTCGAGTACGCCCCGAGCAGCATCTCGGCGATGTCCTCCCGCGTCTGCTGATCCATGACCGCCTCTCAAAAAGACGCCAAAACTGTATGCAGTTTAGCCGTGGACCGCTCCCGGACGGAAGTGCCTGGCTCTCTAGTATTCCGTTCAGCGCGCACCACGATCCGTTCGGTGAAAAATAGTGACGGAACCGCCGCAGAGCGGTACCTTAGCTGCCCGGCCCTCGGCGAGAGGTGGTCAGGCGTGAGTTCTTGGACACCCCAGCGTGTGCTGGACGCGGCGGCCGCGATGGAGTGGGTGCCCGCCGGCTCGGTCGAGCTGCGCACCGACGACTACCGGCTCATCCGGTATCCGGACGTGGTGCTCGACCCCACCCTGCGCGCCGCGCAGGTCACCTGGTCGCGGACCGAGCGGCCGCTGGCCGAGGTCATCGAGGAGATCGCCGCGTACGCCCGCGTCTGGGGCGTGCCCGGGGTGGCCTGGTGGACCTCGGCTGCGACCCGGCCAGCCGACACCGAGGAGGCGCTGTGCGCCCGTGACGCCGAGCTGATCGACGCCGCGCAGATCCTGGCCCGCGAGCTCGGTGCCGAACTACCGCGGCTGGACGTCCCAGCGGACGTGACCGTCGAGCTGGTCCGGGACGAGCGCACCTTCCGCGCGTCCTCGGCCATCACCGTCCGGGGCTGGGGCAGGATCGAGCCGGACGAGGCCGAGCTCGCCCGCCAGCTCACCGAGACCCTGGCCAACCTGGCCAGCTGGTCCAGCTTCCGGGTGGTGGCCCTGGTCGACGGCGAGCCCGTGTCCACCGGCGGCTGCACGCTGATCGGCGAGGTGGCCCAGCTATGGGGTGCGATCACGCTGCCCGCGTCCCGCGGCCGCGGCAGCTACCGGGCGGTGCTCGCCGAACGGCTCCGCCTGGCCCGGGAGCACGGTGCCACCCTGGCCCTGGTCAAGGGCCGCATCCAGACCTCCGGGCCGACCCTGCTCCGGGCCGGGTTCACCGACTACGGCGAGGAACGCTGCTACTGGCTCCCGATCAGCTGACGCCAGGTTCACCGCGCGCCGTCCGATATTGAGAGTTGTGCCTCGGCCACGTGCGTGCTCTCATGCACGCATGGCCGACATCATCCAGTCCCAGTCCCCGCCGCAGGCCGAAACCATCCACGCGCTGGGCGAGCTCGAGCGCGAGGTGCTGTGGCTGTCCACCGCGATCATCCACCACGCCAACCGGGTCCGGCCCAATCCCGCCGGGATGAAGGTCGGCGGGCACCAGGCCTCGTCCGCGTCGATGGTCTCGATCATGACCTCGCTGTGGTTCGGGCACCTGCGCGCGCAGGACCGGGTGTCGGTCAAGCCCCACGCCTCGCCCGTGCTGCACGCGATCAACTACCTGCTGGGGGAGCTGGACGAGTCGTACCTGACGACGCTGCGGGCGTTCGCCGGCCTGCAGAGCTATCCCAGCCGGGTCAAGGACCCCGATCCGGTGGACTACTCGACCGGCTCGGTCGGCATCGGCGCGACCGCGCCGATCTGGGGCGCCATCGCCCGCCGCTACCTGAGCAACCGCTTCGCCGGCGACACCGCGGCCGCGGGCCGCCAGTACTCCCTGCTGGGCGACGCCGAGCTCGACGAGGGCGCGGTCTGGGAGGCCGTCGTCGATCCGGGCGTGGCCGAACTTGGCGAGGTCGTCTGGGTCGTGGACGTGAACCGGCAGTCGCTGGACCGGGTGGTGCCGCTGATCGCCGCGGACCGGCTGCGCGGCATGTTCACCGCGGCCGGCTGGCAGGTCATCACGCTGAAGTACGGCCGGCTGCTGACCGAACTGTTCGCCCGGCCCGGCGGCGACGCGCTGCGGCACCGCATCGACGCCATGCCCAATCCCGAGTACCAGCGGCTGCTCCGCTGCGACGCCCCCGAGCTGCGCCGCCGGCTGCCGGACGGTGACGAGTCGATCGCCGGGCTCGTCGCCGGGCTGGATGACGCCTTCCTGGCCGCGGCGATCAGGAACCTGGGCGGCCATGACCTGCGATCGCTGGACGAGGCCTACACGGCGATCGACGACGACCGGCCCACGCTGATCCTGGCCTACACGATCAAGGGTTACGGCCTGCCCATCGAGGGGCACCCGCAGAACCACTCCGCGCTGCTGACCGACGAGCAGATCAAGGAGCTCGCGGCGCACCTGGGCACCGATGCCGGCCAGCCGTGGCGCCGCCCCGCCGCCGGCAGCGCGACGGCCCGGCTGTGCGCGCAGACCGCCGAGCGGCTCAGGCGGCCCGCGATCCAACCGCGTCAACCGCCCGATGTGCCGCAAGACCTCGGCCGCACGCCGTCCGGGACCGCCACCACCCAGGCGGCGCTGGGCCGGGCCCTGCTCGACCTGACCCGGGAGGCGCCGGCGGCGGCCGGGCGGGTGGTGACGGTCAGCCCCGACGTCAGCTCGAGCACCAACCTGGGCGGGTGGGTGAACAAGGTCGGCGTATGGTCGGCCCGCGAGCGGACCGACTGGTTCGCCGACGACGCCGAGACCATCCTGCACTGGCGGGAGAAGCCGACCGGGCAGCACGTCGAGCTCGGCATCGCCGAGACCAACCTGGTCGGCCTGATCGGGGAGCTCGGCGCCACCTGGAGCCGATGGGGCCAGCCGCTGCTGCCGATCGGGGTGCTCTACGACCCGTTCGTGGAGCGGGCGCTCGAGCCGTGGTCGTTCGGTATCTACGCGGGCGGGCAGTCGATCCTGGTCGGCACGCCGTCCGGGGTCACGCTCGCCCCCGAGGGAGGCGCGCACCAGTCCATCACCACCCCGTCCATCGGGATCGAGCAGCCGGGCTGCGTCACCTACGAGCCGGCCTTCGCTCTCGATACCGAATGGTGCCTGCTGGCCAGCCTGGCCCGGCTGGGCCGGCCGGGCGGCAGTTCGGCCTACCTGCGCCTGTCCACCCGCCCGGTCAGCCAGAAGCTGGCCGACGTCCCCGCCGACCCCGCGGCCAGGGAACGGCGCCGCCGCCAGGTCGTGGCCGGCGCGTACCCGCTGCGGCGAGCCGCCGCCGGGCCGCGCGTGACGATCGCGGCCATGGGTGCCATGGTGCCGGAGGCGCTGGCCGCCGCCGAGCGGCTGGCCGAGCTCGGGGCCCCCGCCGACGTGGTCTGCGTGACCAGCCCGGGCCTGCTGTTCCGGGCCCTGCGCGTCCGCCACGGGCTCCAGGCCGAGGGGGAGACGTGGATCCTGGACCAGGCCTTCCCGGCCGCCCGCGCCGCCCCGCTGGTGACCGTCCTGGACGGGCACCCGCACACGCTGGCCTTCCTGGCCACCGTGCACCCCGTCCCGCACGCCGCCCTCGGCGTCGCCCAGTTCGGCCAGTCCGGATCGATCGAGGACCTGTACCGGTACAACGGCATCGACACCGACAGCATCATCCGCGCCGCCCTGGACCTGATCCCGTAGCGGTTAGGCTGTCGGTGAGCCGTCCGGATCGGGAGGCGAGATGGCGACACCGGCACCAGGCCACGGCCGCCTGCGGGCCTGGCACGCCGATCGCGAGCAGGTGGCCGACGGCAGCGGATCGCTCGCCCTCGGGCGCGCGCCGTAGCGGGGCCGATGCGCTACCTCGAGGCGGCCGAACGGACCGGCGACTGGCTGCTGGCCACCGCCGAGCGAAACCCCCGGGGCTGGTTCTGGCCGGCCAAGCCCGGTGCCTCGGCCACGGTCGAGCCGGGCCTGGGCTGGGGTACCGCCGGCCCCACCATGTTCTTCGTCGAGGCGTTCCGGACCACCGGCGAGCAGCGCTGGCTCGACGCCGCACAGCTGGGCACGCGGTGGATGGACGCCCACCTGGACGACGCCGCGGCGCAGTGGGCGGGCTGCGGGCTGCTCACCGGGATCGGCGGCTGGGCCGTCGTCCTGCACGAACTGGCCGCCGCGGCCGGCGACGAGCACGCGCGCAGCCTGACCAGGCGAGTTCTCGAAACCGTCGCGGACCACGCGTCCGTCACCGACGATGGGGTGCACTGGCACGACCTGACCGAGATGGTCTGGGGCACGGCCGGCATCGGGTGCCTCATGCTGACCCAGGGCGCCGACTACCTCGGCCCGCCCGCCGTGGACCTCGCCATCCGCGCGGGCGACTGGCTGCTGACCCAGGCCGAGGCCGCGCCCGCCGGGATCCGCTGGTCCATGGGCCGCGCCTACGAGGCCGAACGCCCCGACGACCAGCGCCGCTTCCCCAACTTCGCGCACGGGGCGGCGGGCATCGGGTTCTTCCTGGCCCGGCTGGCCCAGGTCACCGGCGAGCGGCGGTTCGCCGAGGCCAGCCTGGCCGCGACCGAATGGATCATGACTGCCGTCCGCACCGACCAGGACACCTGCGCGGCGTACCACCACGATCCCGGCGGTACCGAGCTGTTCACCCTGGGCTGGTGCCACGGCCCGCCCGGACTCGGCTGGCTGTTCCGCCAGCTCGAGCTCACCACCGGCCAGGCCAGCTGGCGGACCTGGCTGCGCCGCGCCGCCCGCGCCGACCTGGTCAGCGGCATCCCCGCCCGGCGCGAACCCGGGTTCTGGGACAACGTGGCCCGCTGCTGCGGCTCGGCGGGCGTGGCCGAGTTCTTCCTCGACCTGCACTGCCTCGAAGGCGACCCAGGGGACCTGGCCTTCGCCGTCACCCTGGCCGACGACATCCTGGACCGCGCGATCCGCGACGGAACCGGGATGCGCTGGTCGAATCACGAGTTCCGGCTGCCCCAGCCGGATCTGCCGCCCGAGACCACCTACCTGCAAGGCGCCTCCGGCATCGGCTCCACCCTGCTGCGCCTGCACCGCCACCTGGCCGGCGATCCGTGGACCGTCGGCTGGCCCCACGCCCCCGCCTGGACCGACGGGTAACCGCCCGCCATCCCGCGCGGCGCTACGGCGTGCACACCGTGCCCGCGGGATGCTCGAGCTCGCAGGCCACCGAGTCCAGGAAGCTGCCGATGACCGCGGTGGCGCAGCAGCGCGCGATGACCCGGCCCGGCCCGGCGCCGGCCCGGCCCGGCGGCGGCCAGTACGCCCCCGTCAGGGACAGCGCCGTGACCTGGTCCCCGGCGGCAACCAGCATCAGGTCGGCCAGCAGGGCGGTGAACAGCTTGCCGTCCGCGGCGATGGCCTCCCACTGCAGCGCCATGTGCGCGCGGTCATCGGTTTCGGTCAGGTCCGCCAGGCAGACCTCGGCCAGCCGGGTCAGCCCAGCGGCCGGGCCGGTTAGCTCGGCCAGGGCGGTGATGCCCTCGCCGTAGGCCACCTCGGCGGCCCGCGACAACATCCCGCCCCTGGCCAGGATCCTCAGCCGGGCCCGGGCGGCACGGAAGCCGACATTGAGCGCCACCCGGTCGCCGACGACAGTGTGATCTATCACGGCACCAGTCCACCGGCCGGGCACCGGGCTAGCAGCGGTCACAGGTCCCGATCAGGACAGGCCGAAGGTCCCCGGCTGGCCTAGGATGTACCACACCAACCAGGCCAGAGCCTGCTGTGCTCTCCCCTAGTAGCCAATGGAGAAGGTCGTGCGGACGCAGGATCTTGCCCACCGCCGCGAGAGAACCGAGCCCGCGCCGCCCGTCGCCCGCGGGATGCACCGGGTGCCTCCGCTGCGGGTCAACCTGCAGCGGATCCGTCCCGCGCTGCCCGACATCGCCTGGGCCGTGTTCGTCGGCCTCAATCTGGCCGCCATGCGCCTGCTGTCGAACTGGGCCACGGTCCCGTTCCTGGCCATCTGGGTCAGCCTGACCGTGATCTACGGCTTCCGGCTGTGGCGCCTGCAGCCCACCATCTTGACCTGGGCCGCGGTGACGCTGGCCACCGGCGGCATCATCTTCGTGCAGGTCCTCAAGGGCCAGCAGGACGCCGACTACCTGGCCGAAGTCCCGTTGATCGCGCTGATGTTCCTGGTCATGGTGTGGCACGGCCGCCGGCGGCTGGCCGCCACCCAGGAGCGGCTGACGGCCATGGAGCAGGTCCAGCGGATCTCCCAGGAGAACGTGCGCCTGCTGGAGCAGCAGCGCCAGTTCCTGCAGGACGCCTCGCACGAGCTGGGCACGCCGATCACCGTGGCTCTCGGCCACGCCGAGCTGATCGAGCGGGCCGCCACCGACCAGGCGGTGGCCGCCGACGCCCGGGTGGTGACCAGCGAACTGGCCCGGCTGCGCCGGCTGACGAACCGGCTGCTGCTGCTGGCCTCGGCCGGGACCCCGGACTTCCTGCACCTGGCTCCGGTATCGGCCGATGCCCTGGTCCTGGACGCCCTGGACCGCTGGGGCAACTTCCCGCGCCGCTGGCGGCTGGGGGAGGTCGCCGAGGCGACCGTGCGCGGCGACGGTGACCGGCTCGTCGCCGCGCTGGACGCGCTGCTGGAGAACGCCGTCGCGCACACCGAGCCGGGCGACACCATCGAGGTCGGCGTCCATCTCGAGGGCGGGAACGCGGTGCTGGCCGTGACCGACTCGGGCTGCGGCATCCCGCCCGCCGAACTCGACCGCATCTTCCGCCGGTTCACCCGCGCCCAGCCCTACCGCAGCCGCCGCGAGACCGGCGGGTTCGGCCTCGGCCTGCCCATCGTGCAGGCCATCGCCGAAGCCCACCACGGCTCGGTCCGCGTCCACAGCGCGAGCGGCCAGGGTTCGACGTTCGAGATGGTCATCCCCGCCATCCCCGACGCCCTGGCCAGCTGACGTCACACCGCGCCGAGCAGGTAGGCGAGCAGGATGACCAGGAACACGTACAGCAGGTACAGGTTGACGTCGCCCGACTGCAGCGGGCGGACGGCGTCGGCCAGCCATTCCACCGCGCGCACCACCGGCCGGTACAGGTACCGCTCGAACACCGGCGTGACCTGGGCCTCGTAGTGGACCGGCCCGGATCGCCCGGCCGGGTCGTCGTCGGAGGCACGGCGGACCGAAACCGACGGCCGGTACAGCGCGTCGAAGGTGACCCGGGTCGGGGCCGAGAACGTCATGGCCGAGTACTGCATCCGCGGCCGGAAGGTGACCATGCCGCCGTCCCACACCGGCACGGAAACGCTCCCGGCGCGCGGCCGTCCGGCCAGGTAGATCAGCAACGGCACGGCGCACGCGGCCACGAGGAATATGGCCAGGTAGGTGGGGGAGAACGCGGAGAAGTCCGCGTGGGCCGGGATGACGGTGAGCTTGCCGGGCAGCAGCAGCGGCCCGAGGCTCGTCCCGGTGACGGTGCGCGCGGCGCGGGACAGCGCGGCGAGCATGACCGGGGCGCCGACGGCCAGTGCCACGCAGGCCACGGCCAGCAGCGCCGGGCCGGCCACCGGCTGGCCGGGTTCCCGGGCGGCGGCCGCCTGCGGCGTGCGCGGCATGCCCAGGAACGGGATGCCGAAGCCGCGGACGAACGCGTAGATGGCCAGCCCGCCGGTCAGCCCCAGCGTCGCGGCGGCCAGCACGATGAGGATCGCGGCCAGGTGGCTGCCGGTGCGGAAGCCCTGGAACAGGCCCTGGAAGATCAGCCACTCGCTGACGAAGCCGTTCAGCGGCGGCAGCGCGGCGATCCCGAGCGTGCCGATGAACGCGATCACCGTGCTGCGGGGCAGCCGGTGCACGAGCCCGCCCAGCCGGTCCATGTCCCTGGTCCCGGTCGCGTGCTCGACCACGCCCGCCTCGAGGAACAGCAGCGTCTTGTAGCAGCCGTGGTTGGCCACGTGGTACAGGCCCGCGATGAGCAGGAAGGCCGACAGCTCGGGCAGGCGGTAGGCGCGGAAGACCATGGCCGCGCCGAACGCGGTCACGATGATCCCCGTGTTCTCGATCGTCGAGTAGGCCAGGAACCGCTTGAGGTCGCGTTCCCGTAGCGCGTACAGGATGCCGATGGCGGCGCTCACCGCGCCCGCGCCCATGGTGACCAGGCCCGGCCACGACCCGGCCAGCGGGACCAGCCGGAACGCGAACAGCGCGATGCCGTAGGTGCCGAGCTTGACCACCACGCCGGACAGGAACGCCGAACCGTCCGCCGGGGCCACCGGGTGCGCCTCGGGCAGCCACACGTGCAGCGGGACGAGCCCGGCCTTGAACCCGAACCCGGCCAGCGCGAGCAGGTAGGCGGCCGCCCGCCAGCCCCCGGGGACCAGGTGGCCGCGGGCCGCCATCACGTCCAGCTGGGTGGCGTGCGTCTTGGCCGACAGGATCACGAACGCGGCCACGACCAGCAGGAAGCCCATCTCGGACAGGGCCAGGAACCAGAACGCGCCGCGCGCCGTCTCGTCGCTGCGCAGGTGGCGCAGGATGAGCAGGTAACACGCCAGGCTCATCGTCTCCCAGGCGACCAGGAACGTCACCATGCCGCCGGCCGCGAGCACGGCCAGGCAGGCCAGCAGGGCCAGGTGGTAGGCGGCCAGGTAGACGGCGGTGCCGCGGCCGGGTTCGTGGTAGCGGGGCAGGTACAGGGCGATCGCCACCGCGGCGATCCCGAGCACCGCCACGAACACCCCGGCCAGGCTGGTCATCTGCAGCTGCAGCGGACCGCCGACGATGGTCGGGGGACCGGGCGCGACGACGCGGGTGTTGCCGTACACCAGCGACCAGCCGCCGGCCGCGGCCGCGGCGGCGCCCGCCAGGGCGGACAAGGCGCAGCAGGCCCGCAGCCCCGGCCGCCAGGACCCGGCCAGCAGCCCGGTCAGGCCGGCGGCCAGCCAGGCCCCGGCCGCGCCGTAGAGGATGTCCAGCGGGTTCACCCCTGACCTCCGTCGGCGATGAACGTCAGGCCCGGTGTCTTTTCCGCGAGGCGGCCGACGGCCACGCCGAGGCCGTGCAGCAGCGCCAGCGGGCTGGGCGGGCAGCCCGGGATCCACACGTCGACCGGGAGGACCTGGCCGACGTCCCCGTGCACGAACGGGTCCTTGGGGTACACGCCGCCCAGCGCGCACGCGCCGGTCGCGACCACCACCTTGGGCCCGGGCATCGCCTCGTAGGTCTTGCGCGCCGCCACGTCGAAGGCCCGCACCATCGGCCCGGTGACCAGCAGCAGGTCCGCGTGCCTGGGCGCGGGGGTGAAGAAGAAGCCGAGCCGGTGCAGGTCGTAGTGGGGGGCGCTCAGCAGCCGGATCTCCTGCTCGCACACCGCGCAGGACCCGGTGTCCAGGGTGCGGATGTGCAGGCTGCGGCCGAACTGCGCGGCGATGGTGTCCCGCAGCCGCCGGGCCGCCTCGGCTTCGTCCAGGCTGGGTGTCATGGTTCGTCCCCCCGTATCGGGATTTCTTTGATCAGGACAGAACGGGACGTGGCGGCCAGCTCGAACTCCCCGCTGGACGCGACGGCCTCCGGGGCGGCCTCGGCGCACCTGCCGCACGAAGTGCAGGCGCCCACGTCGAAGACCAGCGTGTCGTCCCGCCTGCTCAGCGCGGTCCCCGGGCACGCGGCCACCATCCGGTCCACCAGGTCGCGGGTCAGCCGCCGGGACCGGAACGCGGGCGGCGTCGGCAGCCACGCGGCCGAGTCGTCGGGCCGGGCCGGGTAGCGGGTGGTGACCACCCCGCGGCGCAGCCCGCGGGCGAACCACAGTGGCATCGCGCCTCACCTCCTTCAGCGGGCCAGCCCGGCCGCGGTCAGCCAGAAGCTGGCCTCGATGATCGGGATGTCGGTGAACACGTTCTGCGACCGGCACGCGTCGTCGAAGCCGCGCCAGTTGCGCACCGACCCCGGCCGCAGCCGGGCCCGGGTGATCCGCCCGTCCTCGTCCAGCGCGACCCAGGCCAGCGCCTCGCCCCGCGACGACTCGGCCCAGCCCAGGCCGCTGCCGGCGCCCGGCTCCCCGTTCCCCTTCTCCGGCAGGGCGATGTGCTCGGCCGCGGTGCCCGCGTCGAGGAACTCGCCGATCAGCCGCACCGACTCGGCCGCTTCGCCGAGCATCACCTGGAACCGGGAGAACACGTCACCGCCGTCCCCGGTGACCACGGTGACCGGGTGCGCGGCGTATGGTCCGTCCCTCCGCGCGTCCACGGCTAGCCCCGTCGCCCGTGCGACGGGCCCGACCAGGCCGAGACGGCGGGCGTGCTCGGCGGTGAGGATGCCGCACGCTTCCAGCCGGTCGACGAAGGAGTTGGTGCGCAGCAGCGCGTCGGCCGCCCGCCGCAGTTCGCCGTAGGCGGCGGGCAACCCGCGGCGGAGCACCGCGACGTCCGGG
>Ga0335072_10004877_pt1 | contig 19829 bp, 14 predicted proteins | sample Lox_Sample_21_FD_206725 | JGI IMG/M metagenome (GOLD analysis project Ga0335072, IMG submission 206725) | Soil microbial communities from Loxahatchee National Wildlife Refuge, Florida, United States - Lox_Sample_2.1 | ecosystem: Environmental > Terrestrial > Soil > Wetlands | place: USA...
GAGGAGGAGCCTGCCGATGGGCGAGTCGAACTCATGCCAGTAAAGGATCTCGGCCGGGGTCTTCATCGAACGTCTCCACTTTTGATCCGGTCGCTCGCCGCGCACCAGAGGTGCATGACCGCGTAACCGCGCCAGGGGCGCCACGCCTCGGCGCGGCGCTCCAACTCTTTGACCGACAGCGCAGCGCCGCCGCCGGCCGCCATGCGCCGCACGACGAGGTCGGCGCTGAGAAAGGCATCCGGCTCGCCGAGGGCGCGCAGCGCGATGTACTGCGCCGTCCACTCGCCGAAACCCGGCAGCTCCACCAGGCCGGCGATGATCTCCCCGGCCGGCCGGTCGAAGGCGACCCGGCCCTCGGTCACGGCGGCCGCCAGCGCCTTCAGCGCGGTGACCCGCGCGCCGGTGAGGCCGAGCCCATCGAGATTCGCGGCCGCGAGCGCCCGTGGTGTTGGAAACAGGCGGTCGAGTCCCGCGACCGGGGTCACGGCGGGCTCGCCGATGCGCTCGACGAGGCGCCCCGCCAGAGTGCGCGCGGCCACCACGCTGACCTGCTGACCCAACACCGCGCGTACCGCGCACTCGAAGGCGTCCCACGTGCCCGGTATGCGTACGCCGGGCCGGCGGCGCACGAGCGGGCGCAGCAGCGGATCCGGCTCCAGCCCCGCGGCCACGAGTGCCGGATCGGCGGAGAGATCGAACACGCGGCGCGCAGCCGTCGCAATCTGAAAGAGAGCCGCGGCCGGCGCTCCCAGCACGCGAAGCTGCAACGCATCCTTGCCCTGCAGCGGCCTCACCTGGATCACCGCGTGGCCCGCGCCGGTCCTGATCAGACGGCCATAACTCTGCTCGTCCACCTGCTCCACGCCGGGCGTGGCGCGCAGCGCCAGGAAATCGCGCAGGTGATCCCAGTCGTAAGGCGGCCGGTAGGAGAGGGCGAGGGTCACCTCGTCGCCGGCGCCGCGGACCGGCAGCTCGCTGCGATCCCGGCGCAACTCCCGCGGCGGCCGCTGATAAGCCTTGCGGAACGCATCGTTGAAGCGGCGCAGGCTGCCGAACCCGGCGGCGAGCGCGATCTGAGTCATCGGCAGATGGCTCTCGTCGATCAGCCGCTTGGCGAAATGCAGGCGGCGCGTCTGCGCGACCGCGAGCGGCGAGGCGCCGACGTGCTGCAGGAAGAGGCGATCGAGGTGGCGCGCGCCAACACCGACACGGCTGGCGAACTCGCCGACACTGGCCTCATCGAGCGCGCCTTCGTTGATGAGGCGCAGCGCCCGTCTCACCACCGCGGAAGTCCCGAGCCACGCCGGCGTGCCTGGCGCCGCCTCCGGGCGGCAACGCAGGCAGGGCCGGAAGCCGGCTTCCGCTGCCGCCGCCGCGGAACCGAAGTAGCGGACGTTGCCCCGCCGAGGTGACGGCGACGCCGGGCAGATCGGCCGGCAATAGATGCCGGTGGACGTCACGGCGATGAAGAACTTGCCGTCGAAGCGCGGGTCGCGGCTGAGCCGGGCGCGCTCCAGTACCGCCGGATCGAATGGCAGTGTCGCTTGCATGGGGTCGGGACGATACGCCCGGGCACCGCTCGAGACTAGCCATTTTCGGACGTGGATGCGGCGCCGCGCCGGCCGCCGTCCCCGGCCGGCAATGAGATGCAATTCACAACGTCGTGAATTCACAGGGGGGCTCGAGATGGTATTGTGCGAGCGCTTCGCATGGGATCGGTCTGCGAAGTACAGGATCGATGGGGGGAACCTATGACGCTCTCTGCCTCGACTCGCGGGCGCGAGCCCGTCACTGCGGCGCTCTGCGCCGTGCTCGTCGTGGGCGCGCTTGGCGCGGCCGCGCCGACACTGCACGCGCAGCCGCTGGCCGCCGATCAGGTCAACCAGCTCAAACAGCTCAGCATCGAGCAGCTGACCAACGTCATGGTGACCTCCGTGACGCGCGCTCCCCAGCCGCTCTCGCGTTCCGCGGCCGCAGCGGCCGTCGTCACCAGCGGGCAGATCGAAGACTCCGGCGCGATGAACGTCCCCGAGGCGATCCGCTTCGTTCCCGGCATCAACGTCGCGCAGCTCACCGCGAGCCAGTGGGCGGTGAGCTCACGCGGCTTCGCCAGCGCCAACTCCCCCGATCTCCTGGTCTTGAGCGACGGCCGAAGCATCTATACGCCCCTCTTCTCGGGCGTGTTCTGGGATGTACAGGACTACATCATGCAGGACATCGACCGGATCGAGGTGGTCCGGGGACCGGGCGCGACCCTGTGGGGATCCAACGCCGTCAACGGCGTCATCAACATCATCAGCAAGAGCGCCGCGGATACGCAGGGGGGCTGGGCCGAGGCGGGAGCCGGGTCCGAGGAGCGCGCGCTGGCGGCGGCCCAGTACGGCGGCCAGGTCGACACCCAGGGCGGCGACCCGATGTATTACCGCGTATTCGCGAAGTACCAGGACCACGCCCCCGAGGACTATCCCGCCGGCGCGAGCTCCGACGGGTGGGATCTCGGCCACGTCGGCTTCCGTACCGATTGGAAGGCCGACTCGACGGATAGCTTTACCGTCCAGGGCGACGCCTACGACGGCCGCATCGGGCAGGTGATCCCATCCGTGAACATCATCGGCGTGACCGGACTTGTCTCGCCGTTGGTCGTGGGCGTGGGCGGCGGCAACGTGCTGGCACGCTGGCAGCACACGATGAGCGACGACTCCGATTACGAGGTGCGTGTCTACTACGACTACACGCATCGCGACGATCCCGTCTTCATCGACAGCCTGAGCACGCTCGACGTCGATTTTCTCGAGCATCTGCCGTTCGGCAGCAGCCAGACGGTCACCTGGGGAATCACCGGCCGTACCATGGAGGACAACACCCACGGCAAGGGGGTCGTCGCCCTGAATCCGGCCGACGCCCGCTACAATCTCGGCAGCGGCTTCGTGCAGGACGAGATCGCTTTGCCGCATGCCGTGCACGTGACGGTCGGCACCAAGCTGGAGCACAACGCCTTCAGCGGCTTCGAGGTGCAGCCGAGCGTGCGGGCGGCCTGGGACCTTTCGGACAAAGAGACGCTGTGGGGCTCGGTGTCCCGCGCCGTGAGAGTGCCGACCCGCATCGAGCAGGATGAGGACATCGTCGCCAGCAATCCCGCCGGCAACCCGGTCATCGTGCTGCTGGGCAACCGCAACTTCCATGCGGAGCAGGTCCTGGCCTTCGAGCTCGGGTACCGCTGGCGGCCGCTGACCGAGCTCTCGTTCGACCTGGCGGCGTTCCGCAACCGCTATACCGGACTCGAGTCGCTCGAGCTCGGCTCGCCGTTCCTCGATGGAGCGACCGGCCAGACGATCTACCCGGTGTTCAGCGAGAACCTCATCGACGGGCACGCGACCGGGCTCGAAGGCCTTGCCCTGTACTCGCCGGTATCCTGGTGGCGGCTCTCGGTCAACTATTCCTACATGCAGATGGAGCTGACGCCGCTCGGCGAGGATCTCAACCGCAACCACTTCTACGAAGACTCGACGCCCCGCAACCAGGCCGGGATCCAGTCCTACTTCGATCTGCCGCACAACGTGGAGATCTACGGGGGACTGCGCGTGCTGTCGGCCGTGGAGATGTTGCCGGAGATCGTCAACGGGACGGGCGATCCGGGCTATCAGGAGCTCGATCTCAACGCGATCTGGCGCGCGACCTCGCGCCTCACGCTCTCGCTCGAGGGGCAAAGCCTCCTCCACGGCAGCCACGTCGAGTTCGGCGCGCCCTACGAGCGCAGCGCGATCAGGCGGAGCGTCTTCGGACGGATGACATGGCACTTCTGAGGACCCGCATCCGGGCCGCGGCTGCTGCGATTCTCATCGCCGCGGGCGTCCTCGGCGGACGCTACGCAGTGGCCGCGCCCACGGCGCCGCAGGTCGAGGCCGTGTTTCTCTTTTATTTCTCGCAGTTCGTCGACTGGCCCCCGACGGCCTTTGCCGACGGGCGCGCACCGATCGTGATCGGCGTGCTGGGCGATGATCCTTTCGGCGGCGCCCTCGATCAGGCAGTCGCCGGCGAGCAGGTGAACGGGCGGCCGGTCGTCGTGCGCCGCTACAAGAGCATCGCGGATGCGACGGGCTGCCAGATCCTCTACATCAGCTCCTCGGAGGCGCCGCAGCTGGCGCAGATCATGAGCGCGCTCAAGGGCCGCGACGTGCTCACCGTGAGCGATCTCGACCACTTCGTGCAGAGCGGCGGCATGGTCCGCTTCATACTCGTGGACCAGCACGTGCGGCTGCTCATCAACCCGCAGGCAGCGCAGGCCGCCGGGCTCAAGCTGAGCTCGAAACTGCTGCGCGCCGCGGCGGGCTCCGGGGCGGGGTAGCCGTGGCGTTGCGCAATACCCCGATCCGCCGCAGGCTGATGATGATGCTGCTCGTCACGAGCGGCGCGGTGCTCGCGCTCACGTGCGCCGCCTTCATCCTCTATCAATACCAGAGCTATCGCGCCCTCGCGCGCCACAACGTGCAGACTCTCGGCGGGGTGATCGCAAGCAACAGCACCGCGGCACTCGCTTTCGACAATGCATCGGACGAGACGGACGTGCTCGCGGCGCTGCACGCGGAGGGACGGGTCACCCAGGCGGCGGTATACGACACCAAGGGCGAGCTCTTCGCCCACTATCCGGCGGCTGCACAGCCGAATGCGTTCCCGCAGTATCCCGGACGTGACGGCGTGCGCTTCGATACGGGCGCGCTGGTCTACTATCTGCCGGTCCGCCAGGGCGGCAATTCCCGGCTGGGCACGCTCTATCTGCGTTGGGATCTGACCTCGCTCCACCGTGAGATTGCTCTTTACGCCCTGATCGCCGCCGGCATGACCGCGATTGCCATGCTGATCGCGTATATCCTCGGGCGCTCGCTGCAGCAGCAGATCTCGACGCCGATTCAGACGCTCGGGCGCGCAGCGCTCTTCGTGTCGGAGAAGGGGGACTATTCCGTGCGGGCCCCGAAGCTCGGCAACGACGAGCTGGGCGCCCTGACCGACGCCTTCAACCACATGTTGGACCAGCTCACCGACGACATCGAGGAGCGCAAGGCGTTCGGGACGCGGCTGCAGCGGCAGCTCTCCCGGCTCGATCTCCTGCATCGGATCACCCGCGCGGTGGGCGAGCGGCAGGATCTGCAGAGCATCTTCCAGGTAGTGATCCGGCATCTCGAGGAAGACGTGCAGGTCGACTTCGGCGCCATCTGCCTCTACGAGCCTCACGAGGAGATTCTGACCGTCGCGAGCGTCGGTGCGCACAGCCGGGGGACGGCGCAGGAGCTGGCGCTGATGGAGAGCGCACGGGTGCCCGTCGACCGCAATGGCCTGAGCCGTTGCGTGCGCGGCGAACTGGTGTATGAGCCCGACATCGGCGCGAGCAAGTACCCGTTCCCGAGCACTCTGGCGCGGGGCGGGTTGCGGGCGCTGGTCGTCGCGCCCCTGCGCGCCGAGAGCAGGGTCTTCGGCGTCCTCGTGGCCGCGCGCCGCGAGGCGGAATCCTTCAGCAGCGGCGACTGCGAGTTCCTGCGGCAGCTGAGCGAGCACGTCGCGCTGGCTGCGCACCAGGCGCAGCTCTATGACGCGCTGCAGCGGGCCTATCAGGAGTTGCGCCAGAGTCAGGAGGCGGTGGTGCAGCAGGAGCGCCTGCGCGCCCTGGGACAGATGGCGAGCGGCGTCGCGCACGACATCAACAATGCGATTTCGCCGATCGCGCTCTACACCGAGTCGATGCTGGAGCGGGAGCAGGGACTGAGCGAGCGCGCACGGAATTATCTGACGACGATCCAGACGGCGATTCACGATGTCGCGCGGACTGTCAGCCGCATGCGCGAATTCTACCGGCCGCAGGAAGGCCGGGCGGCGCTGGCGAGGATCGACCTCGACCCCGTCATCCGCGGAGTGCTCGAGCTGACACAGGCGCGCTGGCGCGATCTGCCGCAGGAGCGCGGCGCGGTGATCGAGCTGCAGACCGACTTCGTGCGTCCCGCGGCGGCCATTCTGGGCGCCGAGAACGAGATCCGCGACGCCCTCACCAACCTCATTTTCAACGCCGTCGACGCAATGGCCGAGGGTGGGACCCTCAGCGTGCGGACGAAGAGGGCCTTGAGGCAAGAGAAGCGTGACGCTGCGGGCGCAGGCCAGTCGAACAGCGCGCTCGACGCGGCGGCGGCCGAAGGACCGGTCGAGGTCATCTGTCTCGAGGTATCGGATACGGGTGCCGGCATGGACGCGGAGACCCGGCGGCGTTGTCTCGAGCCTTTCTTCACCACCAAGGGCGAGCGTGGCACCGGCATGGGTCTCGCCATGGTCTACGGCATGGCCCAGCGGCATCGCGCCGAGCTGGAGATCGACAGCGCCCCGGGCAAGGGCACCACGGTCCGGGTCGTATTCCCGTCCGCATCCGAGGCGGCGGATGAGGCCGGCGGCAGACAGCTCGCACTCGGCCTGCCGGTGCGGCCGATGCGCATCCTCATCGTGGACGACGATCCTCTGATCATCGAGTCGCTGCGCGAGACCTTGCGCGGTGACGCCCACCGTGTCACGGCGGCCGACGGCGGGCAGGCGGGTATCGATGCGTTCGCCGCGGCGCAGGCGAACGGCGAGCCGTTCGAGCTGGTGATCACCGATCTCGGCATGCCGTACGTGGACGGACGACGCGTGTCCGCCGCGATCAAGTCGGCGTCGCCGCATACGCCCGTGGTGCTACTCACCGGCTGGGGACAGCGGCTGACGGCGGAAAACCAAGTGCCGCCGCACGTCGATCGCGTTCTCAATAAGCCGCCGCGGCTCAAGGAGCTGCGGGCCGCGCTCGCGGAGCTCGGCCGCAGCGCCTGAGGCGAACTTCCCGGGCTCTCGCGGATTCTAATGGGGGCTGCAAGCCATTGCGCCCGGGAGGGTTCCCATGGTCCGCCCCACTCAGCTCCTGGCAGCCTGCGCGGCTGCGGCCCTGCTCGCGGCCTGCAATGGGAGCGGCTCCGGCTCCTCCGGGCCGCCGCTGTCGACCACCCCCCAGCCCGGTCAGCTCCTGCAGAGCCCGACCCAGGTCGGCTCCTACACGGTGTCCGACCTCCTCTCCATGCTGAGCAGCAACAGCGACGAGGCCCAGCTCCTCAAGCTCGCCTTCTCGCCGCCTTGCCCGGTCACCGTCTACCATATCGAGTACGAGACGGTGGGCGGGCAGGGCGAGGCGACCACCGCCTCCGGCGCGCTGATGGTGCCGGGAGGCGCCGGCTCCTCCTGCACGGGGGCGCGGCCGGTGCTCCTCTACGCGCACGGCACCTCCACCCAGAAGTCCTACAACATCGCGAATATCGCGGCCAACACCGAAGGTGAGCTGCTCGCGGCCGTGTTCGCGGCCTATGGGTACATCGTGGTGGCGCCCAACTACGCGGGCTACGACACCTCGACGCTTCCCTATCATCCCTACCTCGTGGCCGATCAGGAGTCGCAGGACATGATCAACGCGCTCGCGGCCGCGCGCAGCGCTTTCTCCGGCCTGAGCGTCAGCGGGAGCGGCAAGCTCTTCGTCACCGGTTATTCCCAGGGCGGCTACGTCGCGCTCGCGACTCTGCGCGCGATGCAGTCGGCGGGGATGGCCGTCACCGCAGCGGGCCCCATGTCGGGACCCTACGCCCTGTCTTCGTTCGGCGATGCGATCTTCGAGGGCGAGGTGAACGGCAGCGCGGTGATCAACTTCACGCTCGTCGTCGACTCCTACCAGCATTCCTACGGCAACGTCTACACCAACACGACCGATATCTTCTCGCCGCAGTATGCCGCCGGTATCGGCTCGCTGCTGCCGGGCGACACCACGGACTCCAATCTCTACGCGCAGGGCCTGCTTCCCGAGGACGCGATGTTCAGCAACACGCCGCCGGCGCCGCAGTACGCATCGATGACCCCCGCCACGAGTCCGTCGAATCTCGCGCCGGTCTTCGCCATCGGCTTCGGCCCGAGCCCGCTGGTGACCAACGCTTATCGCTTGAGCTACCTCCAGGACGCCCAGGCGAATCCGGACGGAGGCTTCCCGATGGTGACCACCGACACGCCGCCGCGGAATCCCGGCAATCCGGTGCGTCAGGATCTTGCGAAGAACGACCTGCGTGACTTCAACCCGACGGTTCCGGTGCTGCTCTGCGGCGGCAGCGATGATCCAACCGTGTTCTTTCTCAATACGCAGCTGATGCAGGGCTACTGGACCGACAACGCGCCAGGCGCGCCGGTCACCGTGCTGGATGTCGATTCGGCAGTCGGTACCAACGATCCGTACGCGGACGTCAAGGAAGGCTTCGCGGCGGCCAAGGCGCTGGTTGCCGCCACCGAAGGCGGCCAGACCGCCGTGTTCGAGGATTACCACGCGGGACTGGTGGCCCCGTTCTGCCTCTATGCCGTGCAGAGGTTCTTCGGCAGCCACTGACCGATAGCGCCTCCCGAGCTGCCCCGGGAGTGGTACAGGTCCCGCCCTGTAACCGTTGCGTGCGCGCCACGTTTGGTGAAATTGCCAAGCTTATCGGCTATCTTCCCGTTCACTAATGGGCCACATAAGGACGGGCTGGCCGCTCGGTCTGCCTTCCAGGGCCCATTCACCTCATACCAGGGTCAGCAAATGAACCGAAAAATTCACTTGGTCTCCGTGGCCGTCGCAGCCGCGCTTGCCAGCAGCCTCTACGTCACTGCGCGGGCCGATGAGCCCGCGACCCCCGCCGCCCCCGCGGCTGCGACGCCTGCGCCGGCCGATCAGCTCGCCACCGTCATCGTTACCGCGACGAAGCGCAAGACGCTCGCGCAGAACACCTCGATCAGCATGACGGTGCTCACCGCCAACGACATTGCCAACCGCGGCCTCACCGACTTCAACACCCTGGCGCAGGGTGTGCCGGACCTGGCGATGCGCACCTCCGGTCCCAACCAGACCGAGTACGAGATGCGCGGCCTCAATTCCGCGGGCGGCAACACGTCGATGGTCGGCGTGTACCTGGACGAGGTCGCGCTGTCGGCGCCCGCCTCGGAGCAGCTCGGCAAGGTGATCATCGATCCCAACCTGTACGACCTGGATCGGACCGAGGTCCTGCACGGACCGCAGGGCGCCCTGTACGGGGCGAGCTCCATGGGCGGTACGGTGCGGCTCATCCCGGCGCAGCCGGAGCTCGGCGTGTTCGACGCCTCCGGCGAGTCGACCGTCTCCGACACCGGCTCCGGCGGCAGCATCAATTTCGCGCAGAACGGCATGGTGAACCTGCCGATCGCATCGACGCTCGCCCTGCGTCTGGTCGGCTCCGCGTCCTCGACCAGCGGCTGGCTGAACCGCTACGTGCTCGCCGACGGCGCCGTGACGACCGATGCCGGCAACAATCCCACCAACATGCGCCCCACCAATTTCTACACGGCGCCGATCATCGAGGACACGACGGGCGCGAACTCCGCCACCAATGACTCGTTCCGCGCCATCCTGCTCTACAAGCCGACCGATCAGCTGTCGATCACGCCGATGATCATGTGGCAGGAAGGCAATAGCGACGCACCGAACGCGGTGGACGTCAACGGCTCACCCACCAACCCGACCATGCCGAGCCCGAAGGGTCATTACGAGATCTATGACACCGGCGAGCCGCAATGGGATCGCTTCACGCTGGGCAGCCTCAAGGTCGATTACGCGCTCACGCCCGATATCGCGCTGACTTCCATCACCGCCCTGTGGTCGAACCACTCCCTGGTCTCGCAGGACGGCACCGAGGAGAATTCGAGCTCCACCGCGCTCGGCCCATCCGATCCGACGGTGCCGGCTCCTCCCTACGACACGTCCGCGGGCGGCATCGGCCCGACGGGCCCGGGCCCCTTCGGCCCCGGCGTCGAGGAGCGTGACTACACCCACCAGGTGAGCGAGGAGCTGCGCGTCGCTTCCACGGGCAACTCACCGCTGCAGTGGCTGGCCGGCTATTACTACCAGGACCTGCAGTCCGAGTGGGACATGTGGTCGGTCAATCCGCAGGCCGGTCCCATCGCCGACATCTACGTCGACTACATGCCGCAGACCATCCTGCAGAACGCCGCTTTCGGCAATCTGTCCTGGGATTTCCCGGGCGGCTTCAAGGCGAGCGCCGGCGTGCGCTGGTATCACTACTCGTATGCACAGTCCAACAGCGAGTGGGGCGATTTCACGCCGTACGGCTTCGACAACCTGCTGAGCGGCGCGCCCACGGATGCCGGCAACACCACGCCGTTCAACACCAATGCGGGAAGCAGCTCGAGCGGAACCAATCCGCGCTTCAACCTGACCTGGCAGATCGATCCCGACCACATGTTCTACGGCACCATCGCCAAGGGCTTCCGCCTGGGCGGCACGGACCAGCCGTTCGTCGGCTTCCTGACCTCGGTCAGCGCCGCGACCTGCCCCTACGGCAACCCGCCGTCGCTGGCCGGACTCGAGCAGTGCGGCCTGCAGGAGAAGCTCTCGGCGACGCCGACCACCCCGGGCACCATCTACACGAATACGGCGAACTTCCCCAACGTCAACAAGCAGGGCGTGCCGCAGTTCAACTCGGACTCCGTGTGGGACTACGAGGTCGGCAGCAAGAACGAGCTCTGGGACCACCGCGCGCTCTTCAACCTGACGGCGTTCTTCGAGCGTTGGATGGATCCGCAGGTGGCGACGAACATCTCCGGCTTCGGGTTCACCGTGAACGGCGGCGATGCCAACATCTACGGCCTGGAGGCGGAGTTCCGCGCCAATCTCGGCTTCGGCTGGGACTTCTCGACGGACTGGGGGTACACGCAGAGCAAGTTCCTGAGCAACAGCCCCATCGACGGCATACCGGAGGGCTTTGCGGTTCCCGATACGCCGAAGGTCACGGGCTCGGCATCGCTGAACTATCATTACGAGATCCAGGACAACCTCGCCTTCTTCGGCAATGTCACCTACGCCTACACCGGGTCGCGGTACGACCTGCCGTACGGTGTCACGGTCTTCCTCAACAACATCAACCAGACCGCGATCAACCTGCCGTCCTATGGAATCCTGAACCTGCGCGCCGGCGTGCGCTCGGCGAGCTGGAGCGTCGCGCTCTTCGTCGACAACGCGACCAACAACCAGGTGCTGCTCGATCCGCTGCCGCAGATCAACCTGGCGATTCCGCAGTACACCCGTTACATCGTGAATCAGCCGGTCACGTACGGACTGGATGTGAGCTACAGCTTCGGCGGCAAGTAGCCGATAGCGCCGGCTTGACCTGCCGATTGCGGTAAGGGATCGTTCCGCAGGGCGGTGCGCCCGGCCGGCGAGGCCGGGCGCAACGGCGCAATGGGTTGCGGGCGAGGTACGGGGATCAGGCTCTATGTCATGGCATCTGCGGCAGGCAACGGCGGCGGACTCGGCGGAGATCCAGGAGCTGATCGGCAGGTCGATCCGCTCGCTCGGCGCCGCCGATTATTCCTCGGAGCAGATCGAGGGCGCCCTCAAGGGCGCCTTCGGCCTCGACACGCAGCTCATCGCTGACGGCACCTACTTCGTGGTGGAGAGCGCCGGCCGGCTGCTCGGCTGCGGCGGCTGGAGCTATCGCCGCACGCTCTTCGGCGGGGATGCGCGCTCGGACCGGGACGCCGGCGCCCTCGATCCGAGCACCGAAGCCGCGAAGATCCGCGCCTTTTTCGTCGATCCGGAAGCCGCCCGGCACGGCATCGGCACCGCGCTCCTCGAGCGCTGCGAGACCGAGGCACGCCGCCACGGCTTTCGCCATGCCGAAATGATGGCGACGCTGCCCGGGAAGAGACTCTACGAAGTGCGCGGCTACGTCCCGGGAGAGAAAATCCAATATCCGGTCGGCCCCGGCGTCGCCATCGAGTTCGTCCCGATGTCGAAGCGCCTGACGGACCGGTGAGGACAGCCGAGTGCATGGGGCGCCTTCATGGTGCTGATCCTCCGGCGTTCTCTCTCAACGTGAAATAAACCGTCGTACCGCCGTCGACCGTGCCCTCGGCCCAGATGCGCCCGCCATGGCGCCGAACTATGCGTTGCGCCGCCGCGAGTCCGATACCGACGCCCTCGAACTCCTTCTCGGTGTGCAGGCGCTGGAATGGCTTGAACAGCTTGTCGACATAGCGCATGTCGAAGCCCACGCCGTTGTCGCGCACGAAGTAAACGGGCGGGGTGGCGGCTACGGTGGCGGGCTGGACGCCGATCTCGATCCGGGCAGGCGCGCGGCCGCGGGTGAACTTCCATGCGTTCTGCAGCAGGGCCTCGAGCGCCGCGGTCACCTGCACGGAATCGGCCTCGGCGGCGATGTTGTCGGCCATTGCGACCTCAATCGGGCGCTCCGGGTCTGCCGCTCGCAGCCGATCGACGATACCCCGGGCGATGCTCGAGAGATCGAGAGGTACCGGATGAAACTCAGCCCGCTGAATCCGCCCGATGCTGAGCAGTCCCTCGAGCATGCCCGACATCTTGTGGGCCGCCTCCAGCACATGCTGCAGGTAACGGCGCCCGTCCGCATCCAGCTTCTCGCCGCAGTCCTCGCTCAGCGCACCGGCGAACCCCTCGATGGTGCGCAGCGGCGCCCGCAAGTCATGGGCGATGGTGTAGGTCAGCGACTCCAGCTCGCGCCGCGACTCCTCGAGCGCCGCAAGAGCCTCATCCGCTTTAGCCTGCTCGTCCGCCACGATCCGACTATTCTAGAATGGCGGCCAGGGGAGAGTCATCGGGGGAGTCTGGAAGATGACCAGATTGCAGGGTTTGCTGGCGGCGTGCGTCATGGCGTTTTCCCTGAGCGTAACGGCTTGCACCGCCGATCGCCCTCCTGATAGGGCGCAGCTGGCGAGGATGGCGCGTATCCTCGTTGGCGCACTCATCGGCTCCGACGATGCTGCTATTTCGCGCGCAACATCCGCATTCCGTTGAGCGTGACGAGCACGGTCGCGCCCACGTCGGCGACGACTGCGAGCCACAGTGTCGCCAGGCCGGGAATGGTGAGCGCCAGGAACGCGAGCTTCAAACCGAGGCTGAGGGCGATGTTCTGTCGTACCACGGCGCGGTTACGACGTGCCACGCGTAGCGCGGCAGGAAGACGCGCGAGGTCGTCCTGCATTAGGACGACGTCGGCCGTCTCCATGGCCTGACCCGTTCCGCCGCCCATTGCGATTCCGACGTCGGCGCGCGCCAACGCGGGCGCGTCGTTGATGCCGTCGCCCACCATCGCAACGGGTCCATGACTTTGCTGCAGCTCCCCGACGGCGGTCAGCTTGTCTCCAGGCAGCAGGCCCGCGCGAACCTCGTCCACGGAGCCAAGCTGCGCCGCCACGGCCCGCGCCGTACGCTCGCTGTCGCCGCTCAGCATGGCGGTGCGCAGACCCGGAATCGATTGGCGCAGTTCCTCCAGCACCGACCGGCTCTCCGGGCGCAACGAGTCCTGTACCCCGATGGCCCCCACGATGCGGGAATCGCGAGCCACCATCATCACGGTCTCACCCTCGGCGGTGAAAGCGTCGAAGAGCCTGGCACCGCCGGAGCTCGCGCCGTGATCCTGCATCAGCGCCGCTGTCCCCACGACAACTCTGCTGCCCGCGATCTCGCCTACCACCCCGCGGCCCGTTGCGGCGACGACGGCGCTGGCGGCGGGATAGCGATGCTGCAGGCCGCGCTCCCGAGCCGACTCCAGGATGGCATGGGCAATCGGATGCTCGGAGCTGCGCTCGACTGACGCCGCGAGCGCAATGACGTCGTCGCAATCACCGCACTCTGCGGCCGCCTGCGGCTCGTGCTCGCACTCGCTTGCCTGGATCGCAGTGACGCTGGGGCGACCGCGCGTCAGCGTGCCTGTCTTGTCGAACGCGACGGTTCGCACGGCGGCCAGAGCGTCGAGCTTCTCTCCGCCCTTGACCAACACGCCGAGATGCGCAAGCCGCGTGAGCGAGCTCACCACCGTGACGGGAATGCTGATCACCAGCGCGCACGGGCAGGCCACGATGAGCAGCGCGAGCCCGCGATACAGCCAGCCTTCCGGTGCGCCTGGAGCGGTGAGCAGGGGCTGGGAGAAGACGAGCACGGGCACCGCGACGAGAAGCATCGCGAGGAGGACCACGGCGGGCGTGTACCAGCGCGCGAACTGGTCGATCATCCGCTCCGTCGGCGAGCGGCGCGCCTGCGCCTGCTCCACCAGGTGGGCGATCCGCGCAACCGTGGAATCCGACGCCGCGCGCGTAACCTCGATCTCGAGGGCGCCGTCGCTATTGACCGTTCCGCTCAGCACCGCATCGCCGACGGCTTTCTCGACGGGAATGCTCTCGCCGGTGACCGCAGCCTGATTGACGCTCGAGCGTCCGTTCTTCACGACGCCGTCCGCAGCGATGCGCTCCCCCGGCCTGATCAGGATGACATTGCCCGGGATCAACACGGACGCGGATACCTGACGCGTGTGGGTATGACCGTCGTGATAGTCCAGCAGCGTCGCCGTCTCCGGCTGCAACGCGAGGAGGTTGCGCAGCGAGTCACGCGCCCGCGTCGCGCTATAGGCCTCCAGGCCCTCGCCCAGAGTAAAGAGAACGACCACCGCGGCGCCCTCGCCGGCGGCGCCGATGAAGAGCGCACCGACCGCGGCGAGCGTCATGAGGAGGTCGATGTTGACCCGATGACTGAAGACCAGTGCACGGCCGCCCTTGATGAAGATGGGTGCGCCGATCAGCACCACGGTGGCGATGAGGACGGCCTGGAGCAGGGTGGCTTGGACGGCCCCCGGCACCAGCCGGGCCATGATCGCCGCGATCATGCACGCCGCGCCGGCAAAGATGGCCAGCCGCTGGTGCGCCTGCGTTACGAAGAAGCGCAAGGCTCCGGCCCCGGAGCGCCCGGCCGATGCGTCGGCCCGCGCCGCTTGGCCGGGGGCCGCGAGACCATATCCCAGCTGGCGCAGCCGATTCTCGACCGCGCCGGCAGCCACCTCGCCCTCGATCTCGAGCGTCTCGGTGGTGAAGTCCACGGACACGCGGCGCACCCCGGGAAGCTTTCGCAGCCCATCCTCGATCGTGAGAGCGCAGCTCCCGCAGTCCATGCCGGTGATCTTCGCGCGCAGCGGGCCTCCTGCCGCCTGCGAGTGAGCATGCGTCTCGGTGTGCGCGTGCTCGGGCTCGTGTTCGTGCGCATGCTCATCCGTGTGCGCACACTCTCCGGCATGCCCATGCTCTTCGGCATGCATAGGCTCTTCGGCATGCCCGTGCCGGTCACCATGACCGGGCCGGTCGGTATGACCGTGCTTATCCGTGCAGCCGTGCCCGCGCTGTGCCTCGTGTCGATGCATGCGGCGGATAGTCGACCTTCAACCCGGGTTCAAGGTCAAGGGCCGCCGGCGGCGAACCGTGAATCAGGCCGCGGAGGCCTCCAGCGCGAGGAAGAGTTGCGCGAAAAGAAAAGCGCCGTCGCCGTGCGCCGTCAGCAGCGGGCCTTCCGCCGTCTCGTTCAGCGACAGATCGACGTGCGCCTTACAGCCGACTTCCGCGGCCATCAGCTGGCGCAAAGCGTCGACCACCTTCGGGTCATGCCCCGGCATCAGGACCGCGTACCCATCGCCCTCCCGCCAGACATGCACATGTCTGCCGCGCAGCGCGGCAAACAAGCGCTCGCGCTCGGCATCCGCGAGCGCGCAGCCGATCCGGCGCATCAACCGGGTCATGGACGATGGGGCGACCGGCCGATCGGGATGACCGCAGACGTGCTCCAGCAGATCACGGTAGAGACGCCCCGCGCCTTCGCCCGCCGACTCGCCAACCCGCGCCGCCAGGTCATCCAGGAAGAGCTCGAGCTCGTGCCGCAGGACCAGCAGCTCCGTCACCCGCCGCTCGATCTCGAGGAAGCGCTGCTCCGCGATGCCGACGACGGCATTGCCCGACGCGCCGCGCCGATCACGGCCGGCCAGCACCAGCTTGATGTCATCCAGCGAAAGGCCGAGCCGCTGCGCCCGCCGGATGAAGAGCAGGGTGTGCTCCGCCTCCGGAGGATAGAGTCGATAGCCGCTGCGCGAGCGGCTCGCCGGGCGCAGCAGGCCCTCGCGCTCGTAGAAGCGCAGCATCGAGGTGGAGACTTTGGCCCGCTCCGCCAGCCGGCCGATGGTGAGGAGATTGGACGCGGCGCGCGTCAATTCGCGCGGGCGCTGTAGGTTTCCATCATGAGACCGGTGCCGCCGCGCGAGACATGCGCCACCACCGCAGTGCGCCGATGCAGCTTGGTGATGGTGCCGAGATTGATCGCGAAGGAGAGCACGACGGTCTGGCCTTTACGCAGCCCGAGATTGGTGGTCTCGATGAATACCCCGGTGGCACTGAGATTCACTGCCTTGCAAAGCTTGCGGCAACCGCCGGGTACGGTGATGTAGACGGTCGTCCGGGCTCTATGCCTCGTGTGCAGGCGGCGTTCCATTATTGGCCTCGCGGAGCGGAGTGTTCTGGCTTTTCTATGTCGCGGACAGCGTCATTATGCCTTGATCCGCGGCCTGCGGCACGCCACTCAACTTATTGTATTGGCGCAAATCGCTCCCGGCGATTTGCGCGGACATCCGAGTCACAGGATCAATCCCGCGGCCCAGGGAGCGGCCCTGGATCCGCTCACTCACCCCAAAAACGCCCGGATTTCCCGCCCGAAGCGCTCGATGTCGATGAGGAAAGAGTCGTGGCCTTCGATGCATTTGAGCGGGGCGAATCGAGTGGCGGCGCCGCCCGCCTGGAGCGCCTCCGCCACGGCATGCTGCTCCGATATGGAAAATAGAAGGTCGGAGTCCACCCCGATGACCAGCGCCCGTTCCAGCCCGGCTTTGCCCAGGACCGCGGCCGGGTCGCCATGGACGCCGAGATCGAACCGGTCCATGGCCCGCGACAGGTAGAGGTAGCAATTGGCATCGAAGGCGTTGACCCAGCGCCGCGCCTGCGATTCGAGGTACCCCTGTACCGCGAACTCCGGCGCGAAGGGCTCGCTGCGCTTGAGGTCAGGCCTGACCGGCTGGCGGTCGAAGCGCTGTTGCCACTCCGCGGCGGAGCGGTAAGTGACCGTACCGAGCTTGCGCGCCAGGGCCATCCCGGTGCGCGGCGGCCGGTCGGTGGCGTAGTTGCCATGCCGCCAGTCCGGGTCGCCGGTGATGGCCTCCCGCTGGATGGAGCGCAGCGCAATGGCGAAAGGCGAGGCGGCGAGAGTGCCGGAGATGCTGATCAGCCGGCGGGCCGCCCCCGGGAAGAGTGCCGCATAAGCCAACACGACCATGCCGCCCAGCGAGGGGCCCATGATGGTATCGACCCGCTCGATCCCGAGAGAGCGCGCCACCTCGTACCCCGCGCGGGCGATGTCCTCCACCGACAGATCGGGGAAAGTCAGCCGGTACGCCCGTCCGGTCGCAGGGTCGGTCGAGGCGGCCCCGGTCGATCCGAAGCAGCTGCCGAGAGAGTTGACGCAGACGACGAAGAGGTCGTCGGTATCGATGGCCAATCCCGGTCCCAGCATGCGCTGCCACCATCCCTCCCGCGGATCCTCGGTCGATGAGGCGGCGTGGGCGGGCGGGGACAGCCCCGTGAAGAGCAGCACCGCGTTGTCGCGCGCGGCGTTCAGCCGGCCCCAGGTCTCGTAGGCGATCTGTGCTCCGTGCAGCACGCCGCCCCGCCACATGGGGAAGGGATCGGGCAGTTTTGCGTAACGCCTGGCGTCAGGCTCGCGCAGCTCGGGTTGCGGCATGAGGGTCGCCATTTTAGGGACTCGGCCGGACTCCGTGGGACTAACTGAGATCGTCTTCTACGCTGGCGCCCAGGGTCTCCACAAGCACTGGCGGGCTATCTATTGAGACCCTGGGGTTATAATTATCCGTGACCGTGAGGCTGCAAAAGCTGCTCGCGACCGCCGGCATCGGCTCCCGCCGCCAGGTCGAGCAATGGATCTCGGAGGGCCGCCTGACCGTCGGCGGCCGCGTCGCCAAGCTCGGCGATCGCGGCGGCCCGGACGATGACATCCGCCTGGACGGCCGCAGGCTGGAGCTTGGCCCGCCACACCCGGCCCCGCATCAGGTGCTCCTCTACTACAAGCCCGTCGGCGAAGTGACGACCCGGCGGGATCCCCAGGGCCGCCCCACCGTATTCGACCGCCTGCCGGTGCCGCAGCAAGGCCGCTGGATCGTCGTGGGCCGGCTGGACGTCGGCACCTCGGGTCTGCTCCTCTTCACCACCGATGGCGACCTCGCCCATCGCCTCATGCATCCCTCGAGCGGCATCGAGCGCGAATACCTGGTGCGCGTCCGGGGCCGGCCGGATGGCGAGACCCTCCGCAAGCTCCTGCGCGGCGTTCCCCTGGAAGACGGACCCGCCGCCTTCGACCGGGTGACCGAGGAGCCTTCGCCGCGCGGCGAAGGCGCGGCCCGCAACGCGGCCTATCGGCTGGTGCTCCACGAAGGGCGCAACCGCGAGGTACGCCGCCTGTGGGAAGCCGTCGGCTACGAAGTGAGCCGCCTGCTGCGCATCCGGTACGGCCCCATCGACCTGCCGCGCGACCTGCGCCCCGGCGAGTGGCGCCTGCTCGATGAGCGCCTGAGCGGCGCTCTCGCCGCCGCGGCCGCTGCGGCGCCGGAGACGCCTGCCGCGCCCGGGTTGCGACCGGCATAGTCCTTGCGTGTTCTTCCAGCGGATGGGCGAAGCCCGCAATGCGGTGGCTCCGGCTCGCTGGAGGTGTTTATGCAGGTGTTGATCAACTCGGATCGCCACATCACGGGCAGCGTGGATCTGACGGAGCGTGTGCAGGGCGTCGTGGAAGGACGGCTGGAGCGCTTCGGCGAGCGCATCACGCGCGTGGAAGTCCATCTCTATGATCTCAACAGCCAGAAGCTCGGCGAGCGGGACAAGCGCTGCCTGATGGAGGCGCGTCTCGGCGGCATGGAGCCGATTGCGGTGAGCCACGAGGCGGCGACCCTGACCGAGGCCATCCACTCGGCGGCCGATAAGCTGGAAAGGGCGATCGAGCACGCGCTCGGCCGGCTTCAGGACATGCCGGGAAGGACTCCCCCCGAAGCGCAGGTGGCGAGCATCGAGGCACTGAGGGAGCTCGAGCGCGCCGAGGCCGATCACCGCTGAGGCGCCATCCGGCTCCCAGCTAGACCGAAAGCAAATCAATAAGCGGCCCAGGGCCGCTCCCTGGGCCGCGAGCCGAATCCCGTGACCCGACTGGCCGCGAAAATCGCCCGGAGCGATTTTCGCCAATAGCAAATCTCGCGCCAGGCTCATTGACACCCGCGCTCGCGGAAATCAAAATACGCGGCTCGTTTTCGCGGAGGGGTACCCAAGCGGTCAACGGGAGCAGACTGTAAATCTGCCGGCTTACGCCTTCGTAGGTTCGAATCCTACCCCCTCCACCATCCTGCGCCCTCGGGGCCTCGGGCGGCGGGGGTAGGTGGATGCGGTAAGGGTAGTGCGGAAGAGCGGGTGTAGTTCAATGGTAGAACCTCAGCCTTCCAAGCTGATGACGTGGGTTCGATTCCCACTACCCGCTCCAGGATCCTGCAAGCCAAGCCCACGTAGCTCAGTTGGTAGAGCACGTCCTTGGTAAGGACGAGGTCAGCGGTTCAATCCCGCTCGTGGGCTCCAGATCTGGGCCAGTGGTGACGTGACGGTACTTTTGAGGAACACATTCCATGTCCAAAGAGAAATTTGAGCGTACCAAGCCCCATGTGAACGTGGGGACGATCGGGCACGTGGACCACGGGAAGACGACGCTGACGGCAGCCTTGACGAAGGTGATGGCCGAGACGCACGGCGGTCAGTTCATGGCGTACGACCAGATCGACAAGGCGCCGGAAGAGAAGGCGCGCGGGATCACGATT
>Ga0335072_10004878_pt1 | contig 19828 bp, 20 predicted proteins | sample Lox_Sample_21_FD_206725 | JGI IMG/M metagenome (GOLD analysis project Ga0335072, IMG submission 206725) | Soil microbial communities from Loxahatchee National Wildlife Refuge, Florida, United States - Lox_Sample_2.1 | ecosystem: Environmental > Terrestrial > Soil > Wetlands | place: USA...
GCGGAAGCTGTACAGCCGCTGCGAGCCGGACCCGTGCGCCGCGCGGACGCTCGGCTCCACCAGCCCGGTACGGGCCCAGTAGTCCAGCTGGCGGTAGGTGATCCCGGCCGCGTGGCAGGCGGTCGGTCCTCGGTAGCCCAGGTCGCCGTCGCCATCGGAGAGCGTGCCCTGACCCGCGCCCTGACCTTGGCCAGCCCCGGACCCGCCCCTTGTTACCGACACGGCCACCTCCTGTGACTACCTCCGGCATTCGCACCGTAAGCCGCCCCGGGTCACACGTCAACGATCATCCACGGCGCGTCGCCACATTAGCGGACGAAACAGGGCAGTCTCCTCGCCACCAGGCCAGATGCGGCTGCCTCCAGTGGCGGCGTGCTCAAGTCGAGCGGCCGAAATCCTCCGGAGAGATCGTGTCGAGAAACTCGCGGAACTTCTCGACCTCATCCTCCTGCTCGTCGGGGATCGCCACGCCGGCCTCGTCGAGGATCTCGTCGGTCGCGAAGATCGCCGCGCCGGTGCGGAGCGCCAGCGCGATCGAGTCCGACGGCCGGGCGCTGACCTCAGCGCCGTTGGAGAACACCAGGTCGGCGTAGAAGATCCCGTCCCGCAGCGCGGTGATGTTGACCGTACTCAGCTGCACGTTCAGCACCTCAAGCACATCGCGGAACAAGTCGTGGGTCAGCGGGCGCAGCGAGACCATGCCCTGCTGGGCGAAGGCGATCGCGGTCGCCTCCACCGCCCCGATCCAGATGGGCAGGTAACGGTCCCCCTGCGCCTCTTTCAACAGGACGATCGGGCTGTTGGACGGCATCTCGACCCGGACGCCGACGACCTCCATCCGCCGCACTAGAGCTCCGTCCTCCCACGTGCCGAGCGACGCCCGCCAACCGGCGACCGGCGACGCTAAGCCAACCGAATCACTCTTCTTGCCAAACTACACCCGCTATCGCCCGGACGCCGAGCGGAGTCCCGCCGGCTCCCGGGGCACGTTGTGAGGTGTACCCGCCGCAGGTGGCCCCGATGCGAGCCCGGCATCGGTAAGTCCGTCTTCGACCAGCGTGGCGTGCAGCCTGGCGATGTGCCCGGCGACATCGCGGGCGGCGAGCAGCGCCGGCTCGCGGCTGCCCTTCTGCCTGGCGAGCGGCGCGACCACCTGTTCTACCAGGGAGATCTCGCGGTCGGCGGCCGCCTTGACCGCGCGGAGGTGCCGCGGCTGGATGCCGTACTCGCGCACGGCCACCGCGCAGCGGACGACGGTCAGCGCTTCGGTCCCGTATGTACGCGCATGGCGAACAAGGCCGTAGTCCTCGAGCTCGGCGAGCAGCGCCTCGTCGGCGCCGGTCGCCTCGAGCAGCTCGCTGCGGGTCAGCGCCGCGGCGGACGCGGCCGCGCCGGCGCCGTCACCGCTCGCGCCGTCGAGCCGCTCCTTGATCACCCGGAGCGGCAGGTACTCGTCGCGCTGCGCGGTCAGGATGAACCGCAGCCGTTCGATGTCGGCGACCGCGAACCTGCGGTAGCCGGACGAGGCGCGCTCGGGCGCGATCAGGCCTTCCGCCTCGAGGAACCGGATCTTCGACGGGCTGACGTCAGGGAATTCCGGGCGCAGTTCGTCCAGCACCTGGCCGATGCCAACCAGAGCCCGGGCAGGTCCGCCGCGTGCCGGTATACCGCGGGCGAGCGCCGGGCGGTCGCCGCCCGTCATGCGTAACCCTGCGCTCCAGGTCCGCGACGCCTGCCGACTTCCGGGCTGCGGGTCAGGAACAGCAGCCGGAACTTGCCGATCTGCACCTCATCGCCCCCGAACAACTCGGCCTCCTCGATCCGCTCCCGGTTTACGTAGGTGCCATTCAGGCTACCAACGTCACGCACGGTGAACCGGTCACCCCCGTGCCGGTAGAACTCGGCGTGTCGCCGGGAGACCGTCACGTCGTCGAGGAAAATGTCGCTGTCCGGATGGCGGCCGGTGCTGGTGAAGTCGTGGTCGAGCAGGAAGCGGCTGCCCGCGTTCGGGCCGCGGAGCACGACGAGCAGCGCGGTGCCCGGCGGGAGCGACTCGACGGCGGAGTAGTCGGGCGCCAGCTCGTCGGCGTACTCGGGCTCGCCGGCCACCGGCGAGATGATCGAGGTCGTCTCGGCGGGACGGTCGCCCTGGCCCGCCGCGGGCCAGCTTCCGGTCGCGGCGCGGGTCAGCGGGGCACCGCAGTTCGAGCAGTACCTGGCCCCCTCGGGGTTCGGCCGGCTGCATCGCGCGCAGTACACACCTGGCATGGCTTCGCTCGGGCTCCCCTCTCCTGGCATGGTACCTTCGCGCAGCATCGTTTCCGGCGACGATGCCAAAGGTACCTGTGCGGAGGGCTGCCGGTCCATGCGCCACGCGAAGAGCCGACGCAGCCCACCCTTGGGCGCGCCGTCGCGTTCGCGACCTTTCCGCCACACAGCCGCTTCACCTCCGGTCACGGGCGCGACGACAGCTCATTCGGCGCGCGCAGCCCATACCTTGCGCACCGGGAAATTCGCACGTCTGCGTAATTAACACAGATTACCTGAATGAGGGGGGGCTATTGGCCGCTGTTAACGGGATTGCCCCTGGCTGGCGAGTTGGCTGACCGTCTGACCAGCCAGCCCTTATTGGTCGGCCTGCTCCACGACCGTCGCCCACTCGTCGAGCAATAGCTGGGCGTTGTCGGCGTCGGTGCCCTCCGCCCACAGGTGGGTGACCGCGTCGGCCGGGTCCGGCAGCACAAGCACCCAGCCCCGGTCGGGGTCGGTGACCCGCACCCCGTCGGTGGTGTCCACCGTCTGGTCCGCGGCCGCCTCGACGACCGTCCGCATCACCGATCCCTTGGCGGCCCACGGAGTGGGTATCGACCGGCGCAGCAGGTGCGCCTGCGGGATGCGCGCGTCGATCTGGCTGAGCGTCAGCCGGGTCCGCGCCACCAGCCCGAGCAGCATCACGAACGCGGCGATCCCGTCGACCGTCCGCGCGAACGACGGGACGACGAACCCGCCGCGCCCGTCGGCCGCGAAAATCACGTCGTCGGCCGCGGCCGCGGTCGTCAGTGCCTCCTGCGACGTCCCTGTCCACGTCACCTGCACGCCGTGGAACCGGCAGACCTGCTCGGCCACCCGGGTGGTGTTCACCGGCAGCGCCACCCGGCCGTGCCGGCGCTCGGCCGCGACCAGGTCGAGCACGACCAGCAGGGCACGCTCGTCGCTGACGAGGGCGCCCTTCTCGTCGACGAGCTGGATCCGCTCGCCCACCGGGTCGAAACGGACGCCGAACGTCGCCCGGGACGACGACACCACCTCGGCGAGCCGCTGCATCCCCGCGCGCTGCTGCGCGACGGTCTGGGTCGGGGTGACCTCGTCGAGCCGGTTGTTCAGCGTGTGCACCTCGACGCCGATGCGGCCGAGCAGCGTGGGCAGCACCAGCGACACGGTGCCGCCCGCGCAGTCCGCCACCACCTTCAGGTCCGCGTCGCGGACCCCGTTCAGGTTGACGGAGCGGAGCAGCTCGTGGGTGTACCACTCCACGACGCGCGGCGGGTAGGACAGCTCGGCGATCTCGCCGGGGAACGCCCGCCGGAACTCCTGCCGGGAGAACACCCGCTCCAGCCGCCGCTGCGCGGCCTGGGACAGTTCGGCCCCGCGCTCGTCGAGGAAGATGATGTCGATCGACTGGCTGTCCCCCGGTGTGGTGCGCAGCGCGATGCCGCCGCTGTAGTTAGACCGCGCGGTCTCGTACCTGGCCACCGGCAGCGGCAGCGCCTCCAGGTCCATCACGTTGATCGCGCTCGCGTTCAGCGCGCTCTGCACGGCCCGCTTGAGGGTGCGGGCGGCGCGGGATACGTCGCGGGACGTGGTGACCGTCGACCCCTTCCTCAGCATGGTCGCGTACGCGGAGGCCAGCCGGACGCACAGCTCGGGCGTGACCTCCACGTTGATCAGGCCGGACACGCCGCGCTGGCCGAACAGCGTGCGCTGCCCGCGCGACTCCCACACCACGCTCGTGTTGACGACGGCGCCCGCCTCGATGGTTTTGAACGGGTAGACCTTCACCCCGGCCGAGATGTAGGCCTCGGGCTCGACCACGCACTCGTCGCCGATCACCGCGGTCTCCTCGATCCGCGCCAGCCGCATCACGTCGGTGTTCTTGCCGACCACGCAGCCGCGCAGCGTGGTGCCCTGGCCGACGAACACGTTGTTGTGCACCACCGCGCGATGGATGAACGCGCCCTCCTTGACCACCACGTTGGCGCCGATCACGCTGTACTCGCGGACGGTCGCGCCCGCCTCGATCTTCGCGTAGTCGCCGATGACGAGCGGCCCCTTCAGCACTGCGTCCGGGTCCACGTCCGCGCCGTCGGCGATCCACACGCCCGGGGAGACCTCGAAGCCGGCGATGTCGACCTCGACCTTCCTGTTCAGCACGTCCGCCTGGGCCTTCAGGTAGCTTTCCAGCGTGCCGACGTCTTCCCAGTACTTGTCGGAGATGTAGCCGAAGATCGGCGCGCCGCGCGCCAGCAGCTTGGGGAACACGTCGTGCGACCAGTCGACCGACTCCTTCGGGGAGACCTCCGCCAGCACCTCGGGCTCCATGATGTACACGCCGGTGTTCACCGTGTCGGAGAACACCTGCCCCCAGGTCGGCTTCTCGAGGAACCGCTGGATCCGTCCGTCCTCGTCCGCGATGACGATCCCGAACTCCAGCGGGTCGGGCACCCGCGTGAGCCCGACGGTGATCAGGGCGCCGTTCTCCTTGTGGAACCGGCACATCTCGGTCAGGTCCATGTCCGTCAGCGCGTCGCCGGAGATGACCAGGAAGGGGCTGTCCTTGAGCGCGTCCTCGGCGTTCTTCACGCTGCCCGCGGTGCCGAGCGGCATCTCCTCGGTCGCGTACTGCAGGAACATGCCGACGTCCTCGCCGTCACCGAAGTAGTTCCGCACCAGCGCCGCGAGGAACTGCACGGTGACGACGGTCTCCTCGAACCCGTGCTTCTTGAGCAGCCGCAGGACGTGCTCCATGATCGGCCGGTTCGCGACCGGCAGCAACGGCTTGGGCTGGTTGGCGGTCATCGGGCGGAGCCGAGTGCCCTCACCGCCTGCCATGACGACGGCCTTCAAGACGCAGCCGCTCCTTTCACGCCCGATTCCCTCACGCCCGGTTCCCTCACAAGGTCCCTTACCTGCGTGAGATACAGCATCGCCGCCCACCAGTACAGGGCGATACCCCAGATGGCGAACGCCCACCCGAGCACGCGGACGACCTCGGCCGTCGTCCCGCTGTGATCTCCGAGGAACAACAAGGGAAACGCGTACATAAGACACAAAGTTGCAGTTTTTCCAACAAAACTTACCTGAAGCGCGCCGTAGACCGTGCGGCGCTGCAGCACGAGCAGGGCAACCCCCACGATCAGCTCCCGCCCGGCGATGGCGCCGAACAGCCACCACGGGATGATCCCGCGGACGGCCAGCGCGATGACCGTGGCGGCGATGTACAGCCGGTCGGCGGCCGGATCGAGCAGCTCGCCGAGCCTGCTTTGCTGGTTGAGCATCCGGGCCAGCTTCCCGTCGAGCCAGTCGGTGATGCCGGCCAGCCCGAGGATGCCCGCCGCGATCAGGTCGCTGGTCGCGGTCCGCGGACCGAGGACCAGCCACAGGAACACGGGAACGCCGAGCAGCCTGGCGGCGCTCAGGGCATTCGGCCAGGTAACGATTCGGTCACCCACGTCCTGATCCTAAGCGGAACCCGATCCGGGCGTACGACCGGGTAGGGCACTTAACCCCCCACTCCCCCGCAAAGTTCTCACGTACGTCGGCTCCGCTTTACCATCCGGTGCTGTGGTCACAAGATAGTGGTCCGCATTCCACAAAATCGCGCACCCTAGCGGCGAGAGGCTGGGGTTCCCGTCACCTGCCCGGCATGCGAAAGTGGGCCCCATCGGGGTATTCGCACGAGGGGGTCCAGTTGAAGTGGAGCACGACCGGCTGACCAGGAAACGGGTCCTGCCGTGGTATCAGGCGACGACCCAAGTCGACCGGATGCGCGCCGCCCAGGTCGCGGTGGCCATCGAAGGCCGGCCTCCGGCGCCGGTCCCGGCCAGCCCAGAGGTCCAGGTCGTGCAGGACGTCTCGGCCGCCATGATGGTGGACGCGGACGCCTTCCGCGCGTTCCTGGAGCTGACCTTCATGCTGGCGCTCCCCGAAGACCTCGTATCCCGCCCCGGCTTCGCCGGCCACGTCAGGAACATTGCCGCGGCGCTGCCGCCGGCCCGGTTCCCTGGCCCGACCCGCCAGGAACTCCTGGCCATGCTGCCCTGACCGGCGCCTTCAACCCGGTTACGGACCTGTCGATTGCGCAATCGACCCGCTCTATTGGTGTCGATCGCGCAATCGACATGACGCGGCCTGCGGCCCGGCGGACCGCTTCTTGCTGTTATCAGCGAAGGTTGGCTAACGCTGGGGATCTGACCCCAAATAGGGGGCGGATCTTCAGCGATAACGACCTGCCCTTGCGCTTCTTGCTGTTATCAGCCCAAGGTGCTGGCGCTGGGGACCTGGTGGCTAGTCGCGCCAGCGGTAGAGGTCGCGGAGGAGCGAGATTTCCGCGCCGTGGTGCAGGGCCTCACGGTTGATGTGCAGGATCAGCGCGCCCATCGGCTCGGCGGCGAACGGGCCTTCGGCCTCCCCGATGGGGCGGCCCAGGCCCTCGGGGTCCAGGACGCGGACGCCCGCTGCCCACGCGGCGTAGGCCGCGTCCAGGCGCGAGAGCGCGGTGGCCGCGTCGCCGGGGTAGTCGTAGGTTTCGTAGCTGATCGGCGGGCCGCCGAAGTGGGACGCGGCGCGCTGGCCGAACACGCCGATCTGCAGGTGGGCCAGCCGCCAGGCGATGGTCGTGACGGGCGGCGGGTCTGGCTCCGGCCAGGCGTAGTCGCAGGTGAAGTCGCCGGAGCCGGCGGCGATCGGGGCCTTGGAGGTACCCCGCGGGCGGACGTTCCACATGCCGGGCACCGGCTCCCAGAGGTACTCCTCGTCGGTGAGGCCGTCCCAGCGGGGACGCATGTGCTCGCGCCATTGCCAGTCGAGCTGTTCGTAGAGCTGAAAGGTCCAGTCGATGGTCATGGACCCGAAGCTAGCGGGAAACGCGGACAGAATCGGTCCTGATCTGCGGGAGACTGGGCTTATGGGGAGACTGGGCTTATAGGGAGAGTGGGCCTATGACCGCCGAGCGCCTGCTTCGCCTGCTGTCCCTGTTCACCGTCCGCCGCAGCTGGAGCGGCGACGAGCTGGCCCAGCGGCTCGGTGTCACCCCGCGCACCATCCGGCGGGACGTCGAGCGGCTGCGGGACCTGGGGTACCAGGTGCGCGCCGTGCCCGGCCCGTACGGCGGGTACGAGCTCGGCGCGGGGGCCGGCGTGCCGCCGCTGCTGCTCGACGACGACGCGGCGGTGGCCGTGGCGGTGGGGCTGCGCGCCGTCGCGGGCGGTGCTGTGGCGGGGATGGAGGAGGCCGCGGTCCGGGCGGCGGCCGTCATCGAGCGGGTGCTGCCCGGGCGGCTGAAGGTGCGGGCCGACGCGCTGCGCGCGGCGGTCGTGCCGTTGCCCGGGGTCCGGCCGGACGATGCCGCGGTGGGGCCGGAGACGCTCGCGCTGCTGGCGCTGGCCTGCCGGGATGGCGAGCGGGTCCGGTTCGGCTACACCGACGGCGAGGGCACGCAGAGCAGCAGGCATGTCGAGCCGTTCCGGCTGGTCGTCACCGCTCGGCGCTGGTACCTCGTGGCTCACGACCTGGACAAGGGCGAGTGGCGCAGCTTCCGGCTCGACCGGCTGGAGCGCCCGCAGCCGACCGGCCAGCGGTCCCGGCCCGCCGACCCGCCCGACCCGGCGCGCTTCGTCGCCGAGGGCATCGCGGCGGGCGCCTACCGGTACCAGGCCAGGGTCCTGGTGGCGGCGCCGGCCGACGTCGTCGCGGCCCGGATCCCCGGCCTCGGCGCGGTGGTCGAGGCGGTCAGCGAGTCCGAGTGCCTGGTCATCAGCGGGTCGAACTACCTGGACATGATCGCGCTGCACTTCGCGGCGCTCGACCTGCCGTTCACGCCGCTAGAGCCGCCCGAACTGCGCGCGCGGTGCGCTGCGCTGTCCAGGCGGCTCGGCGAGGCGGCCGGCGGCTGAGGGGAACCACGAGCCCGTTCGGGATAACGGAGCTACTCCCAGCGGAAGAACCGCACGGCCAGCACGGCGCAGACCAGCGTCCAGCCGGCGAGCACCAGGAGCGCCTGCGGGTGCGGCCAGCCGCCGGCCATCGTGTCGCGCAGCGCCTGGGCCCCCGCGCCCAGCGGGGTGAACTGCCCGATGTGCCGCGTGGCCGGGGACAACTGCGGGGTCCACAGCCCGGCGAAGTACATCAGCGGGAAGAACAGCACCGTCCCGGCCGCCCCCGCGGACCGGGCGGTGGGCGCCACGGCGCCGATCAGCAGGCCGAGGGCGAGCATCGCGGTGGCGGACAGCACGGCCACGCCGGCGAAGCCGGCGGCCTGGCGCGGCAGCGGGACGCCGAAGCCGAGCCGTCCCACGGCGAGCACACCCGCCGTCGCGGCCAGGACGACGACCAGGCTGACGATGAGCTGAGCGGCGACCACCCGCACCGGACCGGCCGGGGTGGTCGCGAGCCGCCGCAGGATCCGCCGCTCCCGGTAGCCCGCCACCTGCACGGGAATGCCCTGGACCCCGAACACCACGCCGACGAACGCGATGACGATCGGCTCGTAGATCGTGACCAGCGGCACGCCGCCGATGTCGGTGGAGGACAGCCCCATGACCGCGAGCAGCGCCATGGGAAACGCCAGCCCCCAGAAGAGCGCGAGGGGCTCGCGCACCAGCAGCTTGGCCTCCGTTATCGTGAGCATTTTCATGATGTCCTCCGGCCGGTCAGCGCCACGAAGGCGTCCTCGAGGGTGGGCTGGGCTAGCGCGGCGGGGGCGCCGAGCGCGGCGATGCGGCCGTCGCGCATGATGGCGACCCGGTCGCAGAGCCGTGCGGCCTCGTCCATGAAGTGGGTGACCAGCACGATCGTCACTCCCTGGTTCCTGATGTCGTCGATGAGCTGCCACGCGTCCCGGCGGGCGACCGGATCGAGGCCGGTCGTGAGCTCGTCGAGGATGGCGATCCGCGGCTGCCCGATCAGCGCGAGCGCGATCGACAGCCGCTGCTTCTGGCCGCCGGACAGGCGGCGGTACCTGGTGGTGCGCTTGTCGGTGAGGTCAAGCTGCGCGAGCAGGCCGTCGACATCCGCGGGCCGCGGATAGAAGGAGGCGTACAGCCGCATCGCTTCGCCAACGGTCAGCCGGTCGGGCAGCTGGCTTTCCTGGAGCTGGACGCCGAGCACCTGCCGCAGCTCATGCCGGTCCTGCCGCGGGTCGAGGCCCGCGACGCGGATCTGGCCGTGGTCGGGCACGCGCAGCCCGGCGAGGCAGTCGACGGTGGTGGACTTGCCGGCGCCGTTGCGGCCGAGCAGGCCGAAGATCTCGCCCTCGGCGACCGTGAAGCTCACGTCGTCAACCGCGACCTTGGGACCGTAGCGCTTGCTCAGCCCCTCAACCTCGATGGCCGTCATCGTCCCTCCGCCTCCCTCTCCCTCCTCGTCGCGACAATCTCGAGCCGACAGGACAGCCGCCTGGCGGCGAGGCCCTTCATGGCCGTGACCCCGAAGGCGTACCTGTCGATGCCGGCGCTGGCGACGATCGTGAGTTGCGGGCCGTCCGCCCGCGCCTGCTCGATCGCCAGCTCGACGGGGTGCTCAGCGTCACGCACGACCAGCCGGCCGCGCACGACCCACCGTCCGCCGGACTCGGTGACCTCGGTGGACGTGAACGTGAAGGCGGGGTGCCCCGTGGTGTCGAGCAGCCGGGCCGACCGGACGGTCTGGTCCCTGGCCGGGTTGCCGGTGTGGAAGCTCTCGGCGTCCACGGTCGCCCGCACGGCGGAGTCCTGAACCTGTTCGGCGACCCGGATCTCGCCGGAGCGGAGCCGGAACGTGCCGCGCACGGGGCCGAGGCCGAACAGGTGCCTGGTGCGGAAGGTGATGAGGCAGCGCTCCTCGTCGATCCGGTACGTGCCTGGGCTGAGGGTTTCTGGTACTGCGGTGGTGGTTGTCATGACGGCAGCCTCGTCCGGGGCGGGGAGGGCGGGCATCGGCCGCTCGCCGGCTCCCGCTTCGACTCGGGCCGGCCCCGTGTCCGACTTTGGTCGGTGTCGCGGCTGGCCATCCCGGCCCTAGCCTGGACGCGTGAGTGAATCGCCACCGCTGCCGGTGATCGCGGGAGCGACGACAGGGATCGGGGCGCTGACCGCGGCGACGATCGTGGGGCAGGCCAGCTCGCACGAGTCGTCCGGGCTGCTGATCCTGGATATCGCGGTGGGGGTCGTGGCCTGCGCCCTGGTGCCGGTGATGCTGCGCTGGCCGGTGCCCGGCGCGGTGGCGCTGGCCGTGCTGGCGGCGCTGTCGCCCGCGGCCACGCCGGCCGCGACGCTGGGGACGCTGTACGTCGCGCAGCGCCGCCCGCTGGCGATCGCCGTGGCGGCCGGCGGCGCGGACGTCGTGGCGCACCTGATCCGCGGCCTGTGGCGGCCGAACGGGTCGCTGCCGTACGCGTGGTGGGCGGTCCTCGTGATCGCCGCCGGGGCGGCGCTCGTCGGCTGGGGCCAAGGGGACCGAGCCCGGCAGGCGCTGCTCGCCTCGCTGCGCGAGCGGGCCCGCCGCGCCGAGGCCGAACAGGCCAGCCGTGTCGCGGAGGCCCGCGTGGCGGAGCGGGCGCGGATCGCCCGCGAGATGCATGACGTGCTCGCCCACCGGCTGTCGCTGCTGGCCACCTACGCGGGCGCGCTCGAGTACCGCCCGGACGCCCCGCCCGAGCAGCTCGCCCGCGCCGCCGGAGTGGTGCGGGCCGGCGTGCATCAGGCGCTCGAAGAGCTGCGCGAGGTGATCACCGTGCTGCGGGACGACGACGATGTCGACGGGAAGCATCCGCTCCCCGGGCTGGCGGACCTGGACGGGCTGATCGCGGAGACCCGGGACGCCGGCACCGCCGTTGACGTGACGCGACGGGTGACCCAGCCGGAGGACCTGCCCGGGGGGCTGGGCAGGACCGCCTACCGGGTGGTGCAGGAGGGACTGACCAACGCCCGCAAGCACGCGCCAGGGCGGCCGGTCCGGGTGCTGCTCGCCGGGAAGCCTGGCGGCAGGCTGGTCGTCGAGCTCGCCAACCCGGTCGGGCCGGCCGACCCGGTTATCAACGGGAGCGGGACCGGCCTGATCGGGCTGACCGAACGGGTGCGGCTGGCCGGCGGGGAGATCGACCATGCGATCAGCGCGGACGGCGAGTTCGTGCTGCGCGCCTGGCTGCCCTGGCCGACCGAGACAGCGGACACAGGGCAGCCGGCGGAACCAGCGGTGCCGGAATGACCGACGCCCATGATTGACGAAACGGCGCGGACCGGCGAAACAGCGCAGCGCATCCGGGTGCTGCTCGTCGACGACGACGCCCTCGTCAGGGCCGGGCTCACGATGATGCTCGACGGCGCGCATGGCATCGAGGTGGTCGGCGAGGCCGCCGACGGCGCCGAGGTGCCGGCCGCGGTCGACGCGCACGCGCCCGACGTCGTGCTGATGGACCTGCGCATGCCGCGCACCGACGGGATCACCGCCACGCGGCGGCTCCGCGCCAGGCCGCGCGCCCCCGAGGTGATCGTGCTGACCACCTTCGACGCCGACGAGAACGTGCTCGGCGGCCTGCGGGCCGGCGCCAGCGGCTTCCTGCTCAAGGACTCCCCGCCCGCCCAGATCGTCGACGCGATCCGCCGGGTCGCGGCCGGCGATCCCATCCTCTCCCCGGTCATCACCCGCCGCCTGATGGACCGGGCCGTGGCCGAGTCAGGCACCATGGACAAGGCCCGCGCGGCGCTGGCCGGCCTGACCCCGCGCGAGCACGAGGTCGTGCTCGGCATCGCCCAGGGCGAGACCAACGCCGAGATCGCCGCCCGGCTCTACATGAGCGTGGCCACAGTGAAGGCGCACATCACTCATATCCTGACCAAGCTCGGCGCCACCAACCGCACCCAGATCGCACTCCTCGCCCACGACGCTGGCCTGGTCTGACACCGGTCTGGCCCGCGATTCGTTGGTTACTTAAAGTAGTAATCTGGTTGCAATTTGCAGTGACGGTTTTGCTCACCTGCGGATACTTCTCAGATCAGCACGGTCGTGCGATGGTATGTCTGCAGACCTCATATGCGAGGAGTGAACGCAATGGCACGCATTGTGGTCATTGGCGGCGGATTAATAGGCTTCGCAACCGCGCTGATGGTCGCGAAGCAGGGGCACGACGTCACCATTCTCGAGCGCGACCCGGCGCCGCCGCCGGGCACTCCCGCTGAGGCCTGGGATCACTGGGAGCGGCGGGGCGTCATGCAGTTCCGGCAGCCGCACTACCTGCTGCCGCAGGGCCTGCGCGTGCTGGAGGAGCACCTGCCCGAGATGGCCTGCGCCATCAGGGACGCCGGCGCCGTCCCGCACACCATGCTGTCCGCGCTGCCGCCGGGGATCACCGACCGCGCGCCGCGCCCTGACGACGGCAAGTTCCTGACCGTCAACGCGCGGCGGCCGGTGCTCGAGCAGGCGATGGCGCGCGCGGCAGGCAGGCTCGTGGAGGTGCGCCGCGGCACGCGGGTCACCGGCCTGCTGACCACCAGGTCGCGGCAGGTGACCGGGGTCCGGCTGCACAACAACACGGAGCTGCACGCCGACCTGGTGATCGACGCCATGGGCCGGGGTTCCCCGCTGCCGGTGTGGCTCGACGCGGCCGGCCTGTACGAGGTGGCCGAACGCGCCGACGACGCCGGCTTCACCTATTACTCCCGGTTCTTCCGCGCCCGCCCCGGCGAGGCGCCGCCGGCGCCGCTGGCCGGCAGCCTCACGCCGTTCGACTGCTACTCCATCCTCACGACCCCGGCCGACGCGGGCACCTGGTCGGTGACGGTCTCCATCCACTCCCAGGACCGCGCGCTGCGGCGGCTGCGGGACGAACAGCGCTGGACCCGGCTGGTCAGCGAGTGCCCGCTGCACGCCCGCCTCATCACGGGCGGCGAGCCGGTCACCGGCGTGCTCGCCGCGGGCAGCACGGTGAACCGGATCCGCGCCATCGTCCGGGCGGGCGTGCCCGTGGCGACCGGGGTGCTCAGCGTCGGCGACGCGTGGGCGTGCACCAACCCCTCCCTCGGCCGCGGCATGACGCTCGGCCTGATGCACGCCGCCGTCGTGGCGGAAGCCGTCGCCGACCACGTCAAGGACCCGTTCACGCTCGCGCTCGAGTACGACAGGCTGACCAGGCAGCGGATGCTCCCCTGGTACCGGAACACGGTCTACCTGGACAGCCAGCGCATGGCCCAGTTCGCCGCGGTGATCCAGGGCCGCTGTCTGAGCCAGGACGTCCCCGACCTGGCGGGCGCCCCGCTGCGGGACCTGCAGGCGGCCATGACGCGGGACGCGGACGTGTTCCGCGCGTTCATGGAGATGATCACGATGCTGGCGCCGCCGCAGGAGATCATGACCCGCCCCGGCCTCGCACGGAAGATCACCGAGGCCGCCGCGCTGGCGACCGCCGGCGGCCGCGACCCGTGGACGGCCCCTGGACCGTCGCGCGCCGAGGTGCTAAAGATGCTGTCGTGATCGTGCATTCCGGCGGCGTCGAGCTGTACGCCGAGGACCACCGCTCTGAAGAGCAGGGCGACGGCACTCCGGTTCTGCTGCTGCACGGCTGGCCGGACTCGTCCGCGCTCTGGCGCCACCAAGTCCTCTTCCTGACCGCGCACGGGTTCCGGGTCATCACGCCCGACTTGCGCGGGTTCGGCCGCAGCGCCCGCCCGGACGAGACGGAGGCCTATCAGCTGAGCAACGCGGTCGCCGACGTGGCGGCCGTCCTCGACGCCTGCGGCGTCGAGGTGGCGCACGTCGTCGGGCACGACTGGGGCGCGGCGGTCGCCTGGCTGACCGCCATGTACCTCCCGGACCGGGTCCGCACGCTGACCGCGCTGTCGGTGCCGCACCTGGGCGCGCCGATGACGCGGCGGCAGCGCGAGATGGCCTGGTACCAGCTGTTCTTCCAGTTCGAGGGCGTCGCGGAAGCGAGCATCGCCTACAACGACTGGGCCTGGCTGCGCGACCTCGCGCCCGGCTATTCCGACGTCGACCGGGCGATCGCCGACCTGTCCAGACCCGGCGCGCTGACCGCCTCGCTGAACTGGTACCGCGCCAACCTCGCCCCGCGGCCGCCAGGCCCGCGACCCGAGTTCCCGCCGGTCACGATGCCCACGCTCGGCGTCTGGTCCGACGGCGACCTTTACCTGGACGGCGAGCGGATGCGCGCCTCCGGCCACCTCGTCAAGGGCACCTGGCGGTACGAGGAGATCGCTGGCGCCAGCCACTGGATCCCGCTGGACGCACCGGAAACCCTCAACGCCCTGCTGCTCGACTGGGTCAATCAGCCGATAACCCCGAGGCCCGCCAGTCAATAGGCCAGCCAGTCAAGGCGTCACATAAGCTCCGGAAGTTATGGCGGCAAGGGTGACCGGGATCGACGGCTGCGCTGGCGGCTGGGTCGCGGTCACGCTCTCCGGGTACGCGGACGCGGACGCGGGCGCGGCGCCCGCGGTCAGCGTCACGGTCGCCAGGACGCTGGACAGGCTCGGGCTCGGCGGCGCCGGCGTCATCGGCATCGACATGCCGCTCGGGCTGCTCGCGGCGGGGTGGCGCACCGCCGACCTGCTGGCGCGGCGCGCGCTCGGCCGGCGCGGATCATGCGTGTTCGCGATCCCGCCGCGCCCGGTGTGGGAGCAGCCGGCCTACGCGAACGCCAACCACAGCTGCCGCGAGCTCACCGGGCGCGGCATGTCCGTCCAGGCGTGGGGCCTGCGCGGCAAGCTGCTCGAGGCCGACGCGTTCCGCCGCGCGGCGGCGGCACCGCCGCTCTACGAGGTGCACCCCGAACTCTCCTTCGCCGCCCTGGCCGGCGGCACGCCGCTGGCGGACAGCAAGCACACGCGCGCCGGGCTGGCCATCCGTCGTGCCCTGCTCGCGCAGGCCGGCATCGCCGTGCCGTCTCGCGTGCGCGGCGCCGCCGAGGACGACCTGCTCGACGCGGCCGCGGTGGCGTGGAGCGCCCGCCGCGTCGCGGCCGGCGCCGCCATCACGCTCAGCGACCCGGCCCAGCGCGCCGACGACGGCCGGGAGGTCGCGATCCGCTACTGAGTGCCCCTCCGCTGCTGAGTGCCCAGAGGGAAGAGCCATATTCTCCTGAAGGATCAGGCACCTAAGCGAGGAGGCTCCATGGCGACGATCGCCATCTTCGGCGGGACCGGGTACGCGGGCAGCGCCATCAGGGACGAGGCGCTCAGGCGCGGCCACCGGGTCATCTCGGTCACCAGGTCCGGCGCCCCGGACGGCGCCCCTGATGCCGCGAACGACACGCCGAACCTCGAGTTCCGCCGGGGCACCGTGCACGACGCCGCGCTCGTCGACCGGATCGCGGCCGAGGCAGACGTGATCGTCGTCTCCATCCGCTTCGCGCCCACCCCTGAGGACGTCAAGCTGATCGACGCCTTCCCGGCGCTGACGAGCGCCTGCGCCGCGCACCGCACCCGGCTCGGCGTCGTCGGCGGCGCGGCTTCGCTGGATGTCGCCGAGGGCGGCCCGCGGCTGATCGACACCCCGGAATTTCCCGACGCCTTCAAGCCCGAGGCGGGCAGCGCCGCCGCGACCCTCGACGCGCTGCGCGCCGACACCACCGGCGTGGACTGGTTCTTCGTGTCGCCGGCCCAGGAGTTCGGCTCGTACGTCCCCGGCGAGCCGCGCGGCGCCTACCGGGTCGGCGGCGACGTGCTGCTGCGGGACGAAGCGGGGAGGTCTCACATCTCGGGCGCGGACTACGCGCTGGCGTTCGCCGACGAGATCGACCAGCCCAAACACCACAGGACCCGGTTCACGGTTGCCTACTGAATCAAGACTGAATCGAGACTGAATCGAGGCTGAGCCGAAGGCGGGAAATTGAGGGCGAGGGCGGGCGATCGAGGCCTGCCGGGCGCGGAGCCGACTTCCCCGCGCCCGGCCGGTCCCCGGCCCTCCCCCTCCTAAGGGCCGCCCGGGGCCCGCAGGCCCCGGCGTCCCCTCTAGCGCCCCCTCCGCGCGTTCGTATGAGACACTATATTTAATGTCTCAAGACCGGTAGTCCTGTTAGTACAAGTTCATGTCTCGTTTTGGGGAAATCCGCCTGGGGAAATCCGTGAAACGTCGGGGGGAGAGCCATGGCGGCCCGTCCGGAGCGAGTGCCGGCGGAGGAAGTCAGGCGACGCATGCTCGAGGCAGGGCGGGATCTGGCGATCGAGTCTGGCGCCGCGCTGACCATCGAGCACCTGCGGGTCGAGGAGGTCATCCAGCGGGCGCGGGTGCCGCGTAGCTCGGCGTACCGGATTTGGGCGTACCGCGAGGAGTACATCGACGACCTGCTCTGCTACCTGGCCGGCGTGGGCAACTGGTTCAACGACCGGCCCGTGTTCGACCCCGAGACGTTCACCGTGCTCAAGCAGGTTGTCGAGGACAACAGGGAGCTGATCAGCCAGCCGGGCGGCCGCCGCGCGGTGCTGTGCGAGGTTGTCCGCCTCACCGTCGCCCAGAACTACAGCGCGCTCACCGACAGCAGCCTGTGGCGGCTGCACATGGCGCTGTCCGCCACTCTCGGCTCCACTCGCAGCGGCGAGGCCCGGCAGAAGATCGCCGCGGCCCTCGAGGAAGCGCAGCGGGTGTCCAGGGACTCGCTGGTCGCGGTGTTCGGGTTCCTGGCGGGAGAGCTTGGCCTGCGGATGCGCGACCCGGCCGCGACGATCGAGCACATGCAGCTCGCCGGCGGCCTGCTGGTGCAAAGCGTGGCCCTGCGCAACGTGCAGGTGCGGGCGGCGGGCGGCGGCGACTGCGGGGAGGCGGCCCGGGTGGACGCCCTGCTGAACACACCGCTGCCCGGTCCCGGCCTGAACGGGCAGCCGGCCGAATGGACGCTCGCGGCGTTCGCCTACATGGGCGTGGTCGACGCCTTCATCGAGCTCGACCCGGACTTCATCCCGCCCGGGCCGTAGTCCGCGCCAGTTCGACCACGCGGTCACTGAGCACAGCCACCCCGGGGAGCGGCTCGCGCGCGTAGTGGCCTGGCTTGCGCTTGCGGAGAAGGCCAGGCCCGTTCTGAATCCAGATGAAGTTCTTGCTTCCGAGCACCCGCTGGAAGACAGCGTCGACGGTGCGGGGGAACGCCGCCGCCAGGCGCTCCAGCGGCAGCGGCGGGATGGAGTCCTCGCGCAGGTACGCCCGCAGCACGCTGGCGTGCTCCCGGTCGGCCGCGAGTGCCGGGTTGGCGAACATCGCCCGCAGCATCCCGTACTCCGGCACCACGACGAACCCGTCCGTCGGGTCGTAGATGACGCCGACGGTGCGGAATTCGAAGAACCCGTCCGGCATCACGAACGTGGTCTCGCCGGTCTCGCTGACCGCCCGGTGGCGGCCGCGCGCGGCCAGCGCCACGTCCCGGCGCTGCCGGTAGTAGTCGTTCAGCCGTCCTTCGGCCGCGGCCGTGGGCAGCACGAGCTCGTCGGTGCCGAAGAACGCGAGGAACTCCTCCCGGTCCCGCCGCATGTGCTCCCAGCCCTGCTTGACCTTCTCCGGGTTGCGAAACACCAGTTCCGGCTCCCGCGTCGCCATCTCCATCGCCAGCCGGGCGACCTGCCTGGCCTGTGGTTGCGGGTGGAAGGACTCGGTCCCTGAGGCGAGCCACGCCGAGTCGTCGTCGACGAGCGGCAGCAGCATGCCGATGATGAACGAGTTCCGCGGGGGCGCCTGGGCGAGGCCGTACACGCGGTACTCGAGGTCGTCGACGAGGTTGTGCACCGTTGGGGCCGCCGCGTCGGCACGGCGGACCTCGAAGACGCCGCGTACCGCGTCGTCGGCCCAGTCGAGCAGCAGCTCGCGGTCGGCGCGCGGGAGGTTCCGGTTCGCGTTGCGGAACCGGTCGATGGCCGCGAGACCGCCCGCCTCCGCCAGCGCCTGCCGCAGCGCCATGGCGCGGTCGATCAGGTGCTGGTCCACGGGTTGAAGGGTAGCTTTTATTCGGAACGGGCGCGTGGTGCCCCTGGGAACGCCCTGTTCTACCCGAGCGCGTCGTAGGCGGCCAGCACGATCCCGAGGCCACGGTAGTCCGGCTGCAGCATCTGGTTCATCACGTACGCCACGGTCATGCGCGCGTCGAGGTCGACCATGACCAGCGAGCCGCCCCAGCCACCCCACCCGCACGCGGGGTCGAAGATCCCGTAGCCCAGCCCGTACCGCACCGACCTGCCCAGGATCTGGTCGACGCCGCGGTACTGCTCCTCCCTGGCGCGCTCGCAGCCTTCCGGCGACAGCAGCCTGATGCCGTTTGCCTCGCCGCCGCACGCGAGCACCGACTGCACCGCCGCCACCGAACGCGCGTTGCCGTACCCGCTTCCCGACAGGATCTCCGCCCGTCGCCAGGCCACGCTGTTCCCGTCGCTGACCCGGATCGCCGTCCCGCCTGTTGCGGCACCCCGGTCGCCGGGCGGGCCCTGATCGCCGGGCGAACTTGCCACTAGGTCGCCGTCCGGCGCATCCGGCGGGGCCAGGGCCGGCGCGAAGCGCTCGTCGAGCCCGGCTCCGGCGGGCATGGTGAGGTGGAAGTCGGCGCCGAGCGGTTTCGCGATGTGCTCCGCAAAGAACGCCGGCAGGGACTGGCCGGTGACCCGGCGGACGACCTCGCCGACGAGAAACCCCTGGGTGACCGAGTGGTATCCGGCCAGCGCGCCCGGCTCCCAGCGCGGGGCCTGTCGCGCGAGGCGCGTCGTGGCCCCTTGCCAGTCGTACAGGTCGGCCACCGCGACGGGCGGGTCAAACTCCGGCAGGCCAGCGGTGTGCGACAGCAGGTGCCGCACGAGCACCCGCTCCTTGCCCGCGGCCGCGAACTCCGGCCAGTAGCTGGCGACCGGCGCGTCAAGGTCCAGGTCGCCGCGGTCGGCGAGGATCAGCGCGCTCAGCGCCACCATCGTCTTGGTCGTGGACCAGACGTTGGTGATCGTGTCCTGCTCCCAGGGCTCGGTCCTTTTCGCGTCCTTATAGCCGCCCCAGAGGTCGGCGACGGGCTCGCCGTCCACGAAAACGGCCGCCGACGCGCCGACGTCCGCGTCGTCCAGCGACTCCGCCAGCGCGATCCGGACGGCGTCGAAGCGCTTGTCACAGGTGCCATGTACCTCGGCCACGCTCCTGACGCTAACCGGGGTGGTCAAGCGATTTTCCTCGTGCGTGAACGCCTTAAAAGATCTTGATGCTATCGGTTGTGCTATCTAGAACACGTGTGCTATTCTAATTTCAGGCCACCAGAGTGGCGCGGATGATTGAGAGACAGGCGGTCAGTCACGGCATAACCGGGAGGAGGCAGCCAGGATGAGCGTCGCCGACGCATTGCGGATGATGAACGCCGGTCTGGACTACCTCAACGGCCCGGGCGCCGACGAGCTGGACCCTGCCGCGTGCGGATCGGTGCTGCGGTCGCTGGCCGCGGTGCAGGCGAAGTTCACCGCCGCGCACGCGCTGGTGCTGGCCCGGTTCGACGCCGCCGACGCGCATGACAGTGACGGGTACGGCACGTCGGCGTCGTGGCTGGATGCGATGGCGAACATGACCCGGCCGGACGCGAAGGCCGAGGTGCGGCAGATGCGGCTGCTGCGCG
>Ga0335072_10004879_pt1 | contig 19827 bp, 14 predicted proteins | sample Lox_Sample_21_FD_206725 | JGI IMG/M metagenome (GOLD analysis project Ga0335072, IMG submission 206725) | Soil microbial communities from Loxahatchee National Wildlife Refuge, Florida, United States - Lox_Sample_2.1 | ecosystem: Environmental > Terrestrial > Soil > Wetlands | place: USA...
TGAAAAACGGCGGGCCTCGCGAATGGCATCGAAAAAGGTTTCCAAAATGGCTTCGCTCGCGAGCGCGTCCGAAAAGATATGCTCCGCGCCGTCGGCGTCGCGGACGCGAATCCGCGTGTTGTCGTCGCTCGCAGGCTGCATCTCCTGCGGGCCTTCTTCGAGAAGCGGAACGGTATACGTGTCGCTCGGGCCTTGCACGTAGTTCACGCGAGCCACAACGATCGCGGCCGCGACGGTCGGGTGCGGAATCGGGATCACATCGGCGATTTCGACTGAGCGAATCGCGCGCGTCTTGCCGCCGAACCACCTCCGGGCTTTCATGAAAACGGGCAGCGCTTGTTGCAGGCTGTCCTGCAGGCGCGTCCAAACAGCCGATCGAGAGGGAGCGCTCATACGTTCATCCATATCCGGCTGGGCACTTCAATCTTACAGCGGCGAAATCTCTTCCTGCTTGGCCCGCTCTTCTTCCTTCTTGGGCTCGGACGGCGGGAACATCCGGTCGAGCATGCGGTGCGCGGCATCGCGGCCGCCGCTTCCAAAAGCGATTGCCAGCGCTAGCATGATCGCGCCGAAAGCGATCGCAAACGTGATCAAGACGGTGCTTCGCGCGAGCGCGATCTGCTCGAGAGCCATCGCCACAGTGAGCAATATGATGATGAACCGGACGAATCCGCTGATCAAACGCGCGGACGGCAGATTCGCGTTCACCGCCGCCAGCAAAGCCGCCCGCGAGAAGAAATTGGCCGCGAGCAAACCGCCGAAAAGCACCAGCAGGGCTACGAAAATCTGGGGCAAGAACAGAAAGAATTTACCCACTTCCAATTGCAATTCCGGCACACCGAGGGCGTCGACTCCGATCAGGAGAAAGCCGAACCAGACGACCCAGAAGACAAGGCTGCTGAAGAGGTCGCCCGCGGGGGGAAGGTCCGCCTTCGATAGAATCTGGCTGAGTCCGGCGTCTTTCGAGAGCTTGCCGAGCCTCACGAATGCGAAGATGCGGCGCGTGACGAACTTCAAGATGATGGCGACGAACCAACCCAGCACGAAAATAATCAGCATCACGAGCAGATGAGGCAAGAATTGCAGCAGCATGTCGCCAAACTTCCCGAACGTCTCGTGGAGACTTCGAAGAACCACGTCCTTCATCGCTCACCTCCGGCTTTGGCGCTCCAGCGGTCGATCAGATAAGGCTTCTGGCGTTCGAATTCCTGTCCCAACTCCTCCACCCTCTGTTCGAGCTTCGCGGCGGGTGCTTTGGTGTTTTCCAATATGAACGAGGTCACGCGGGCCCGGTACAGCGGCGTCAGGGCCTGAAGGAGATGGTCGCGATTGATCGCCGAGTGGTGGTATGCGGCGGCAAATTCGTAGATCGTTTTCACCCAGAGCTCGTCGGAGCAGCGGAACTGCTTGTCCGGCAAGTCGATCATTTTGCGGATATCGACAAGCGTGGCCGGCGTGAGGATCGATTCGAGCACTGGAACGAGCTGGTCGATGTTCGAGCGGAAATTGTCAAGGATCGTCTTCGTGCTGAGCTTGAGGGGCTCGAGCGCGATATCGTACTGAAAGCCGAATGTGGGAAGGCTTTCCGAACCCGTGCGCGAGAGCCAATACGATTCGTGCATCTCCAGGCATTTGAAGAGCGCGCCCACCACCTGGCGGATGGTGCCGGGCAGGTCCTGGCCGAATTGAGGAACCGGCTGAATTCGCGGTCCAAGAAATGATTCGGAAATCTTGAAACCGTTGACGATCGCCGTGGTTGTCATCCAGATTTCGAGGCCGAACGCGGTCATGTCCTGATCCCAGATGTTTTGCTCGAGGAAGTGGCGCGCCAGCTTGCCGGAAAGGCCGAGATCGCTCGCGATCGGCTCCCGAATGCGGACGCCGTAAGTGGACCGAACGACGGGCGAGAGCAGTCCTTTGAGGAGCAAACCGTCGAATTTCTGGCGCTGGTAGAGCGGCGCCACGAAATCAAAGTTTTCGCGATAGGCCGGGCGAACCAGGCTCTCGACCCATTCGGGCGTAACGCTCAACGAAGTCGGGGACAAAATCGCGCAGGCCTTTGCTCGTAGCAGGTCCGCCGCGACGAACATCGTGCGCAGCGCCGTTTCCTTGCCGGGAATGCCGTGGTACGGCGCGCTCACGCGGTGAAAGGTGCGCAGCGGATTCGAGGTGAGCATGATCTCGAAGTCGCTGACGGAAGCATTCTTGAATATTTCCGGCGTGCCGTCCGTGGAACCGCCATCCGGATTGATCAGAACGCAGCGATCGCGATGAAAGTATTTGGTGAGGCCGATCTGGACGGCGCGCACCACTCGTTCGATCGTATCCTTGTTATTGAAGGTAGGAATTCCAACGAGAACATCGACCTCGCCGACGGCTGAGAGCTGCCGGATGAATTCGTCCGAGAGTTGTGCGGTTTCAGCCAACTTACGTCCTCGCTATCGCCGGTTCGCCGATGCCTCTGGCCTTGCTTGCCATGGCGCCGTTCGCGCCTATCCGGTTCAAAGTTGCCGCAGGCGAAACCAATAAAAATGGTAGGGCCCGAGCGTCAGCAGGTACGGCAGATCTCCGATCCGCGGAAAGGGATTACCTCCGAACATTTCAATCGGCACGGTTCCCTTCCAGTGGCGCAGATCGAGTTCGGCGGCCTGCGTCTGGCTCGATAAATTGCTGACCACCAGAATCTTCTCGCCTTCGAACTCGCGCACGTAGGCCAAGACGCGATGATTGAGCGGATGCAGCATTTCCATCGTGCCCCGGCTGAAGACGCGCGTCGATTTGCGGACGCGTATCAGCTGCTTCATCCAGGAAAGCAGCGAATGCTCGGAGCGCCGCTGCGACTCGACATTCACAACCTGATAGCCATACAACGGATTTGAGATCAGGGCCGAGTAGAGGCGCTCGGGATCAGCGCCGGAGAAACCCGCGTTCCACCCGCCGTTCCATTGCATCGGGGTGCGCACGCCGTTGCGATCGCCGAGATAGATGTTGTCGCCCATGCCGATTTCATCCCCATAGTAGATGATCGGCGTGCCGGGCAGAGACATCAAGAGGCCGTTGAGAAGTTCGATGCGGCGGCGGTCGCTTTCCATCAGGGGAGCGAGCCGGCGGCGGATGCCGATATTGAGTTTGGCGCGCGCGTCTTTCGCGAATTCGTCATACATGTAGTCGCGCTCGTCCATGGTTACCATCTCGAGCGTGAGTTCGTCGTGATTTCTTAGGAAAATGCCCCACTGGCACGCCGCGGGAATCGCGGGCGTGCGCTGTAGCACATCCACCAGTGGCTTGCGGTCTTCCAATTTGATCGCCATGAACATGCGCGGCATCAGCGGGAAGTGAAACGCCATGTGGCACTCGTCGGCGTTTCCGAAATAGGCCCGAACGTCCTGGGGCCACTGATTCGCCTCCGCGAGGAACATCTTGTCGGGGAAGTTTTCGTCCAGACGTTGGCGCAAGAATTTCAGCACGTCGTGCGTCTCGGGCAAATTCTCGCAGGATGTGCCATCCCGCTCGACGAGATAGGGCACGGCGTCGAGACGGAGCCCATCGACACCCATATCGAGCCAAAACTTCATCACCTTCCACATCTCTTCGCGAACGGCGGGATTGTCGTAATTGAGGTCGGGCTGGTGACTGAAGAAACGGTGCCAATAATAGGACTTCGACGACATGTCCCATGCCCAGTTGGATTGCTCGGTGTCGGTGAAGATGATTCGGGCGTCCTTGTAGCGATCGGGCGTTTCGCTCCAGACGTACCAGTCGCGCTTGGGATTGTCGCGCGAGCCGCGGGCCTGCTGGAACCACGGATGCTGGTCCGAAGTGTGGTTCAGGACGAGCTCCGTGATCACGCGGACGTCGCGACGATGAGCCTCTTCGAGGAACTCTTTGAAATCATCGAGCGTGCCATAGGCGGGATGGATGCCCGTGTAATCGGAAATGTCGTAGCCATCGTCGCGCCATGGGGACGGATAGAAAGGCAGCAGCCAGACGGCGCTGACTCCAAGGTCCTTCAGATAATCGAGTTTGTGTGTGAGCCCCTTGAATTCGCCGGCGCCGTCGCCGTCGCTGTCGTAGAAGGCGCGGACGTGCAGCTCGTAAATGACGGCGTCCTTGTACCATAGGGGACTGCTCTGCATTGCTCGATCCTAAGCCTTGTCCGCACCGCGCGTATCCGCTCGGGCGCTATTCGTAATGATCGAAACCGTGCTCGGAACGAACTCGCCGGCGAACGCGGAAAATATGCGCCGGCGCCGCCGCCGGATCGAGCTCTATGTAATTGCGCGGGCCTTGCCAGATGTAGCGCGCATCGCCAAGCAGATCGTGCATCTGATACGGCTCATCTTCGGATAAGCCGAGGGCCTGGAGCGGCAGCGTGAGCCACCCGGCATGCTTCTGGAACGGATTCAGATTCACAACGACAACGACCAGCGACGAAAGGTCGTCCGTGGATTTCGAGTAGGCGATGAAATTATCGTTGTCGGTGGAATGAAACTTCAATCCTGCATTGGTCTGCAAACACGGGTTTTCGCGGCGGGCCCGGTTGATTCGGGCAATCCAGTCCTTGAGGCTGTCGGCACGCGTGATGTCCCAATTGCGAATCTGATATTTTTCAGAATCGAGGTACTCTTCGCTTCCCGTGTAGATCGGGCGATTCTCGCACAGCTCGAAAGCGGCGCCATAGATTCCGTAGCTCGCGCCGAGCGTCCCGGCAAGGACAACGCGCGCCATGAATGCCGGTCGCCCTCCCAATTGCAGATTCTCCGTGAGGATGTCGGGGGTGTTCGGCCACAAATTCGGGCGAAAAAACTCGCTTACCTCCGTTTGGGTGAGTTCGGTGAAGTACTCCGCCAATTCTCGAGCCGTATTGCGCCAGGTGAAGTAGGTGTAAGACTGAGAAAACCCTCGCTTCGCCAATTCATACATCACTTTCGGGCGCGTGAACGCCTCCGCGAGGAACAAGACATCGGGATAGTCGCGCTTGATTTCCGCGATCAACCACTCCCAGAAAGGAAACGGCTTGGTGTGCGGATTATCGACACGAAATATGCGAACACCGTGGCCAATCCAGAAAAGGACGACATCTTTGAGCTCCGCCCAAAGCTCGCGCCATTCTTCCGTATCGAAATTAATCGGAACGATATCTTCATATTTCTTGGGCGGGTTTTCAGCATACTGGACGGTGCCGTCCGGGCGAATGTGAAACCATTCCGGGTGCTCGCGGACGTACGGATGATCGGGCGCACACTGGAAGGCGATGTCGAGAGCGACCTCCATTCCTTGTTGGCGCGCAGCATGAACGAGCCCGCGAAAATCCTCGATCGTGCCGAGCTCGCGAAGGATCGACTTGTGGCCTCCATCGCGCGAGCCAATCGCCCAGGGGCTGCCGACATCGTCGGGCGCCGCCACCGTGCTGTTGTTTTTCCCCTTGCGGTGGACGCAGCCGATCGGATGAATGGGCGGAAGGTACAGAACGTCAAATCCCATTTCCGCCACGTACGGCAGGCGCGCGGCACAATCTCGAAACGTGCCATGCCGGCCGGGTTTTGCGGAGGAAGAGCGCGGAAACATTTCATACCAGCTGCTGAAGCGCGCTTTTTCGCGATCCGCCACCACGCGCAATGCCTTGTCATAGGTGCTGGCAAGGCGCTTGTCTGGATATCGCGCCATCAGCTGCGCAAGGCGCTCGCCGAGCGCTTGCTCGGCCGCATGACCTGGGTCGCGCTCCGCATCGGCGCGCACCGTATCGGCGTGCGTGCGGAGTTCCTTGCTTTCCGCGCCGATGGCGCGCTCGGCGGCCTGCGCGATCAGATCGGCGCCGACCAGTAGATCGACGGAGACTTGCTGCCCCGCCTCGACGCGCTTGATCATGTCGCGTCGCCACGTCTTGAAGGGGTCGACCCAGGCCTGAAGGGTATAAACGTGCTCGCCGACGGACGACACGCGAAAGCTCGCCCCCCAGCGATCGTTCTCGATTGCCGCCATCGGAACCTCGTTCCAGAGGCTTTGCTTCTCAGTGCGATGGAGGAGAACAGCCGAGAGCACATCGTGGCCGTCCGCAAAGATGTCGGCGCTGACCCTGACTTCATCGCCGATCACGCGCTTGATCGCATAGCGGCCGCCGTTCAACTCCGGGGAGACATTGGTGATCGTCACGCGCCAGGGGTGGCCACCCTCCGGATCGCCGATTCGTGAATGCTTCTGGCCGTTCATCGCGTCGTTTCCTCCCCGAATGGACGCGTTCCTGATCCCGCGAAATGATCCAGCACAAAACGCCCGCACTTTTATCTTAGCGTATTCGCGCGGACCAAAAGAAAGCGGTTTCGCAACGCTTTCACGGGGTGAAACGCAGACAAACCCACAAGAGCACGCCGCGAGCGGAATCGAGGGCCCCCGGCACTCGGCGAAGCAAATGAAGCTAACTCGATTTCTTCCTGGGCACTTTCGCGCCCTTCTTGCGCGCTTCCGAAAGGCCGATGGCGATCGCCTGTCTGCGGCTCGTCACCTTGCCGCCTTTTCCGCCCTTCCCGGACCTCAGTTTTCCCTTTTTCTCGAGACGCAGCGCTCTTTCGACGCTCTTGCTAGCCGCCTTGCCATACCTCGCCATGATCGCTCCTCCTGAAATCGTGCAAGCTGAGAATTAGATTACTTCCGGGCCCGGCAAGCAACATACCGGGAATATACTACGCCGCCCCGATCTGGCTCTTGAGGCGCATCGCGACCTGCTGTAGGATGCCCCCGGTTCTCATCGGTAGGTCAGGGCCGCGGTGGCTCGGGGGAAAAACGAGATGGTTCGGATCTGGGCTCTTGCAGTGTGCCTGTTCTTCGCGGGGATTCTGCCCGCTTTCGCGCAGGTCTTGGATAACAAGGCGGTCGAATACAAGCAAGTCGAGAATTACAAGCCTGTCACCAACGAAATGCTCTTGCATCCCAGTCCCGACGACTGGTTGATGTATAGCCGCACGTACGACGCGTGGCGTTACAGTCCCCTTTCGCAGATCAACACGAAAAATGTGAGCCGGCTTCGCATGGCATGGGTGCGCAGCCTTCCCGATGGCGTCACCGAGACGATTCCGATCGTGCATGACGGCGTGATGTACGTCATCGTGCCGGGAGGGGCCGTGGACGCGCTCGATGCCACTACCGGCGATCTCATCTGGGAATACAAGCGCGAGTACAAGAATCCCCAGATCGGCTCCACGGAAAGATCCAAGTGCCTGGCGATCTATGAAGACATGGTTTACTTCACCGCGCCCGATGGTTACGTCGTCGCGCTTGACGCGCTCACCGGAAAGGTGCGCTGGCAGACATTCAAGACGGAAACGGCAAACACGTCGGGGCCGCTCGTGATCGATGGCAACGTGGTTTCCGGCGGCACCTGCGGCCACGGCCGCGATAGTTGCTTTATCGAGGCGGATAACGCCGAAACGGGCGAAAAAGTTTGGCGCTTCTACAACGTCGCCGGCCCGGATGATCCGGGATACTCGTCGTGGGGAGGCGGCGACAACTCGCAGGATACGGCGTCCACTTGGGGATTGCCGGGGAGCTTCGATCCCGTGCGCAACGTGATCTACTGGGGCGTGGCCAACCCGATGCCCGACCAGCGCATTCTGCGCCATCACGGCGATCCCGACGGCACCGCGCGATCTTCGCCGGCCGACTTATACAGCAATTGCACGCTGGCTCTCGACCCGAAGACCGGAAAGCTGATCTGGTATTACCAGCATCTTCCGGGAGACGACTGGGATACGGATCACACCCACGAGCGCACGTTGGTTAACGAGCCTTTCGACCCCGATCCGAAAGCCGTCAAGTGGATCAATCCCGATGTGCCGCGCGGATCGAAACACGATATGGCAGTGATGGTTTCGGAGGGCGGCTCGGTCTTTGCTCTGGATCGCAACAATGGCAAGTTCTTGTGGGCCATGCCCTTCCCCTACGACGACCCGAATTTCAACCTCGCGAGCGTCAATGTGAAGACGGGGCAAACCACGCTGAATTGGAACATCGTCACCAAGAAGCCGGGCGAACATCACGTCATTTGCTTCTGGAATACGCGGAGCTATTGGCCCACCTCGTATGACCCACTCACGCATTCTCTCTACGTGCCGTATGTCGACAATTGCCGCGACCTCACCACGGCTGCTCCCGGCATACGCGGTTCGTGGAAAGTGATTCCGCAGCCAGGTTCCGATCCCAGCAAGCTGGCCGGCCTCGCCAAGATCAATCTCTCGACCGGCGACATGGTGCGCTTCGACCAGGGCCCTGCGCCGAGCACCGCCTCCGTCGTCACCACCGCAGGCGGGCTCGTGTTTCACGGCGACCTCAGCCGGCGATTTGACGCCTTTGATGCGCAGACCGGAAAGAAATTGTGGGAGTCGATTCTCGGCGGCAACGTTTCGGTAAGTACGATCAGCTATGCCGTCAATGGAAAGCAGTATATTTGCGTGATGACCGGCTACAATCTCAAGATCCCGGAGCTCGCAAACGAAGTGCCCGGCATGCACACGCCCACGGCCGGGAGCAACGCCGTCTACGTATTCGCGCTCCCCTAGGCGAAGGCCCGGCGAGTGTTTCGTTTGAAACCGAATACCGGAAGAAACAGTCTAAGGCTCCGTGGCGGTGTAATATGTGTCGCGGGGGAAGTGGCAGACGTCTGAACCCATAGAGCGGGGGGCAACATGAAAATTAATCGAAGAAAACTGCTGTCGCTGATCGGCGTTTCTCCTGCAATTTTAGCCGGTTCGCCAACTCTGGCAGAACCGGCGAAGAAAGTTAAAGCTCCGGCGGGACCGCCGAAAATCGAGGTCTTCAATCCCAAAGGCGTTCCGCCCGGGGTTCAGCTGATCCCGATGGCCCCGCGCCTCACCACGCTCGACGGCAAAACCATTTTCCTCGTGTCCGATGGGTTCGCGGGCGCGGACCGCTTTCTCGCACAGATCGCCGTCTGGTTCCAGAAAAACATGCCCAGTGTGAAGACGGTGTACCGCCTGAAAGCTGGATCGTATTTCGATGACGACCCCAAGCTCATGGCGGAAATCAAGGCCAGCGGCAACGCCATGATCATGGCGTACGGGCATTGAAGCACCTGCACCCCAGCGACCGTCGGTCACTGCATAAAAGTCGAACAGATGGGTTTCCCGACCGCTCCTCTCGTCACGATCGCCTTCAAGGATCTTGCGAAGTCGAATGCGGCCGGCCATGGCATGCCTCTCCTGCGCACTTGCTTCCTGCCTCACCCGATGACCAACAAGACCGACGCGGAGATGTATCAGGTCCTCTTGGGCAACGATCCGGTTACGAATAAGCCGCTGATGCCGGAGATCATTTCCGCCTTGACGACTCCTTTGACGGCGGATGAGAAGAAAACCGGCACCGTCAGCCCGGATGTCGGCCCGCCGATGTACTCGGGCACTCCGGATGAGCTGCAGCGCCTGTATTGCGACAACAACTACACCGATTTCATGCCCATCATCCTTCCCACCGAGGAAAAGGTGGAGGCTATGCTGAAGGGCACGAGCCACAAGCCGGATGAGGTGATCGGGACGTTGAGCGCCGCCCGCGGCGCGCAAGCGTCGTGGTCGTTCACGGTCAGGCACGTGGCCATCAATGCCGTCATGGCCGGCGCGAGTCCCGAACACCTGCCTGCCATCCTGGCGATCGCATCGACCGGACAGCCATCGCTTTTCAGCTCGACGTCCTCCTTCACTCGGATGGTGATGCTGAACGGTCCTATTTCCGATCAAATCAAGATGAACTACGGCATCGGCGCGATGGGCCCGTTCGCCGAACCCAATGCTGTGATCGGCCGCGCGTGGACGATCTTCTCGAAGAACCTCGGCGGCTGCGGCGTGCCCGGACTCACCTACCTGGGCACCTTGGGATCGAACTTCAACTACAACAACTTGTGCATCGCGGAAACGGAAAACAAGCTGCCGGACGGCTGGAAGCCGTTCCACGTGCAAAAGGGTTTCAAGCCCGAGGAAAGCGTCGTGAGCATCTTCAGCGGCTGGAGCCTGAACAACGTGGCGTGGTTCCCCAACATGCCCTACCACGAACTGATCAACAACTGGCTGACGCATTTCTTCTCGTTCGGCACCACCGCCGCCACGTTGTTGCTCGATCCCACCGTGGCCCGCGAGGCCAAGGAAAAGGGATTCAACTCGAAGGAAGAGTTAAGCGACTACTGGTCGAAGAACACGAAGACGCCGGCTTGGCTCTATTGGGACACGCACAAAAACGAGTTGAAGCAGGCGCAGGCTGGCGTCGAACCCTACGCTTCGTATCTGAAGATGGGCGATGCCGATCTTCCGTTCCAGCGCTTCTATCGGCGAGGCCGTTTTGGCGCGCCGCCCGATCCCAATCCCAAGTCCTCCATCGAAATAATCGTGCTGGGCGGGGAAACAAACACGTACTGGGCCGGCGGAGATTTCAGCTACGTCGGCAGTGCGTCCGTGGACAAGTGGCGATAGGTGTCGAGCCTTTCACTTGCTACGTGAAGACGGGCGAGGACGCCGAGATTTCCTTCGACCGCTTCGTGGCGCTCTCCCTGCGGCGCGCTCGTCGGCGGTCGGAGTCGCCGTCCTCGACGGCGAGACCAACACGTGCTGGTTCGGCGGCGGTTTCAATCGCGTCACCAGCCCTGCCATCGATCGGGCCACTCCGCGAAATCCGGAAATCCCGGAAGGCAGGTCGTCCGCAATTGAGGAGAATTCCCATGAAGCGATTGACGTGTTGCGCGATTTTTCTGTTGATGGCTCTGCCCGTCTTTGCGCAGGGCCCGCAGGGGTTCGTCGGAACATGGAAAAGCGATCCGGGCACGCCGACGATGACGCGTAAGCTGGCGCTCGACGGCAAAATAATCGTCATGACTGAGTTGCAGCCCGGCCGCAACGGCGGCCCGGAACTGACGATCATTCGCAAATACCCGACCGACGGTAGCACCGTCAGCATGGACACTGGAATGTGGGCCGGTGCCACGGCCACCGGCAAGATGGAAGGCAACGTCCTGACCGTTGATACCACGATGAAAAACGGCACGAAGTTTCACGATGTATGGACGCTTGCCGCAGACGGCAAGCATTACACAAATGACATGGTGATCAGCGGAGGCAGCCACGGAAATGGGCCAGGCGGAAATGGAGCCCCGCATACCGTCAAATTCTCCTTCACCAAACAGGATTAGAGCCACCGCTGGATAACTTCATCCTTTTTCCTGCGCCCTTCTCTATGCGCTGCCCCGAGGCTTTTCCCGGTGCCATGTGCCGCGAGCCCGCGCATGCGAGCCTTTCCGGAAGGAAGAGAAAGTGCTCGCTTGCAACCTTTATGACATGAGAGAAATCGCATAGGCAGACGTGATGAAGCGACTCCGAACGATCGTGTCTCGATGCGCGCTCACATTTTCGTTCGGCGCAACCCTAGCCGCCGCGGGCTGGGGACAAGCAGCGCAAGCGCCGCCGCCTCCCCAAAACCAGATTCGTGTCGTCACGAACGAAGTGGTGCTCGCCATCACCGCGACAGATCCAAGCGGCGAGTTCGTCCTCGACCTCCTGCCGCAGGATTTCCACATATTCGATGATGGCGTGCCACAGAAGATCGATCACTGGGATCTCGGCGGCGATCCGCTGGCCGTCGTTCTCGTGCTTCAGACGACCGACCGCGCGCAATCGATGATTCCCGCGATTCACAGTCTCGGAAGCATTTTCACCGAAACGGTGATGGCTCTCGACGGCGAAGCGGCCGTGATCACCTACGATTCCACCGTCGACGTTCGCCAGCCCTTCACAATGGATCACGATGCCGTCGAGAACGCCGTTGCAAGCGCCGAGTTCGACGATTCGGGAATGCACCTCTACGACGCGATGGCCAAGGCTGTCGAGATGCTGAAGGATGAAGCCCCGAAGCGCCGCCGCGTGATGCTCGTGGTGGGTGAATCCCGAGATGACGGCAGCAAAGCGAACTTCGGCGAAGTGGTGCGCGACGCGGAGCACGCCAATATCTCCATCTATGCAATCGGTCCGAGCAGCGTGACGCGGGATTTGCTGCAAGACGCTCCTGCCCTATGGGCGGCGCCGGCGATCTTCCTGCTGCAACAAGGGAGAAATCGCTCGAAGAAACATGACCTCGAAGTCGCAGCCGCAGCCACCGGAGGCGTCCACTACGGCGCGGTGCGCGGGGAGACGCTTCGCGAAGCGCTCGATGACATCGGCGGTGAACTCCACGCGCAGTACATCATCAGCTACCGGCCCAATTCCGAGCGCGGCCCCGGATTTCACGCGGTTCGAGTGGCAGTCTCGCGATCCGACGTCTCCGTGCGCACGCGGCCAGGCTATTACGTCGCGCAAACCTCCAACTGACGCGAATCCCGACGTCTTCGGCTTACTGCTGCCACCCGCCGCCGAGAGCGTTGTAGAGTTGAACGAGCGAGAGCCGCTCGTTGAGCTGCGCCTGCGCAAGATTCAGCTCTGCAGCGAAGTAGTCCGTTTCGCTGGTCAGCACTTGCAGATAGCTGGCACCACCATGCTGATAAAGCGTGTTGGAGAGTTGATCCGCTTGCTGCGCGGCGGACGTGAGCAACTCCTGCTGCTCCCGGAATTCACGGTCCTTCTGATATGCCACGAGCGAGTCGGAAACCTGCTGGAAGGCATCCTGGATTGTCTGCTTGTAGGTGAGCAACATCTGCTGTTCCTGCGCTTCGGCAAGGCGGGTGCCCGCGTGAAGGCTTCCGGCCTCGAAGACCGGCTGCGTCAACGTTCCAGCCGTGTTCCAAAGCCCCGAAGAAGCATTGAAAAGCTTGGTCAGGGCGTAGCTCTCGAAGCCCGCCGTGCCTGTCAGGGAAATGTCCGGGAAATAGGCAGCCTTGGCCACGCCGATCTCGGCGTTTGCGGCGATCAGGGTCTCTTCGGCTTCGCGTATGTCGGGACGGCGTTCGAGAAGTTCGGAAGGAAGCCCTGCGGGAGGAGTCGGCGGGTTCGGCTGTTCCGTAAGCGCGCGGCCGCGCGGAATGCCGCCCGGATTTTCGCCAAGGAGAATGCTAAGCGCGTTTTCCTGCTGCGCGATCTGGCGTTCGAGATCGGGAATCGTCTCAGCCGCGGTGTAAACGAGCTCTTCGGACTGGCGGACGTCAAGCATGGAAGCGGAACCATTCTTTTGGAGCACGTTGGTGAGCCGCAGCGAATCCTTCCGGGACGCGAGGGTGCTTTTCGATATTTCGAGCGCCAGGTCAAGCTCGCGAAGCTGGAAATAGGAGCTGGCCACGCTTGATACCACGCTGGTCAGCACCGCCCGTTGCCCCCATTCCGAAGCGAGAAGGTTCGCGCGCGCGGCTTCCGTTTCGCGGCGATACTTACCCCAGAAGTCGAGGTTCCAGATCACGGAGAGATCCACTTGCGCCACATTCGTCTGATAGGACGGGAATGCGCTGGAGATTTTCGGATTGCGCTCGCTGAAGGCCTGGGCCCCGGCGCCCAGCATCGGAAACTGGTTGGCGCGCGTGATGCCGAGCTCGGCTTGCGCCTGCAAGACGCGCGTCGCCGCAATTCGCGCATCGTAATTCTGCTGCAAAGCCGTCCGGATCAGCTGCTGCAACACGGGGTCCTGAAACACATCCCACCATTTCTCATTGCCCAGGGATTCCGCGGAGCCAACGGAGGGTTGAGCCGCCGTTTCGCCGCGATACGCGGCCGGCGTATCGATCGCCGGCCTGTGGTATTTTGGTCCCACGGTGCAGCCGACGAGCAGGAAGGCAAGAATCGGGAGCGCGAGTTTTCTCATTTTCAGTCGCCCTCCTGTGGCGCGGCGCTCGCGGGAGACTCCGCCTCGTTGTGCCGCGTGCCGCCAGAAAGCCTCTCGACTAGATAGAAAATCGCCGGAATGAAGAAGATCGCGATGGCGCTGGCCGCCATCATTCCGCCAATCACCGTGGTGCCCATGATTTGGCGAGCCACCGATCCCGCGCCGGATGCAAACCAGAGCGGCACGCATCCGAAGATGAACGCCAGCGAAGTCATCAGGATGGGCCGCAAACGCAATCTCGCTCCCCCCAGCGCCGCTTCGACAAGCGGTATGCCTCTTTCGTATTCGTCCTTGGCGAATTCGACGATCAGAATCGCGTTCTTTGCCGCCAGGCCGATCAGCATCACCAGGCCGATTTGCGAATAGACGTCGTTTTCGATCTGGACCATGTAGGCGGGATAGAACGCCTGCATGTAAAGACGGCGCAACAACAAGATCCCGAAAGCGCCGAAGACCGCCACGGGCGTGCTGAGCAGCACGCTGAAAGGCAGCGACCAGCTTTCATAGAGAGCCGCCAGAATCAGAAAAACAAAGAGAATCGATATCCCGAAAATTGTGGTGGACGAAACGCCGTTCTCCGCCTTTCTCTGCTGGAACGACATGCCCATGTAGTCGTAGCCCATGTCGTGCGGCATCGTTTGCGCGAAGACCTGTTCCAGAGCGGCCATCGCCTGATCCGAGCTGTATCCCGGAGCCGCCTCTCCGTTGATCTGCGCCGAAGGGTATTCGTCGTAATGCATGATGAATTCCGGGCCGAGGCGCGGCTCGAATTTCGTCAAAGCGGATAATGGAACCATCTGGCCTTTGCTGTTGCGCACGTAGAATTGGCCGGCGGCTTGCGCGTTCGTTCGATAGTCGCCTTCGGCTTCCACATAGACCTGCCACTGGCGGCCGAAACGGTTGAAGTAGTTGACGAAAAGGCCGCCCATGTAGGCTTGCAGGGTCGTGTACACGTCGGAAAGCGGGACGCCTTGTTTGAAGACCTTGTCGCGATCGACGTCGACGAATTCCTGCGGAACGCTCGGCAGCAGGGACGATGTGGCGCCGGCGATTTCCGGCCGCTTGTTGGCCGCAGCTAGAAATTTATCCACGTTTGCGGCCAGATAGGAGATGTCGTTCCCGCCGCGGTCTTCCAGAACAAATGTGAAACCACCCGATGTGCCGACGCCCGGAATCGCTGGGGGCGAAAAGCTGAATGCAGTTCCCTGCGGCATCTTGCTGAGCGCTCCATTCAGCCGCGCCTTGATGGCCTGGAACTGCTCGGTTCGTTCCTTGCGGTCTGACCACGGTTTCAGGGTGACAAAGAAAAAGGCGTTGTAACTCGTCTGCACGTAGCTGAGTAGATTGAAGCCGATCACGCTCGTTGTATATTCAACCCCGGGCGTATCGGCCAAGATGGCCTCGACCTGCCTTGCAGCCTGATCGGTGCGCTGAAGCGACGATGCGACGGGCAGCTGGAGGCTGACGTAGGCATATCCCATGTCCTCATCAGGCAGGAAACCCGAGGGCAGCTTCTCGCCGAAAAAGACGGCGGCGGCGGCAAAAAGCAGCAGGGCGACAACTGCCACGGCGCTCTTGCGAATCAGCGATCCGCTGAAGTGGATATAGGCGTTGGTGCCGCGCTTAAATACGCGATTGAACCAGTCGAAAAACCTTCTCAGCAATCCCCTGCTGGGCTGCTTCGGACGCAGCAGCAGAGCCGCGAGAGCTGGGCTGAGGCTGAGCGCGTTGAACGCCGAAATGATCACCGAAATGGCGATCGTAACTGCGAACTGCTGGTACAAGCGGCCCGTGATTCCCGGTATGAATGCCGTCGGCACGAATACTGCCGAGAGCACCAAAGCGATGCCGACGACCGGCCCTGAGATTTCCTGCATGGCTTTCAAGGCGGCCTCTTTGGGCGCCAGCCCCTCTTCGATATGCCGCTCCACGGCTTCGACCACCACGATCGCGTCGTCCACCACGAGGCCGATGGCGAGCACGAGACCAAACATCGAAAGTGTATTGATGGAGAAGCCGAACAGCGGGAAAAACGCGAAGGTCCCAACCAGCGAAACCGGAACGGCGAGCAGCGGAATCAGCGTCGCGCGCCAGCCCTGAAGAAAGATGTAAACCACGACGATCACAAGCAAGAGCGCGATGACCAGCGTCATCAGGATTTCGCGCATCCCTTCGGTGACAGCCTGTGTCTGATCCAACGAAACAACGTAGGTCATGTCGGACGGGAAGTTGTCTTTCACTTGCGCCATGAGCGCTCTCACTTCTTTCGCATCGTCCACGGCATTCGAGCCGGGCAGCTGATAGATCGCCATAATGGCGCTCGGCTTTCCATTCAGGCGGCCCATCAGCGTGTAGCTCTGCACGCCGAGCTCGATGCGCGCCACGTCTCTCACCCGCACGATGCCGCCGTCGGGATTCTCGCGCACGATGATGTTGCCGAATTCCTCGGGCGTAATCAGACGGCCCTGCGCCCGCACCGAATATGTGAATTCCTGGCCCGGCGGAGACGGCTCGCTCCCGATTTGCCCAGCCGCGTTGACCGTATTTTGGGATTCGACAGCGCCCACGACATCGGAGACCGTGATGCCCAGTTTGGCCAACAAATCGGGCTTGAGCCAGATCCGCATCGCATACTGCCCCGCGCCGAACACCTGCACGTTGGCGATTCCGTGGAGCCGCGTGATCTGGTCGTAGAGGTTGATGTATTCGTAATTTGCGAGGAACTGCGCGTTGTAGGTGCCGTTGGGCGAATAGAGCGCCACCAGCATCATCGGAGCGGTGGTCGATTTCTGAACGGAGACGCCGTACTGCGCAACGGTCGACGGCAGTTGTGGGGCCGCCTGCGTTTCGCGCATTTGGGTGAGAATCAAATCGGTGTTGGGATCTGTATCAACGTCGAAATCCACGGTCATGGTCATCTGGCCGTTGGCCGTGGCGTTTACCGAGTACATGTAGTTCATGTTGTCCACGCCGCTCATCTGCTCTTCGATGGGGGTGGCAACGGATTGCGCGATCGTCTGTGCATCTGCGCCGACGAACGTAGCCTGAACCTTCGCTTCAGGCGGAACGATGCTCGGAAATTGCGATACGGGCAGCCGGATGATGGAAATCGCGCCGATGATGACCGTGAGAATTGCGATCACCATCGCGACGATCGGGCGATTGATGAAGAATCTGGACATGGCTCACCTGCCCCCGGGCCCGGCCGCAGAAGCGGGATTGAAAGGAACGGGAGTGACTTTGCTGCCGTCTTTCACTTTCAGCGTCCCCTCCGCTACGACGCGCTCTCCCGGATTCAGCCCCTTATTGATGATCCACATCGTGCCCGCGCGCTCGCCGACTTCCACCGTACGAATCGTGACCTTATTGTCCGGCCCAACCACCGCCACTTCGTACGATCCCTGCAGCTCGCTGACGGCGCGCTGCGGAACGAGCAGGGCGTCCTTTCGCATCTGCGTTACCGCGCGCACTCGGCCGTATTGTCCCGGCCGTAAGATATTGCCGGGATTCGGAAACGCCCCGGCGATTCGGATCGTTCCCGTCTGTTGATCCACCTGGCGGTCGGCGAAGAGAACTCTTCCGCTGTGAGGGTAAGTGCTGCCGTCTGAAAGCATCAGTTGCAGCGGAATCGACGAGGTGCTCGATAGCAGGTCTACCGTACCCGCATCGATCCTGTTTGCCAATTTCAGGTACTCGTCTCCGCTGATGGGGAAATACGCCTTGATGGGATTCACCTGGGAAACTCCGGTTAGCACGGTTGAAGGAGCGACGAGGTTGCCCACTTGCACTTGGGCGATGCCCGCGATTCCCGTTATCAGGGAGCGCACCTTCGTGAATCCAAGATTCAGCGAAGCCTGTTCCACGGCAGCCTGGCCGGCCTCGACTGCCGCTTTTCCCGCCAGTTGCGATTGCGTGTCGGTATCCAGCTGGCTCTGGGGAATGGCGCTGGCCTGCGCTTCGGGAATGTCGCGCTTCACGTTGAGCGCGGCATTGCCGAGCTGTGCCTCTGCCTGCGCGAGTTGCGCTTTCGCCTGATCCAGCACCGCCTGAAACGGGCGCGGGTCGATCTCAAAGAGCACGTCGTCCTTATGGACCAGCGTCCCTTCGCGATAGTCCTGCTTGATGAGATATCCGGTGACCTGCGGCTGTATTTGGGCGTTGACGTATCCGTCGAGCGTGGCGACCCATTCGCCGTAGATAGGGACGTCTTTCTGCACTACGTTTGCGACTTCCACTTCTGGCGGAGATTGTTGCGCCGAAGCCGCCTTCCGGCTGCATCCGGCGCAAAGTAGAAATCCAAGCATGCACAATGCGAGAGTAGCCCGTGGCCCAAAGCCAAAACCCATGCCGTTCAATCCCTTCTCCTCTCCCCGCTGAAACCGCGGGCGGTGCGAACCCTCTGCACCACCCGGCAAAGATTCGAATCCTTAGCACTTCAATTTGGGCGTTAGGTATCCTGTCAGGACAGATTTGAACTCCTCGATCATCGCGTTTTTCTCGCCGGCGTCGGCCTGCGCGTAAAGTGTCAAAAGGCCTCTGCTGACTTGCTGCACCACGGCGGCGATGCGAAGGGCCGTGGCTTTCGACATGCGAGGCTTGTGCGCCATCAGGACAGCCGCGATGCGCGCGCGAACCAGCCGGCGCCGCTTGTGCGACCGCGAAGGAACGTCCAAAAGCGCGAGCAAGGCCGGGTGGCTCTTTATAATTTCGATTTGGAGCTTGATGAGCCGGCACGTGAGATTCTCGGCCGTGAGGGCGGAAGCCTTATGGCTGAGAGCCGTCCAGGATTGCTCGATCTCTTTGACGTACTCGTCCCGCAGCGCCTCGGCCACAGAACGCTTGTTCGGGAAAAACTGATAGAGAGAACCGATGGAGGAATCGGCGCGTTCGGCAATCGCGCTCATCGTTGCCCGCTCGTATCCCGTTTCCGTGATCACGGAGGCTGCCGCGCGCAAGAATCCGGACACGCGGCGCTTTCCTCGCGTCTGCTGTGGAATCCGTCGAGGAGCCGTAGACGAATATGAGGACACGCTCACATCGTAGCAGAACATGAGCACCGCCTCATATCTCAATCCGCGGCCGGGGATGTCGCTCACCTTAAACAAGTTGCGGAAAGCGGGCCGTTAGAAGCGTCGTGTCGACCGTGAAGATTGTTAGAATGTCGGGCATGCGGCCCTATATGCCGATCGCGCTGATGATACTCGCCGCCTCGCTGACCACTACGACGATCCACGCGCTCATTGGGGATGTTCTAACGAGCGCACGAAATTCATCCGCGGCTGCTACAGTGTCGTGGTCTGTGCAGACCACCGGAATCGATAGCAACCTGCGCGGGGTAAGCGCGACCAAATCTGTGGATTCAGCCGGGGCGGAGCACATCGCCGTGTGGGCCTGCGGTTCGAACGGTGTGATTCTGCTTTCCAACGATCTCGGCAAAGCATGGAAGCGCATGCACGTAGCCGGAGGCGATGCGCTCGATTTTCGCGGCATTGTGGCGCTCGATGCCGAAAATGTCTTCGTGATGTCGAGCGGCGAGGGAAATCGATCTCGCATCTACCAAACCACCGATGGCGGCGAGACATGGAAGCTGGAATTTACGGATTCACGTAAAGCCTTTTTTCTCGATGCGCTGGCCTGCAACGGAGAATGCTACGCGCTAAGCGATCCGATCGACGGCAAGTTCGTGATTCTCGCCACGCATGATTATGAAGATTGGAAAGAACTCCCGCCAGACGGCATGCCCGCCGCGCTTCCTGGGGAGGGCGCGTTTGCTGCGAGCGGAACTTCGCTTGCGGTGGCCGGCAATGGAGATCTGTACTTCGGCACGGGGGGCGGCAAGGTCGCACGCGTGTTTCGCTCGGCGGACCATGGGAAGACGTGGAGCGCAATGGAGACGCCGGTCGCAAGCAGGAATGCATCCTCCGGGGTATTTTCGATTTCATCCACCACGTATGCGGTGAACGTGGTGGGCGGCGACTACAAGGATCCGAGCCGGCGAGACCGAGTGGCTGCATATTCCCGAGACGCCGGACGAAC
>Ga0335072_10004880_pt1 | contig 19824 bp, 16 predicted proteins | sample Lox_Sample_21_FD_206725 | JGI IMG/M metagenome (GOLD analysis project Ga0335072, IMG submission 206725) | Soil microbial communities from Loxahatchee National Wildlife Refuge, Florida, United States - Lox_Sample_2.1 | ecosystem: Environmental > Terrestrial > Soil > Wetlands | place: USA...
GCGCGCGGACGCTATCTGGTCGTGATGGCCGGGAAGTGCAGCGATTGCCACGGCGAGCGTCTGCAAGGGGAGACGCTCGATTTTCTCAGCCCGAACCTCCCACCGATCGTGCAACGGCGAGCGCCGCGCATCGCGGGGCTTCAGCAGCTGACGACTGACGCCGGCATCCACTTCCTGCATACGGGTCTCTTGCCGAACGGGCACCCGGCACGGCCGCCGATGCCTGCCTATCGGTTCAACATAGCCGACGCCACGGCCATCGTCGCCTATCTGAAAAGCCTCCCGTAATCGCCGGCTAAATTCGCTCCGCGAGAAACGAAGCGACATTCGCGACTGCGACCCGGTCCTGCTGCATCGAATCGCGGTGCCGGATCGTCACGCTGTCGTCAGCGAGGGTTTGATAATCGATCATGATGCAAAACGGCGTGCCGATCTCGTCCTGCCGCCGGTAGAGCTGGCCGACGTTGCCTTCGTCGTATTGACTGCGGAAATGCGGCCTTAAGGCACGCTCTATCGTTTGCGCCCGCTCGACGAGCTCCGGTTTGTTGCGCGCGAGCGGAAAGATGCCGACTTGAACCGGCGCAATCTTCGGATGGAAGCGAAGAACCGTCCGGGAGCTTTCCTTGCCGCTCTCGTCGACGATCGTCTCTTTGTCGTACGCATCGACCAGCATCGTCAGGGTCGTACGATCCATGCCGGCCGAGCTCTCGATCAAAATGGGAACGTACTTCTGCTTCGTCGCCTCGTCGAAATACGTCAGGTCTTTCCCCGAAAGCTTGATGTGCGCGTCGAGGTCGTAGGTGCCGCGATGCGCGATCGATTCGAGTTCGCCCCAGCCCCACGGGAAAAGGTACTCGACGTCGATGCCCGCTACGGCGTAGTGCGGACGCTCCTCGGGCTTGAGCTCGTAGAAGCGCAACCGATCGGGCTTGATGCCATAGTCGGAGTACCATTTCTTACGCGCCTCGACCCATACTTTGAACCATTCCATGTCGCGACCGTCGTGCGGAACGAAATACTCCAGCTCAGCCTGCTCGAACTCGCGCACGCGGAACGTGAAGTTGCCCGGCGTGATCTCGTTGCGAAACGACTTGCCGATCTGGGCAATCCCGAAAGGCGGCTTCTTGCGCGCGCTCTGATAGATGTTCTTGAAGTTCACGAACATGCCCTGAGCGGTTTCGGGTCGCAGATAGGCCGCCGATGCGCTGTCTTCCATCGGCCCAACCTGCGTCTTCATCATGAGATTGAAATTACGCGGCTCGGTCAACGTCCCGCGCATCCCGCAGTCGGGACATTGTTCGAGCGTCTTCAGATGATCGGCGCGAAAACGGTGCTTGCAATTCTTGCAGTCGACGAGCTTGTCGTGAAACGCGGCAACGTGGCCGGATGCGACCCATGTGTCGGGATGCATGATGATCGACGAGTCGAACGCGACGACGTCGTCGCGCATCTCCACGATCTCGTGCCACCACGCGTCCTTGACGTTGCGCTTGAGAACAGCCCCGAGGGGACCGTAGTCGAAGAAGCCGCCGATTCCGCCGTAAATCTCGCTGGATTGAAAGATAAAGCCGCGGCGCTTTGCCAGCGCCGCGATTTCTTCCATCGATACCGGGTTGTTCTGCTGCGTCTCCTCGACCATCAGCGCCGGGTTTCGGCTACGCGTCGGCGAGCGCCTACCGCTCTGCACATGCTCCGACGCAAGTCGCACCAGCCGAGCTGCCCGCTCTCGAAACAACACACCGATTTTCAACGTATTGTGAATAGGCCACTAGGGGTGGCCCAACGGCAAACAGCGTGTGGGTAACCTCGGGCACACGGACTGCCTCCGTCCGCGGTTGCCCACGCGCGACTTCAGTTCTTCGGCTGCGTTTCGGCCTTGAGCTGTCCGCATGCAGCGGCGATGTCGCGTCCCATCGGAATGCGAACCGTTGCGACGGCGCCGCGTTCTTCGAGCCGTTTCTGAAATGCCCGCACCTTTGCGTCGGAGCTGCCGGAAAGTTCTGCGCCTGTAGCGTTGTAGGGGATCAAATTGACGTGATACAGCGGTCCGCGCATGAGACGCGCGAGCTCGTCGGCACACGCATCCCCATCGTTCACTCCGTCGAGCATCACGTACTCGAAGAAAATCTTGCGATGCGTCGCCTTGATATAGCGTTCGCATGCCGCCATCAAATCTGCGATGGGATAGCGCCGGTTTACCGGCATCAACCGGCCGCGCAGCTCGTCATTCGGTGCATGCAGCGAGATCGCAAGATTCACTTGAACGCCTTCGCTCGCGAACTCATCGATTTGCGGAACGAGACCGACCGTCGAGATCGTGATATGCCGATGCCCCAGACCGAAACCCTTCGGGTCGTGTAACAAGCGCACGGCATCCATGACGGCCTCATAGTTGGCGAACGGCTCGCCCATACCCATGAAGACGATGTTCGTGACCTTCTTGTCGCGCTGCGCAAGCTCGCGTGCGAAGTATCGCGCCTGATCGAAGATCTCGGTCGGCTCGAGATTGCGGGTGAACCCGCCTTGACCGGTCGCGCAGAATTGGCAGGCATACGCGCACCCGGCCTGACTCGAAATGCAGACGGTGCTGCGATCGCCGTAATGCTCCATCAATACGGCCTCGACTTCGGAGCCGTCGGCTAACCGGAAGAGTCCCTTCGTGGTTTGTTCGTCGTTCGAGCGCCGCACGACCGTCGGCGTAACGGAATCGAACGCAAAGCCTTGCTGGCCGAGCCTCGTGCGCAGGTCCTTCGGCAGCGTTGTGACCGTCTCGAGATCGGGTGCCAGCTCTTTCGTCGCAGCGCGATAAATCTGATCGAGACGGTACCTGCGCAGATCGAATGCCGAAAGCAGGGCCGCGCCGCTCGCAAAACCGCCGCGACGCGCTTTCTCGTCGAACCAAATTTCCTGGGGCGATCTTCGCACGGCTATGTTCACCATGACAAACTAAAACAATGCTTCCTGTATCGCCTCAGGGGGAGGCGTTGGTTTCGGTTCGTCGAGGCGCGCTCGGATTTTTTTCAGATCAGACCAAACCAAGCGCTTGACCTCGGTCATTTCCTTGCCGCCGGTCATGCGCAGAATGTACGCCGGGTGAAACGTCGCAAGCAGCGGGATTCCATTCGGCCCGTCGTACCAAATGCCGCGCTGCTTCGTGATCGAGAAGCGTTCGCCCAGAAACGACTTAGCCGACGGAGCCCCCAGGCATAAGATCATCTCGGGCTTGATGATCTCGATTTGCTGGTCGAGGTAGGGGCGGCAGTTGCGCATCTCATCCGGCGTCGGCGCGCGATTGCGCAAGCGTGTTCCATCGTCGAGCGTCGGCCGGCATTTGACGGTATTGCAGATGAAGACTTCTTCGCGCGCGAGCCCGATTGCCGCCAGCATCCGATCGAGCAACTCTCCGGCGCGTCCGACGAACGGGCGGCCGAGCTTGTCCTCTGTTTCCCCCGGGCCTTCGCCGATCAGCATCACGCGCGCGCACGGGTCGCCTTCGCCATACGCCGTGTTGGTACGCGTGTATCCGATCTCGCACTTGCGGCATGATGCGACGGCGGCGGCGGCTCGCGCAAGCGCCCTTTCGCGTTTGGCTCGCTCCTCGAGACTCACGCTGCGGGAGGCTCCGCAGTGCCCGGTTCGGGATCGAGAATCACTGCTTCTCCGAAAGCTACAACGCGGGTCGAACCGTCAGATTGCTCCGCCACTTGGAATTGCAAACCCACGATGCCATTTGCGCCGAGTGTGTTTGCGCGCGCAATCAGCGCGCTGAGTGACTCGGCTCGGGCCCGCTCCGCATCGGTCAGATATTCGATCGGCGCAAGCCCGATGAATGCGCCGATGCTGCGAAAGGTCGCGCGCAAGAGATTCTTCGGGCGACTCGCCTGTCCGTAGGCATACCCAAGCGATTTGAGGATTTTGAAGCCTTCAATGCGCTCGAACGTGACGACGTTCTCCGGGGCGATCATCGCAAGACTCGTTTCGCCACGAGCGCCAGGGCACCGGCTGCGCCCAGATAGAGAGCGTAGCGGCCGACCAGCGCCGCAACGAGCGTGCCATACCACACCGGCCCATGGTGCTTGAGCCAATATTGGCGGCGCGAGCGTTGCTTGCGCGTATCGACGCTGTACGCGCCGCGCGCGCTCGCACGGCCTTCGTGCACGGCTTCGCTCTGGGGAACGAACCAGGTTTCCCAACCCGCGAGCGCTGCGCGCTTTGCAAGGTCGACCTCCTCGTGGTAGAGGAAAAACCGCTCGTCGAAAGATCCGATTGCTTGCAAGAGCGCGCGCCGGATCGCCATCGCGGCGCCGATCACGATATCGACGCGACGCGGCGAGGCGTAGTCCCAGCTTCGCAGCGATGCCCCGTTTGCGTACGGCCGGAACATCGGCCATTCACCCCACGCGCTCGAGCGCAAGAACGCACCGGCCCACGTATCAAACTCGCCGACCGCGTCACGTTGAATCGTTCCGTCCAGATTGTAGATCCGTGACCCCGCGATGCCGCAGCACGGATGCGCTTCCATGAAGGCGACGACCTCGCGCAACGCCCCGTTCTTCAGCTCGGCATCCGGATTCAAAAGGTAGACATACGGCGACGACGTGCGTTCGAATGCGCGATTGCAAGCGGCGGCAAAGCCGAGGTTCGCGCCGTTTTCGATGATCTCGACGCGGCCGCCGTAGCGCTCGGCAATGAATTCGCGCGAGCCGTCGGTGGAACCGTTGTCGGAGACGACGACCCGCGCGAAGGACGGATCGCTCTTTACCTCGTCGAGCTCGAAGACCGAATCTAACGCCTTTGTGATATTGTCGCGGTCGTTCCAGCAGACGACGATGACGTCGATTCTGCTCACGCGCTGGCAAGTCGAGGGCGCTGTTGCAGATACGGCCAGATGAAAACGTCGATGTCGCCGTCGAGCACGGCCTGCGTGTTGCCGGTCTCGACGCTCGTTCGATGATCTTTGACCAGCGAATAGGGCTGCAGGACGTACGAACGAATCTGCGATCCCCACTCGTTGGCGCGCCGCTCGCCTCGCATCTCATCGAGCAAGGCTTGCCGTTCTTCGTAATCGCGCTGCACGAGCTTGGCACGCAGGATGTTCATCGCGACGTCGCGGTTCTGCATTTGGGAGCGCTCTTGCTGCGACGCAACGATGATGCCGGTCGGAATGTGGATGATCCGTATCGCAGACTCGGTCTTGTTGACGTACTGGCCACCCGCACCGCCGGACTTGAACGTCTCGATACGCAGATCGTCGGGCTTGATCTCGATTCCGGCATCCTCGTCGGCTTCGATCTCGGGAATCACGTCGACCGAGGCGAACGAGGTGTGGCGCCGGTGCTGCTGGTCGAACGGGGAGATTCGCACCAGACGATGGACGCCGCGCTCGCTCTCGAGCATGCCGTACGCGTTCCTGCCGCGCACGAAGAACGTGATCGACTTCAAGCCCGCTTCTTCCGCTGCCGACGCGTCGGTCACGTTCACCGAGAACTCTTTGCGCTCGGCCCAACGCATGTACATGCGGGCCAGCATCTCCGCCCAGTCCGCAGCGTCGACCCCGCCCGCGCCCGAATTGATCGAGACGATGGCGTTGTGCGCATCGAACTCACCATCGAAATTCGCAGCCATCTCCAGCTCGTCGAGCCGCGCGGCGGCTTGCGCGATTCCGGTCTCGGCCTCATCTGTCGCGCCCTTTTCATCGCCCAAAATCCGGAGCGTCTCTTCCGCCTCGTCGAGCAACGTTTGCACGCGAGCGAAGGTGTCGGTCTCTTCGCGCAGCTCGGCCAGCTCTTTCATGATGCGCTGGGCCGTCTGCGAATCGCTCCAAAAGTCTTCCGCGCGCGAGCGGTTCTCGAGCTCGCTTAGCTTCCGCCGTTTGCCGGCGTCGTCAAAGACGCTCCCGAAGCGTTGCCAAACGCTCGCGGAGGCGGCTTATGGTCGCCAATTGCGCGTCACTCATGTGAAACGATTTCTAGGCGGCGGCGCCGTGACACTTCTTGTATTTTTTGCCCGAGCCGCACGGGCACATCTCGTTACGGCCGACCTTGTCGTTCGCGCGTTGCGCGGGTTTGGCCGGTTCTTCACCGTCACGATTCGTATGAAATTGCCCCTTTGCGGGTTTACCGGGAACGGGTCCCAGCATCTGCTCGAGCGCGCGATCGTCGAGCGGCGCGACGGAACCCACGGGCTGCGGCACGAGCTGCCCGGAGGGCACCGGATCGAATGCGGGACCGGGCGCGACCAGCTGTGGTTCGGGGGCCGGCGCTTCCTGACGCTCGATCTGAATGTGGAATACCGTCTTGATCGCTTCATCTGCGATGTTGTTTTTGAGATCCTCGAAGATCTCGTATGCTTCTTTTTCGTATTCGACGCGCGGGTCTTTTTGACCGTAGCCGCGTAAGCCGATCCCGCTCTTGAGCGCGTCCATCACATACAGATGGTCGACCCACATCCGATCGATGATCGGCAGCATGATATAGCGTGACTCGACGAAACGCATGATCTCGGGCGAGATTTCCGCTTCTTTGGCTTCATAAAGCTGTTCGCCGACGGCGACGAGCCGTTTTTTCATCTCGTCACGATCGAGCTTTTCGAGATCTTCGAGCGCGACGTGGCTCTTGACCGGGAAGATGGGCTCGATCTCATCGAGAATCGCGCTCAACTCCCACTCGCTCGGATGACGTTCGGCCGAGGCGTGTTCGTCGATCGCCGATGCGATCTTGTCGTGCAGCGTCTGCAGCATGAACGGCCGCATCGACTCGCCCTGCAAGATCTTGCGGCGCTCGCCGTAGATGATCTCGCGCTGCTTGTTCATGACGTCGTCGTACTCGAGAACCGACTTACGAATCTCGTAGTTGTGATTCTCGACTTTGCTCTGCGCGCGCTCGATCGAACGGGAAATCATCTTCGCTTCGATCGGCGTCTCGTCGCTGAAGCCGACCATCTTCATCACGCTTTGAATGCGCTCGGCGCCGAAGAGCCGCATGATCTCGTCTTCGAGCGCGACGTAGAAGCGGGTCGAACCCGGATCGCCCTGACGTCCGGAACGGCCCCGCAGCTGATTGTCGATCCGCCGCGACTCGTGCCGCTCGGTACCGATGATGTGCAGGCCCCCGGCCTCGGCAATGCCCTCGCCCAGCTTGATGTCGACGCCGCGTCCGGCCATGTTGGTCGCGATCGTAACGGCGCCACGCAGGCCGGCGTCTTTGATGATCTGCGCTTCTTGCTCGTGATACTTCGCGTTGAGCACGTTGCACTCGGTGCCTTTGCGGCGCAGCATCGCAGCCAGCCGCTCCGACTTTTCGATCGAGCGCGTGCCGACCAAAACGGGTCGCCCCTTGGCGTGCTCGGCCACGATCTCGTCGACGACCGCGGCGAACTTTGCATCTTCGCTCTTGTAAACGATGTCGCCCAGATCGTCCCGCCGGACATCGCGATTCGTCGGAATAGCGACCACCGCAAGACCGTAGATCTCACCGAACTCGCGCTCTTCGGTCTTGGCGGTACCCGTCATCCCGGCCAGCTTGTCGTAGAGACGGAAATAATTCTGGAACGTGATCGTCGCGAGAGTTTGATCTTCGCTGCGAACTTTGAGCCCTTCCTTGGCCTCGATCGCTTGATGGATTCCGTCGGAGTAACGTCGCCCGGTCATGAGCCGGCCGGTGAACTCGTCGACGATGATCACTTCACCGTCTTTGACGATGTACTGCTGCTCTTTGTGGAACAGATGCCAGGCTTTGAGCGCGGCGTTCAGCTGGTGCGCGAGCTCGATGTTGCGCTGGTCGTAAAGATTGCCGATCCCGAGCATCTTCTCGACTTTGGCGACGCCGGCTTCCGTGATCGGAACGGCGTGCGCTTTCTCATCAACGGTAAAGTCTTCTTCCTTCTTCAAGCGCGGGACGATCTGCGCGAACTTTGCGTACAGCTCCGTCGCATCGTGACCTTGGCCGCTGATGATCAGGGGTGTGCGCGCCTCGTCGATCAAAATCGAGTCGACTTCGTCGACGATCGCGAAATTGAGCTCGCGTTGGACCATGTCTTCCAGCTGCCACGCCATGTTGTCGCGCAAGTAGTCGAAGCCGACTTCGTTGTTCGTTACGTATGTGACGTCGGAATTGTAGGCTGCGCGCCGTTCGGGCGGCTGCAAATCGTGCTGGATGACACCGACCGTAAGCCCGAGGAATTCGTAAATCGGGCTCATCCACGCGGCGTCACGCTTGGCGAGGTAGTCGTTGACGGTGACGAGATGGACGCCTTTGGCGGCAAGCGCATTCAAATAAACCGGCAGCGTTGCGACCAGCGTCTTGCCCTCGCCGGTTTTCATCTCGGCGACCTTGCCTTCGTGCAAGACTTGGCCGCCCATCAGCTGCACGTCGAAGTGACGCATCCCGAGAGTGCGCTTCGCGGCCTCGCGCACCACGGCAAACGCTTCCGGCAGCAAATCGTCGAGCGTGGCCCCTTCGGCAAAGCGCTGCTTGAACTCGGGCGTCTTGGCCGCGAGTGCGTCGTCCGAAAGCGCCGAGATCGCCGGCTCCAGAGCGTTCACGCGTTCGACGGTGCGACGTAAACGCGAAATCTCACGCTCGTTGGCGTCGAAGATCGTCTTTAAAAAGGCCATGTCTCTACGTGTTAACGTTCTCGGCGGGCATCAGTTTCCGCTACCGGGCGGCGGGTTGGGCTGCAGCTGCGGCATCGGCGAAGTCTTTCCCGACAATAACCGTAACGTCACTCTTCCAGCCTGCCGAGGGAGCAGGCCCGGGATCCGGGCTGACGACGAGACCGGGGACGATCGCGAGATCGCTGCGGACGCGTTCCCCGGCGCCGAACGTCTTCGAGTGCTCGAAGATCTGCGTCTGCTCGTGACCGAAGGTCTCGGCGTTCCCGACCTTGTCGACGTTGTATCCCTTGGCGCGTAAGAGGTCGGCGAGCTTCTTTGCAACGCCGGGGACGCCGCTGCCGTTGAGGACGTCGATCGCGAGGTCCGAGGGCTTGATGTTCGCGACGACGGACGGCGGGATCGTCGGCGGAGCCCCGAGTGGCCCCATGATCAGATCTTGGACCATCTTCTGGTCCTTGACCGCATCGGGAATCAGGACGTCGCCGGCTGCGATCTCCTTGTCGCCGCTGTATGGCAGCTGGCCGGTTTTGATCCCGGCTTGATCGACGTCTGAAAAGTCCGTCGCCAGGCTCAGCTCTTCATCAAATGAGAGATTCGTCTCGACGTCGCGCTTTGCGACGTTGAGTAGGTCGCGAATGTGTGCGACATCGTTGAACTTGTCGCGCTTGAGCTTGTCGACGATTGCGCGCATTACTTGCTGCTGGCGCATGATGCGGCATGGATCGCTGCACCAATCGTGCCGGAAGCGCACGTAGCCGACAGCTTGATTACCGTCGAGATGCTGCATTCCGGGCTTGAGATGGATGTGCAGGTGCCCCCAACTGTCGTCGTAGTCGAGCGGGCCGTTGGGGCCCGATTTCGTGATCGCATTCGAGTTCATGACGTCGACGTCTATCCCGCCGATTGCGTTGATCAAATCTTTCGTCGCGTCGACCCGCAAAACGACGTACCGGTCGAAGTATCGGCCGCTCGCGGTTTTCGGAATCCCGAGGAAACCCCCGATGATCTGGTCGGCCTCGCGCGCGCCGCCTTCGCCATACGCGGCATTGATCTTGTCTTCGTGGCCGCTCGGCAACGTGGCTTCCATGTCGCGCGGAACCGATAGAATCGAGACGCCGCGCGTCGGGAAGTCGAGCGTTGCTACGAAGATCGTGTCGCTGCGCGCACCGGCGGAATATTCGATGTCGCGATCGGTATAGTTGTAGTCGATCCCCATCACCAAAATCGAGATGCGATCTTTTCCGAACAACTGCTCGGGCGGCGGGATGAAGATATTGACGATCTCTTGCTGCAGGGTACGATGGTGCGATTTCGCGCGCAACGCCAAGAACCCGACGGCGATGGACAAGACGAACAACACGCCGAGCGTGACGATCGGAATGACGCGCAAAGGGCCGCGCGAGCGGCGCGGAATCGTGGATTCGAACGGGTCGGGTGCGTGGGAATCCGGGGGCGGCGCGAGATGCTTACCCAACAGCCGCCAATTCCGGTGCAAACGTGCCGTAGAAATCGAACGGACCGGTCCCGGTGAGCTTCGCAAGCGCGAACTCACCGATATTTGCGGTCCCTCCGTCCGCGGTGAGATAAATGCTGCCGTCGACCCCGGGCGCCTCACCCATCGACCGCGCCACGAACACGTCGCGGGTACCCAGTGCCGCCGCGATCGCATCGCTCTTGCGAAGCTTGGCGCGGTTTTCGATCAGAACGCGAACCGTCCGGCCGACCCGGCGCTCGCGCGCGCGATCCGAAGCCAAGCGCGCGGCCTCGCGTAGCCGCAGCAGCCGCTTCCGTTTCTCGCGCTCGGGGATCTGCGACGTCAGCTCCGACGCCGGCGTCCCGTCCTCTTTACTATAGGTGAAGAATCCGACCCGATCCAGCTGCGCGCGGCCCAGCCACTCTTCGAGATAAGCGACGTGCTCCTCGCGTTCGCCCGGGAAGCCCACGATGAATGTCGAGCGCATCGTGATCCGCGGCACGCGGGAACGGAATTCATCGATGATCTCGAGATAACGCTCGCCGCTCGACGGACGCAGCATCGGCCGCAGCACGTCGGGATGCGCGTGCTGCAACGGCATGTCCATGTACTTGCAAACCTTATCGATGTTCGCAATCGCATCGATCAATTCCGAATCGACCGTCGCCGGATAGAGATACAGCAGACGAATCCACTCGATGCCGTCCACCTCGGCGAGGCGCTCCAACAGACGCGCGAGGCCGCCGCGACGGTGGCCGCGATCGCGCCCCCACATCGAGGTGTCTTGCGCGATGAGAATCAGCTCTTTCGTTCCGCCCGCTGCCAGCGCGCGCGCTTCCGCAAGAATCGATTCCTCGCTGCGCGACCGAAACGTGCCGCGCAACTGCGGGATGATGCAGAACGTGCATGGATGATCGCATCCTTCGGCGATCTTCAAATATGCCGTCGCGCGCGGCGTCGTCACGAGCCGAGGCAGAAAATCATGTTCGGGCTCGCTTTCGAACTGTAGCCGAACCGGACGCAACCCTTCGCTCGCCTCGGCGAGAATCTCAGCGATGGCGGCGTAGGCGCCCGTGCCGACGATACCGTCGATCTCAGGAATCAGCTGCTGCAGCTGCGCGCCGAAACGCTGCGAAAGGCAACCGGCAACGATCAGCTGCTGCCCCGGGCGTTTGAGGGCGGCGTGCTCGAGAATAACTTCCGTTGACTCGGCCTTGGCGGGATCGATGAACGCGCACGTGTTCACCACGACCGCGTCCGCCTCACCGGCGTCGGCAACGAGCTCCCATCCCGACTCGCCCAGCTTGCCGATCATCACCTCGGAATCGACAAGATTCTTGGCACAGCCGAGCGAGACAAGCGCGAATTTAGACATTTAAAGGCGCTTCGCCCCCGGCTCCGCGCCCCCCATGCTTCGCATGGGGCCCCCAACTGTCAGGCCCATCATCATTGCGGCAATATAACGATTCCCCGAGGGGGCCTGTAACAACATGTCAGCGATAATTGACAAACTGCAGAGGCAGCTCGTAATCCAGGCTCTTGAGCAGGGTTATCACTTTCTGCAGATCGTCTTTTGATTTTCCCGAGACGCGAATTTGGTCGCCCTGGAACTGTGCCGTGACCTTGAGCTTCGCATTCTTGATCGTATCGAAGATCGGCTTGGATTTGTCTTTGGGAATCCCCATCTTCAGCGTTATCTTCTGTCGCAACGTGTTTTGCGATGCCGGCTCGACCTTGCCGTAGTCGAACGACTTGAGCGAAATTCCGCGCTTCACTGCACGGCTCTGCACGATGTCGATCACATTTTTGAGCTTGAGCTCATCGTCTGCGACGATCGTGATGTCTTTCTCGGTGTTCTCGATCGTCGTCTTCGAGTTCTTGAAATCGAAACGCCCGGCGATTTCTTGCCGCGCTTGATTGAGTGCGTTCTCGAGCTCTTGGGCGTCGACGCGACTGACGACGTCAAATGAAGAATCTGCTGGCATTACTCCGTTTTTCCAGTGAGCGTATAGTCGCGCTCGACAACTTGGCCGGTCGAACCTAGCACGCGCGCCGGCTGTCCGGGGGCCGTGACCTGAACGCCGCCCGCATTCCCGACCAACAGCTTCACGCGCTTCCCGCGAAATTCGTCGACGGTTCCCGGCGGAAACTCTCCCTCGAGCACCACCTTACCGTCGACGACGACGCGCATCCACGAGAGCTGCGTCAACTTCACGTTCAACACTCGGCGAACCGGTCGCAAGGGTGAGGGAGTTGCGGCGGGCGGTGTCGCGCTGGCCGGTGCGAGGGTCGCGGCGGGCGTCACGCTGTTCGCGGCGATCGGGATCGGAGCCGCGGTTTGCGTGGGAGCGGCCGCGCCCTTGAGCTGATAGTAGCCGTAGCCGACGTACCCCACGAGCCCGAGCGCCACGATGCCGGCCAGCCAGAGCCAGACCGACGGCTTGCCTCCGCCGGCCGACGCCGCGGCGACGGCCCCACCCCCGTTCCACTGTTTCGTCGGGGGAGCCGAGGGGACGGTAGCATTGAAGCTCTCGATTGCTTGCTCGGGGTCGACGCCCAAGAAACGGGCGTAGGTGCGGATAAAGCCCCGAATATACACCGGAGCCCCGATGACAGGCCAGTCTTCCTCTTCGATCGCTTGAAGATAAGTGGATCGGATGTGGAGATGTTCGGCGACGTCGGAGAGAGACAAGCCGCGTGCTTCCCGAGCAACGCGAAACTCATCCCCGAGCGATGGCATTGGAGAAAGTTTAGAGCCGCCCGGAGCCTTTCCCCCCGACGATGACGATACATAGGAACCGCGTTGTAGCCGCAATGAGCGGCGGAGTCGACTCCGCCGTGGCTGCGGGTTTGCTCGCGGAGGCCGGATACGATGTGGTTGGCGTCACGATGAAGATGTACGCGCCGACAAAACCGTCGCATGCGAAGTCATGTTGCGGCGCGGACGATTTCGACGACGCGCGGCGCAGCGCGGCAAAGCTGGGAATCCCGCACTACGTCGTGGATTTTCAGGAAACGTTCGAACGCAACGTAATCGCGCGCTTTGCCGAGGAATATTTGCGCGGCCGCACGCCCAATCCGTGCGTGGCGTGCAACAACTTCGTCAAGCTTGGGACGCTGCGTGCGTATGCGGACCGGCTGGGTGCGCGCTTTGTAGCGACGGGTCATTATGCACGGCTTAGGCACGACGACGACGGCGTGCATTTGTATCGCGGAACGCGCGCCAAAGATCAAGCCTACGCACTTGCGCAGCTTTCGCCGGCGCAGCTTTCGGGTTTGCTCCTGCCCCTCGGCGAGTTGACGAAAGAAGAAACGCGCGCGCATGCGGCACGCATGGGGCTCCCGGTACACGACAAGCCCGAGTCGCAAGACATCTGCTTCGTCGAAGGCGGCGATTATCGCGACGTGCTCACGCACCGCGGTTACGGCGCCGGCACGCACGGCGAGATTCGCGACGCCGACGGCGTCACGGTCGGCGTGCACGAGGGCATCGCGCACTTCACGGTCGGACAGCGCGCCGGCATCGGCGGCGCGGATTCGCCGCGTTACGTCACGCGCGTCGACGCGACGACGAACACGATCGTGATCGGCCGCGAAGAAGAGCTGTTTGCTTCAGGCTTGGTTGCCGACGAGCTGAATCTGATCCGTCCCGAGTTCTTCGCATACGAAGCCGACGCGCTCGCGATGATCCGCTATCGCGCTACGCCGGTTCCGGCGCGCGCCCGTATCGATGATTCCGGCAACCTGCAGCTGCGCTTTCTCGAGCCGCAGCGCGCCGTTACGCCCGGTCAGCTCGTTGCGCTCTTTGCGCTCGACGGCGACGAAGTTCTCGGCGCCGCTACGATCCGCGCAGCGACGTAGCTCTCTTGTCATCCCGAGCGTAGCTCCGCGCAGCGGAGCGTAGTCGAGGGACAACCGATACGGCGTTGCTACGCTCAGGATGACAAGTGGTGACTCTTACGCCGTCGCTAAGGCAATATCGCTGCGGATGTTCCAGTACGTGTCGCGGATGACGGGACGGAATCCGGCGCCGATGATGATCTCCTCGAGCTGTTTGCGGGTGGCTTCGTTCGTCGAACCCGCGTCCTTGACGACGCGCTCCTCGATGATCGTCCCGCCCATGTCGTCACATCCGTAGAACAGCGCGAGCTGCCCCATCTTCAGCCCCGGCGTGAGCCACGAGGCTTGCAAGTGCGCGAAGTTATCGAGATAGAGCCGCGAGACGGCGAGCACGCGCAAGTACTCGAGGCCGGTCGCTTCCTTTCCGCGCAGCGGCGTCTTCCACGGCACGTAGTACCACGGAATGAAGGCCGTAAAGCCGCCGGTTTCGTCCTGCAGCTCGCGCAGAACCTCGAGATGCATGATGCGCTCTTCATCGGTCTCGATCGAGCCGAACATCATCGTCGCAGTCGTGGGCATGCCGAGCTGCTGCGCATCGCGCATGACGCCGATCCACTCCTCGGGACGGACCTTACGCGCCGAGATACGCTTACGCACGCGCTCGACCAGAATCTCGGCACCGGCACCCGGTAGCGATTTCATGCCCGAGGCACGCAGCCGCTCGAGAATGCCTCGCGGGGTCATCCCCTCGACCTTCGCGAGTCCCGTGATCTCGGAAACGGAAAGCGAGTGAATATCGACGTCGGGATATTGAGCGCGAACGCGGTTGAACAGCCGCTCGAACCATTCCAAACGCAGCTCCGGATTCACCCCGCCCTGAATCATGATCTGGGTTGCGCCCTGGTCGGCCGCATACTTTACGCGGGCGAGCACGTCGTCGTGCGACATCGTGTAGCCTTCGCCGTGCTTCTCCGGGCGGAAGAATGCGCAGAACGTGCAGTGCACGTTGCAGACGTTCGTATAGTTGATCGTCGTGTCGATCACGTACGTTACGACCTTTGGATCGTGCAGCGCCATGCGGCGCGCGTTGGCGGCGGCGCCCAGCTCGTGGAGCGGCGCCTCGCGGTAAAGCTTGACCCCTTCTTCGAACGTCAGACGCTTGCCGCCGGCAGCGCGTTCGAGCAAATTATGAAGCGACACGGACAATCTCGGAATTTCGGAACACGCCCGGCAAGAGTCCTACGGCATCGAGCTCGGAGATGAAGCGCGCCAGACCACTTCGGGCCGAAAGGTCGAACTTGAAGTTGAGCACTGAGTAGTACTGCTCGTAAAACTTAGGCGTGCGCGGTCTGAGCTCTTGCGCACGCGCGACCACCCGGCTCATGTGTTTTTCACCCCAGGTTTGTGCCTCGGCCAGCGCTTCGATCGCCGCGTCGACGGCTTTGGGCTGATGCTTGTAGATATCGTTGCGCACGACCCACACCGCAAAGACCATGTCAGCGTCGGTCCATTCGTGCCACAAGTGCGAGAGATCGTAGACGATTGCAGGATCGAAACGTTCGCGCGCGTTCAGCGCTTTGTCGCCGATCAGCAGGGCAGGTTGGCGCATCTGCGCGGCATACAGAGGGTCTTCACTCGATACGAACGCAGCACGCACACCGTACCGGCGCTCCAGCAGTATCTGTAGCAGTCCGCGACCACTTGCGGATTCGCGGGTGACTGCGATCTCGGCCCCATCCAAAAGATGCGGCGGTTGCTCCGAGATCAGCAAGACCGACCAGGCGTAATCATGCGCCCCGATACATGGCCCGTCGATCAGGGTCAACTCGTCCGCGTGACGCGCAAAGTGTGCAGCACTGATCGGACCCATGTCCAAATTGCCACGAATCGTCTCGGCGTTGAGGCGCGCCGGAACCCCGCTGATCAGCTCGCCGGGAAAACCTACTGCGCCTTCATCGAATGCAAGGTAGAGCGGTAGATCGTTGAGGTACTCGATCCGGCCGCAGCGTATTGCTTCAGGCAATTGCGGGCTCCGGAGCCCAATCGTACGCGAACGTGTCGTACGTTGAATTTCTCCGGACCGGCACGTAGCCGGCTTCCTCGATCAAACGGCGGAACTCGCGATCGTCGACGTATTGACCCGACTGCGTGCCGGCGCTGTGGTAGATGCGCTCCTCGTCCGTCGAGCCGTGCGTTCCATCCATATCGTCCGCCCCGAAGTGCAGCGCGAGCTGACACACCTTGAGACCCTGAATCATCCAGTACGCTTTGATGTGATCGAAGTTGTAGAGCATGAGGCGCGCGATCGCGAACATCTTGATGTCATCGAGCCCGCTCGTCCATCCGCAATCCGACATGTCGTTGCCGTCGGGATGAAATGCGAGCGGAATGAATGCATTGAAGCCGGGAGACCGGGCCTGCGACTCGCGCAGCAGGATCAGGTGCTCGAGCCGCTCTTCGAGCGTCTCGATCGTGCCGTACAGCATCGTGGCGTTGGACGCGATGCCGACGCGGTGTGCCGCTTCGTGAACCTTGAGCCAATCGGCGGTCGTGACTTTGTTCGGACAGACGAGGTCGCGGAAACGCTGGCTAAAGATTTCGGCGCCACCGCCGTTGATGTTGTCGAGACCGGCTTCGCGCAGCTTGACGAGCGTATCGTGATGACTGAGCCGGTGCCGTCGCGAAAGATAGTCGATCTCGGCCGCCGTGAACAGCGAGAGCTGGACGTGGGGCGCGCGCTCGCGCATGCGGCGCATGAGCGGGAGCCAGTAATCGAGCGAGAGCTGACGCGGATCGTGTCCGCCGACGATATGAATCTGATTGAAGTTGACGCCGGTCTCGAAAACCTTGTCGAAAACCTGGTCGGCCGACATCCGAACCGCGCCCTCTTCTTTTTCGCCCCGCGCAAACGAGCAGAACTTGCAGGCCGCGTAGCAAACGTTGGTCGAGTTGATGTAGCGGTTGAGAACGTAGTAGACGTTCTTGCCGCTCTTGCGCTCTTTCTGGCGCTTCGCCAGGCGGCCGAGTGTATGCAAATCATTGGTGCGCCACAGCGCCATCCCGTCTTCGAGCGAGAGCGGGATGCCTTCGTCGAGCTTGTGCTCGATCGGCTTGAGCGCCGGATCCGGAATTGCCGTTGCCATCTACGAACCGCTCACTATTCTACCCGTGGTTCCTTTGCCTCCACGACTAGGGTCGCAGCGCGCAAAGCCGCGACGACCGTGACGGCGAGAAGCCATCCTCCGATGATGTCCGTCGGGAAGTGGGCGCCCATCGCGAGCCGCGACCAATCGATGACGACGTCCCACGTAAAGATCAGCCCGCCGAGCACGGCGCGCAAGGCGAGCGGCAAGTCTGAAAGCCAAATCATGAGCGCCCACAGGCCGTAGAAGGCCAGCCCGTTGGCCGCGTGACCGCTTGAATACGACGCCGAGGTCTCGTGAACGAGCAGCCAATGCTCGGGACGCGGCCGATGAAAAAACTCCTTGAAGCGATCGCTGATGATCCATGTCGAGAGCAAGGCCACGATCGCGAAGGCAACGCGTCCTCGCCAGCGCGGCAAAAAGATCGCGATGATGATCGCAAGCACGCAGAGCACGACGTACGTTTGGAAGAGTCCGCTGCGATAGGCTACGTACGCGAGCCCGAGGGCTTGGCCGAGAAACCAGCGTCCGGCCAAATCAAAGGGAGTCGGCGGACGCCACGAAACGGCCGCACCGAGCGCGACGTACGACGCCAGCGCGAAGGCGGCGATCGCCGCGAACCGAAGGCTACGCGCCCTGCGCGAAGAGATCGCCCTGGCCGCTATCGCTCTTGCCGAGTCGTGGCGCGATCGTCTCGAGCTCGGCCACGCCGAGAAGGATGCGCCGAGGCTTCGTCCCTTCATGCGGTCCGACGACTTTGAAATCCTCGAGCTGCTTCATGATGCGCACCGCACGTGGATGTCCGATCGAAAACCGCGTCTGCAGCTGAGCGGTCGATGCGAAGCTCGTCTCGATGATGAATTTCGCCGCTTCGTATGCGAGCGGATCGACGTTGCGCTTTTCCTCGTCGTCGCCGATCGGAACGATCTCGAGATCGACGCGGTTTTCCGGGTTGGCTTGCGCCGCCCAGTGCGCGACGAGCCGGTTGATCTCGCCGACGGTTACGAACGCACCTTGCACCCGTACGGGCTTGGGGGCATCGATCGGCAGATAGAGCATGTCGCCGCGGCCGAGCAACCGTTCCGCGCCCGGCATGTCGAGAATCGTGCGCGAATCGACTTGCGAGGAAACCGCGAACGAGATGCGCGACGGAATGTTTGCCTTGATGATCCCCGTGATGACGTCAACCGACGGACGCTGCGTCGCGACAACCAGGTGGATGCCGGTCGCGCGCGCGAGCTGCGCGAGGCGGCAGATCGTCGTCTCCACTTTCGCCGGGGCGACGAGCATCAAATCGGCGAGCTCGTCGATCACGATCACGACGTAGGGCAGCGGCTCTTCGGGATACTTGGCGTTATACTCCTCGATTTTACGCACGCCGGCTTTCGCGAAACGTTCGTAACGCTCGTCCATCTTCTTCGTCATGTCGAAGAGCGCACCGGCCGCCATGCGCGGATCGGTCACGACGTCGGTAACCAAATGCGGGATGCCGTTATAGACGATCAGCTCGACGCGCTTGGGATCGATCATCAGGAGCTGCACTTGTTTGGGCGTCGCGGAGCAGAGCAGCGAGGCAATGATCGTGTTCAGGCAAACGCTCTTGCCCGAGCCGGTCGCGCCGGCGACGAGCAAGTGCGGCATCTTCCCGAGATCGCCGATGACGGGCCGGCCGGTGATGTCTTTTCCGAGCGCCATCGCGAGGGGCGGAATCGTACCGCGCTGCGGAATCGCTTCCAGTATCTCACGAATCGCGACCACCGAGATCGTCGAGTTCGGGACTTCGATGCCGACTGCGGACTTGCCCGGAATCGGAGCCTCGATGCGCACCGATGTCGCCGCGAGCGCAAGCGCGATGTCGTCGGCCAGCGACGAGATGCGCGCGATCTTGACGCCACGCTCGGGCTTGAGCTCGTACCGCGTAATCGCTGGGCCGCGCTCGATGTGCGTGACCTTTGCGCCGACGCCGAAGCTGGCGAGCGTGTCTTCGAGCAGGACGGCACGGCTCGCATCATCGTTCTTCTGCGCTTGCGGCGGATCGAACATGCCGAGATCGGGCAAGCGATAATCGGCCGACATGGTGGCGACGAGCGGAGCCGGCTCGTACTCGCCGCTCACGGCCGGAGCCGGTGCTTCTATGTCTTCGTCGCCCTCGAGGTCCTCGTCGTCGTAGTCTTCGTCTTCGAGATCCTCGTCCTGGACGTCATCTTCTTCCATCGCATCCGGCTCGCCCGAATCGTGCAACACGTGCGGCTCGATCGTCGTCGGCGTCGGCGGCGGCACGACGGTATCGACGATGGTATATGAAGGAACCGGAACGATCGGCGCCGGCGCGGCCTCCTCGACCTTGGCTGCTTCGGGCAGGTTGAACGCTTCACGCAGCGTGCGCGGTGCGGGAACCGCAGGAAGCTGCGGCCTCTCGCCACCGCTGTCCGCAGGTTTCGTGCGCAGCGCGCGCACGAGCGCCGTCACGCGCGCGATGACCCAGCCGATCGTACGCTTGAGCGAGATATTCGTGACCCACACCGTCAGCGCAAGCGCCGAAAGGACGATGGCGATCGTCGCGCCCGCTACACCGAAGAGCCAGCGCAGCGCATCCCAGAGGTGTACGCCGACAATCCCGCCCAACGGACCGTAAACGGCGCACACGATGAGGAAGTAGCCCAGTGCCGCGCCACCGAGAACGGCTATCATTTGCGGAACGTTGATCTCGAGAAAAACGATCGCACCGATCAGCGCCACCAGCACCGGCAAAT